>Ga0208244_101166_pt1 | contig 16200 bp, 12 predicted proteins | sample SubbioCR12Aug_5A_FD_184828 | JGI IMG/M metagenome (GOLD analysis project Ga0208244, IMG submission 184828) | Serpentinite rock and fluid subsurface biosphere microbial communities from McLaughlin Reserve, California, USA - CR12Aug_5A (SPAdes) | ecosystem: Environmental > Terrestrial > Deep... | reverse complement strand
CGGGCGCGATGCCGAGCAGGGCGGCCGTCTCGTCGTAGAACTGCATGCCGACCAGCCGCGCCGCATGGCCGAGATGCGTCCGCGTCTCGGCCGGTCCGAACAGCTCCAGCAGCGTCGGCAGCAGCGAGCGCACATATTCCATCGCATAGGCGCGCTCGACCTTTTTCAGCCGCTCCTCGGGCCAGCTGGCGCTGTCGAGCTGCGGCGCCCTTGCGGGGTCGAAATCGGGTGCGCTTTCATCGGGTGCGAAGCGGACGCGTTCGCTTTCGGCGATTTCGCGGCCGTAATCGTAATAATAGCCCTCAAGGCCCGGTGCGCCTTCCACCGTCTGGCCGGTACAGACGAAGCCGAGCCGCGGATTGCCCAGCGAGACGCCGTTATGGCCGTGCCAGCCATGCAGCATCGCCTCGTTGACCCGCGCCGGAATGGCGCAGATCGCCGCGCCCTGCCAGATCCAGCGCGGCGGCGGATAGCGCACCCAGGCCTTGGCGTCGCTTTCGGGCATGTATTCGGTTTTGACGCCGCCCAGCGCATTCGAGAAATAATGATACTGCGCGCAGGCGACCGCGTCGGGCAGATCGTCGAGGCCGAGCTTTTTCAGGCCCGGCAGGAATTTCTCGAGATGCTGGCGGCGGAAATGGCCGAAGACGAATTGCGCCGCCGCCTCGGCGCTCTTGCGCGTCACCAGCGTCAGCACCAGACCGGTCATCAGGGCGTTGTAGAGTTTCGCAACGGCCTTGTAGCCGGCGAGGGACGGGGCAGGCGTCATGCGGGGCGAACTCCCCTGTCGCGATGGTGGCGGGTGCGCACGAGGCTCCGTTTTACGTCGCGCGCGCCGCAAGTCAATCGCGGCCGGGTTTCAGCAGCAGGCACCGCCTGCGGCGGCGGCGTCATTCGCACCGAACGGCATCTGCGTGCCGCAGCCCTCGAAAATGCCGTAATGACGCGCGAAATCGCCGATGAAGTCGAAATGCGGCGCCAGCCGGCTTTCCTTCAGCATGCGCCATGTATTGCCGCAGACCGGGAAGACGCGGCCCTTCTCGATGCGGTGATGGGCGTCCAGCGTGAAGACATCCTCGGCATGGGCGATGCCGCCCTTGTAGATCACGGCCTGGCCGTAATCCTCGCAAGCCGGTTCGAGACCGTCGAGCTTGAAGAGCCGGTAGGTTGCCGAGAAGAAACGCGCCGGCCCCAGCGCGCGGCGGATCGCGGCGTCGGTCACCGCGAGCGGCCGGTCGGCGACAAGGCGCGGATCGGCAAAGCCCGCCTGTTTCGCCAGCGTCAGGAAATCGTTCCAGTAGAGCGCGCCGCCCAGGCATTCGCCGAGCAACACCGGGTCGTCGCGCAGGGCCGGGTCGAGGCGGCGGTCGGCATAGACATCGGCGAAATAGAGTTCGCCGCCCGGCTTCAGCAGCGACCAGGCGCCATCCAGCACCGCGCGCTTGTCGGGCGAGAGATTGATGACGCAGTTCGAGACGATGATATCGAAGCTTTCAGGCTCAAGCCCGAGTTCGCCCAGCCGTTCGATATAGCCCTCGCGGAACGCGACATTCGAGCGGGCATAGCCGAAGCGCTCGCGGTGCCAGTCTTCATGGGCGCGGGCGACGGCCAGCTGTTCGGCCGTCATGTCGACGCCGGTCACCGCGCCGCTCTCGCCGACCAGGCGCGACAGCGCATAGACGTCGCGGCCGGCGCCGCAGCCCAGATCGAGCACGCGCGCGCCTTCGAGCCTTTCGGGAATGACCAGGCCGCAGCCGTAATAGCGGCTCAGCACCTCGTCGTGAATCTCCGACAGCACGGTGCGGATATGGGCCGGCGTCGCCGTCACGTCGCAACAGGCATCGGTCTTGAGATCGGTCGAGCCCTGCAGCGTCCGGCCGTAATATTCCTTCACCATCTCGACCGACATCCGCGCCTTCCTCATCCGTCGTGACCGATGGCGCCACCCTGCACGGCGCGGCCGCTCACCGTCCAGTCACAATCGGGAGAGCGCGGCCTCTATTCCCGCGGATATTCAAGCTGCGTCGCGACGAAATGCGCGGTGCCGGGCCCGAGGTCCTCGCCGATAAAGGCGAGGAAGTCCTCGCGCAGCGTTGCGGGGTCCGCGAGCGTCACGGCAACTTCCGGGCCGCCTTCGGGCGCGCCCGGCAGGCGCACGAGACGGGTACCCTTCGGCGCGTCGCCCGTTTCGTCGGCGATCACGACAAGGCCGTGGCGCGTCGTCACTTCCGCCTTTGCCGCGAAACTCGCCGATGAGCCGCGCCATGTGCGGGCCGCGAAGTCGAGCGGGAAAGCCATGTCGACCTCGTCGACGCCGTCCCGCACCTCGATCAGGTAGTGCGCGCGCGGCCAGCCGAAGGCCATGTTCTTCAGGGCGGTCGTCACTTCCGGCACGCCGATGCTGAAGGCTTCGCTGTCGTGTTCCGGTCCGTAATCGGTAACGCCATAGGCGGCTGCGATTTCGCGCGCCCGTTCGGCGCCGGCAAGGCGTTCGGCCAGCATCAGCGAAATGGGAAGCGAAGCGCTGACGCCCGACGATGAGATGACGCCCTCGTCCTCGACATAGCGGACATTGCGCTGCCAATCGACATGCGGATAGCGCTTCACGCGGCTTCCATGTTCGTAGAAATGCCCGGTGGCGCGCTTGCCGTCGAAAAGTCCGGCGCTCGCCAGCACGCTCGCGCCCTCGCAGATCGACACCATCAGCGCGCCTCCGGCGGCCTGGTCGCGCAGCCAGCCGAGAAGTACGGCGTTGTCGGGCTCCATCACGGCGGGCACGATCACGATATCGGCGCCGTCAGGATATGCCGCGTCGAAAGCGGCGAAGTCGGCGTCGGGGCGCGCCGACGCGGCGGGCCAGAACGCGATCGGGTCAGCGGATGGCGCCACCGCCATCACCGTCGCGCCTGCCTGATTGAGAATGCCGTAGGGCACGAGGAAGTCCGTCACTTCCGTATGCGTGTTCAGCGCCACCACAGCGACGACGGCGCGCTCGCGGCCGGGTTTCAGTTCCAGCGTCCCGGCGGCTGTCTGCGCGTCCACGGCTGTGGCGGCGACGAGACCCGCCAGCAGCAGGAAAAAGGCGAAAGTTATGGCAAGGCTCTGCGCGCGCATCGGGACCTCCGGACTCTGGCTGAAACTCGCCAGACCCTCGTGCATCGCACGCGCGGCGGAAATGACAAAGGACCCGCAAATCCCGCCAAAGAAAAATGGCGGAACCATGTTTCAGGTCCCGCCCTCTGCCGATTGGGGGGCAAGTGTCGGCTGAAGTCCCCTTCAGTCGATGCGGATCACCAGCGTCACATTGGCCGACAGCGTCTGTTCGCCGGCCGCCACGGGCACGCTCGAATCGCGTTCCATCGCCATCGCCGCCTTCATGTACATCGGCTGGGGCATGCTGACGCCGCCTTCCGAAATGCTCTGGATCGGTCCCAGCGCCACGCCGGCGGCGCCGGCATAGAGCTTGGCCTTGCGCAGCGCGTCCTCGACGGCCTTGCGGCGCGCCTCGTCGGCCAGCGGTTCGGGCTTGTCGATCGAAAAGCGGATGCCCGAAAGCTGGTTCGAGCCCAGCGTCACGACCTTGTCGAGAATGCCGCCCAGCGCGTCGAGATTGCGGACCTTGACGGTCAGCTGGTTGGCGACGCGGTAGCCGCCGATCTTCGGCGTCTGCGGGCGGGACGAGGGTTCCACCTGCTCGTAAACGGGGTAGACGGAGAATTGCGAGGTCTGCATGTCGCGCTTCTCGATGCCGGCCCCTTCCAGCCCCTTGAACACGGCGTCCATCGCGGCGGTGTTGGCGGCCAGCGCCGCGGCGGCCGTCTTGCCCTCGGTCACGACGCCGGTGTCGATCCAGGCGATATCGGGAATGCCGACTGCCTCGCCCTCGCCGGTGATGGTGAGAGTGCGCGGTGGCGGCGTGTCGGTGGCATGGGCCGGCGCGGCAAATGCCGTTGTGGCCAGAAAAAGTGCGGCGATGGCGGCGGCGGGAATGAAGCGGCGCGGCATGGACATGCCTCCTGTGAATGCGGTTCGGACTGAGCTTCGGCGCGGAACGGGGCGAAATTGCGGCGCTTGCCACCCACCGAATCGTTCACCGGGGCCGGTCTTGACTTGCTTGGGCCTGTGCCGAAACCCGGCTTCCCGGTTGGCGGCCCGGTCCCCTTGCTGCTATATGGCGGGGCGCTGGGGGCCTGTAGCTCAGTTGGTTAGAGCGGACCGCTCATAACGGTTTGGTCGCAGGTTCGAGTCCTGCCGGGCCCACCAGCCTTCGCTCGCTGTGGGGACAAGTTGAAAGTGACTCATTTCCAAGCTGATTTGACTCAAGTCTGGAACGAGTCCAAACCCCGAATCGGTTTCGGTCTTGTTGCAGGTTCAGCAAGCGCCTGAAAACAAAAGGAAAATACGCTGGCGCCTGCGGCAGGATAAAACCGTCGCGTCGGAGCGCCCTTCACCGCGCGCCTGACCCGCGCCCGCTGCCGAGTTGCTCGGCTTCCGCGAAATTGAGAAAAATGACGCTACGGACGGGTTGTTCATGGCGATGTTTCACAGGTTCAGCCTGACTCATTTACCTATTCATGCGGGCCGACCCCGCTCCGGCCCAAGGCACGCAACGTCATTGCTTCACCAGCAAGACTGCTCTTTCGCAAATAGCCGACATCTCCCAGAATGCTTTTTTCTATTTTTGGATTGGGAAGGCATGCCCCGGCGGAACGTGCTCCACGTACCAGAACCGCGTCCTCGCGTTCGCAAATGGAATCGCGAGGCAAGGGAAGAACGTCTGAAGAGCGCGGTATTTGCTGCCATGACGGAGGGCCGTGCAAATCCTCTCAGCCCTTCCGACATTGCGAGACACGCCGGGGTATCGAAAGCTCTCATTTACAAGCATTTCGGCTCTGTAGATGCGCTGGTCGACGATGCGATCCGCTCCCGCCTTCAACTTCTGGATCTCGATGCTCCAGCGGAACACGAAGACAAGGCGGAGGTCTTGGAGCGTATATTGAGGGTCGTGTCCAAACTCCGCGAGGAGATTCAAAATCAACCTGAGCTTATCGATCTCATCGGCTGGAGCTTGGGAAATCCCCATCCGCAAGCGCTGAGTGTGACTGAGGCTGTTCGGAGGTTCTGTGAGGAATCAGCCGCAAGAGCCGGTGCCGGCGCTGAAGCCGCGGTCTTCTTTCTGGGGGCGTTCGCGAGTGTGTTGTGCGATCAACAAGATCGCGTTTCCGAGGAAATTCAGGGAGATAAATCGTGACGCCCAATTAGAAGCAGCATTCAGCCAATTCCGAGCCTTTGGGGAAGTGGACGACCCGGAGGCGATGCCTGACTACAACACGAACAGCCCAAGACCTTCCACAACCTCCCGCTTCGTAACCTCGGTTCGACTGCGCGCCTTTTCAGTCCCGCTGCGAATCACGTCGAGCACGTAGGCATGGTCTTCGGCCAGTTCGGCGCGCCGTGTTCGGATTGGCCCAATGAGCGCCTGCAAAATGTCGTCGAGGCGACGCTTGATCTTGCCATCTCCCAATCCGCCACGCCGGTACTGCGCCTTCAACTCTTCGAGAGTGGCAGGGTCTTCGTCGAAAGCATCAAGGCAGGCAAAGACAACATTGCCCTCCACCTGTCCGGGGTCTTCGATCCGCAGATGGGTGGGGTCGGTAAACATCGCTTTCACCGCCGCCGAGATCGCCTCGGGCGAGGCTGACAGCGCGATCGCGTTGCCGCTGGATTTCGACATTTTCGCTTTCCCGTCCACACCCGGCAGGCGACCGACTTGCGGAATGACAGCTTGCGCTTCCGGCAGGATCGTCTTTCCGGCGATGGCATTGATGCGGCGCACGATTTCGTTGGTCTGCTCGATCAACGCGGTCTGGTCCTCACCGACCGGCACCACTGTCGCCTTGAAGGCGGTAATATCGGCGGCTTGCGCCGCCGGGTAGCACAGGAAGCCCGCCGGAATGTCGCGTCCGAAACCGCGGGCCCGGATTTCATCCTTGATCGTTGGATTCCGTTCCAGCCGGGCGACGGTCACGAAGTTCAGGTAGAGCATCGAAAGCTCGGCCAGGGCCGGAAGGCCCGATTGCAGGCAGATCGTTGTTTTCGCGGGATCTATCCCTATCGCGAGATAATCCAGCGCGACTTCGATCACGCTGCGCCGCACTTTGTCCGGGTCATGGGCGTTGTCGGTGAGGGCCTGCGTATCGGCCAGAAGCAGGAATTGTTCGTGGCTGTCCTGAAACCGCAGGCGGTTGCGCAACGACCCCGCCAAGTGGCCGATGTGTAGCGGGCCGGTGGTGCGGTCGCCAGTCAGTATTACGGGTTTGGTCATGGGGTTTCATCCTCTTGAGATGAGGGGGACGCCGCATGGAAGGATCATCAAAATAAAAGGCCGCCCAATACGGCGGCCCCGGGAATGCAAAGAAACGTCCGGCCGCCCTGTCAGCAGGCCAGCCACCAAAGCTTGGCAATGTCCATTTTGCGTTTCATGGATCTCCTCGTAAGCATGATACGGATGCAAGTCAACTGAGGTCGGGCTCCGATCCGGGATTACCACCCAGATGACGGTGCGGACAAGTATGGCCGCTATGCGCCAGGAGCAGCCATACTTTCATACGACTGGATGGGTATTGTGGTGGGTTCCGTGCGCTCTTCTGGTCGTATTGCATCGAAATAAAAATTCGAGTCCCGCATGTACCAAATCGCGACGGGGATCCATTCGGGGCGAGACGGCCACTTCCGGGGGCGTTCTCTGTGAGGGTATGGCTGTTTTACCACATGACGAGCCCGCGGTGCTTCGGGCGATCACGCTGGCTTGGCTCCCCCAATTAGGAACAGGGGTGGCCTGAAATTGTTGACTAACTAGATTGTCGAGAACTACTGACCGCCACTCAAGTACGTTCGACCAGTTCAATCTTATGGCCTTCGGGGTCACGAATAACACAGCGTCGTCCCCATTTTGTGTCGCTGGGCAGTAACAGGAAATCCGACGCAGGATCTAATCCCGCTGTGGCCATGTCGATTGATGGCACCTGAAACCCAAGTCGGACACCAATCGATTTTTCACCCTCATCAAGGAGAGGGTAAATTTCCAGAACTGAGTTATCCATAACGCAAGCTTGGTGCTCGGGACCTCTTCCGTGTTGTTCGAGCGCAAAACGCAATCCGAAGCGACTATAGAATTTGGCGAGTGCCGCAGGGTCGGAGGCTTTTAATACAAGCAGATTCAGGTTCGTACCAACCATTACCCCTCCTCCTTTGGACTGTTGAGATTCATTCGAACCTCCATATCATCAAATACCACATTCACTTCAAGGCGCCCCCCCATCGCGCCGACATAACCAGCAAGGGTGTCGAGGCGAAGATTTTGACGTTTTTCGAAGCGTTGGACAGATGGTTGTTTGATATCCAGCCTTGACGCAATCTGAGATTGCGTCACTCCTATAAGCGCACGCATCTCTGGCAGGGTAAGTCCGTGCGGCTCATCTCCCATTGCCGTTTGTTCCAGCAATTGCCTTACTCTAACCGCGGACTTCTCTGGGTTTCGATATAACTCCTCAGGCCGACTGCCATAGGCACCCTCTGAGATAGAAAAACCAAACCCTACTTTGGGGTGATACGAGACGCTTGTGCTGAAGTTGGTGCTCGCGATGTCGAGAAAAATTTCTCCATCTGGATCCTTTGGCGAGTCAATATAAACTTTCAGCTTCGGAGCACACTCTTGAAGCTTCTGGCAAAATCTTTCCAACTTTTCATCCATCATACATTCTCCACGCGCTTCCCATTCATTCCGGGCTTGTCGAGAAATACCTTGTTCTTCAAGTCACGAATGTGAATCGCACCATTTTCACCAATCCAAGTGTTGTGACCTCTCGAGCGATACCTCACTACATCAGAGCGGCCAGAGACGTCTCGTCGGCTATCTGGTCGCGGAGGATAAAGCCGTCCGTCGATAGGAAAAGGATTTGGATCAAACGGAATGTCAGTCATCGCGTCTTCCACTTGATTCAATGTATTTTCTATCAGAGCAAAAGCTTCATCGTGACTTGATGCAGCAGGCGCACACATCATGCGGCGAATAAACTCTTCTATGCGCTCGGCTTTGGCAATCACCCTAACACCTTATAAGGTATATACCCTTGGAGGTATATTTCAAGATCAAAAACATGAGGGATTCAAAAATCTTCTCTATCGGATAGGGTCGCGGGCAGCAAAATCCAAGGGTTTATAAGCCCTTGTCGGGCTAGGGACCGATGCGGCCTTATGAATTGTGAAGAGGCGGCTACCCAATTTTTGTTGTCGCCTGGATATACCCTCGTGCGCATATTCTGTTGATTGGTACGACTGCCAATCACTTTAATGTCCGCCTTGCGCCAGAAGCTGCCCTTGCCGAGCTAATCTCGAAATGTTGCCTTTGGGGCTGTAACCGGATTAGCAGATTTAGGCCAGGAGCTGATGACAGCAGACGTTTTGCGTGTAGAGGCTTGGTTCCCAATCAAGAGCCGGTATCGCAAAATGATGGTCTTTGACGGGGACTTCCTATCTGCGGGGATTATTCCCACAAACTGGCCTGGTCGACGCCGCGTCTGGCGCGGCGTGCGCGCTCCGTATAGGTGAGCAGCGCAGGCCAGGCGGCGGGCGCGGGTACGTTGCTTTGCGTATGAAGCATTTCCCTGCGTCCAGGGTGGTGGACCCAGCGGTCCACTACGGCAACGAATGTATTACTGCCGACCTCGGTTTCCTGCAGGGTCTCCACGTCAAACCATGTCCCCCTGCGGCGCGGCTTGGCATTTTCGTATATTGACGCGACCCGCGCCCGGTCGTTCCAGTCCCGGAAATAGAGATTGGTATGGCCACGGACCGCCTGCAGGTCGTTGAAGGCGGTCACGTCCGAAGCACGGTCGATGACGCCGAGCTCCCTCAGCCGTTTATCGAGGCGGTAAATAGCCGGGTCGAATGACAATAGCAGGAGGCTGGGTGTCAGCGGCATCAGGAGCATAGCACCTGGACTACGAATGCCCGCCCCGCCCAGCACGTCCTTTTGTAGGTGGAAGCGGTTGGTGTAGACCACAGGATCATCGGACGTGAAGAACGGCGTTGCCGTTCGATTGAGTACAATCCGCGTCTGGAGACGGGCTGTACTTTCGATGCTGTCCCTGAAGGCGCTCAGGGCCAGCTGAAGGGCCATTTCGTGAGTCACAACCAGGCTTTCCAGCAATTCTGGTGTGGCCTCATCGGCCACCGTCGCGCGTTGCGCCTCTGCTAGTCGGATTTGGCCCTCGACCCACGCGGCGCTCCTGTAGGACTGCAACAGCATAAAGTTGCGTAGGGTCGAGATGTCTTGCCTTGTCGCTGCATGGGGATCATCGACGACGCGCCGCATGATCTCGCCGTATTTACCTTCGGGCTCCTGCAGCGCCCGTTCCAGTTCGCCGTCGCGCCCGTAGAAATAAGGCTTAGCGCACTGTCCCTTCGCGGGTGCCGCCTCTATCTGCAACTCGTGGGCCATGTTGAACACGTTGATGGCCGCGCCTTTACCGTCCGCGCAGAAGGCACGGAGATAGCAACGGGGTACGAAGTGTTGGGACTTGTTGGCGGGCATGGTGGGTGGATGATGTGTTGCTTCGGCGACTGACACAACGTGTTGTCGGATTCTGGTGCGGGCGAGGGCAAACCCGTAATCCGTACGGGCCTAAGCTGACACGATTAGAGACTAATCAGACTGGCAGCTTCAGGAAACCGACAAAGCGCCCGAACGGCCAGAAGCGCCAAGAGCGGATATCAGCTATTCGCTTTTGTCTCGGGCAGGTGGATAGAAGGCTGATATCCACTCGTACTTCAATTGGGCGAACGCAACACGGGCGGGCGAGACCTGCATCCAGTCCGGGGGAAGAAAAGCGTTGATCTGCTCACCGACCTGCACGGCAAGGCGGCCCATTTCGGAGACAACCGCTTCGAGAGCCGTCGCCTCCATAAACGGGCCGATGACAGCATCGCCTTCCTTTTGCGGTCGCATCATCCAAGCCGATTTCATGGTGGGATGGCCGGCCACCTCGGAAAAAAGTTCGTATATTTCAGCGCGCCGTTTTGAGGTAAAACCGTCGCGGGCGTCCAGCGCCTTGCGAACCTTTACCGGCGAGAAATCCTTCATTCGGATTTTCCTGTCTGCATTGCGCCACCGCTCTATCAGAGTACGGTCGCCGGCGAAAAGGTTGAGAAGGAACACCGTCTCAAGCACATCGCGGAGGATGAGGGCGCTGTTCTGGTGGTAGCCGGAAAGCGCCAACTTCAGGCTTGCGGCAAGCGCGTTGAATGTCCGCATGCCGAGGATCTGGGCCACTTTCAGATCTTCATCTCTGGTGTCGAACTGACGGAAGAGGTCGGCGAGATCCATGGCGGCTTCTACGACGGCGAGGTGCAATTGCAGCCGCTGGTCACCCGCAATGATGCTGAGAGCCTTCTCACGGAGTTGCTCTTCACCACCGTGTAGATTCTTGAGATTTTTCGGGATGATGTCTTGGCGCGTGGTCATAAATCGCGACCGCCTCATTTCCACAGGGTGACGTCCCGGTTCTTGACGACCGAGAACGTACCGAATGCTGGTCGGGCCTTGAATGCGACCACCTTCGAGGCCTGATCGCCAAGAGCGGCCGCGAGTTCCGCGCGGGTGATTGTCGACTGGTAGCCGACGATGACCTCGGCGAGCTTGAGGTTCGGCGAGAACGGCTCAAAATAGATACCGTTCGCGTGGATGCTCTCGTCGAGACGACAGAAGCAGCGATACTCAGATTCGTATCGCCAAGCGCTGAATTTGATCAGCAACAAGCCGTCCATGTCAGCGCCTACCAGCTCGCGGCCCACGGGCGTGGGCAGGCGGGTACGGCGATACTTCACCGGGCTGTAGAGATCGTTGTCAGGCACGTCGAAGCCAATCGCCATACCCCTATGCTTATCGGCGTAGTGGCCCCAGAGCAGCGAATTCGACCACTTGCTGCTCAAACACAGAATGCCGAGTTCGGCGTTCCGGTCCGCTTTCCACTGCCGCATCTTGGCTCGCGTCCCGGGATCCCGAAGATTCCACCCAAGGAATTCGAATGGATCATTCAATTCGTTGATGCGTGCGATCTTGAGACGGCGATCCTTGATCGCAAGCAGTCCGAATTTCTGGGATGTGAAATGATAGAGACGCATGATGAAATGAAGTCGACTCCTTTTAAAGATAGCGATCATACCTGAAATCTTGTGTCTGTACCTTGTTCAAGCCGTCGTAGCTGTAGGGATGATAAGGGTTCGGCTGTACACCGCCTTGGAGGTACCCCGAGTGGCGCGAACGTCCGCTTCGGGTCAGAAGCTGCTTTTAAACGATGTGTCCGGACGATTCGCCAGCTTCGCACCAAAAATGGCTATCCGGTTGTGCCGAAGAATGTGGAATTAGTCGATGCTAGACCGTCGTGTGGTATCCAGCCGACCTCTTTCGACGTGTTGTCAATCATCGACGCCTGCTTGCCCAGATTTCCGTGGAGAGCGGAGATACCAGCTCGCTGTGAGAAACAACAATAAGTACCACGGCTTAGGTGGCGCAGCCGATGGTTCTGTGTTTCTCGCCAACGACTGAGCAATAGGATAAGTTTGAGCATAACCTTCGGCTGTTCATGCGTGCCGCTCTACCCGACTTGTAGTGAGAAAGAGGGGTTCGAGGATTTGAGTGTCAGGTTTCTGCATACGGCCGATCTCCAAATTGGAAAGGGTTTCGGCCAGCTTCCTTCCGAGATTTCTGTCGTTCTACGCAACGCACGACTTGAGACACTGAAAAAGATCGCAGTTCTTGCCCGTGAGCGCCGCGTTGACGCGGTCCTCGTGGCCGGGGATTGCTTCGATGATATTGCGGTTGGTGATGAGACTTTGCGTCGCTTCAAAGTAGCTTTGGAGCCATTCGGGGGAACTTGGGTGCTGCTACCGGGCAACCATGACCCTGCCACAGCTGAATCTCCTTGGAGTCGGCTCAAGCGGTTGACTCTGCCTGACAATGTAATTGTCGCCGACGAACCGATTCCAATCGCACTCGGCGACAAAGCCATGATCCTGCCGGCACCACTGAAGCGTCGCCGTGACGCGGCTGACCTCACGGAGTGGTTCGATACGGCAGAGACAGATGATCACCTGATCCGTATCGGGCTTGCTCACGGCTCGGTGCGGGAGTTCCTGCCCGAAGCCAGCGAGGCGGCGAACCCGGTTGCGATGGATCGCGATATACGAGCCCGGCTTGACTACCTGGCTCTCGGCGACTGGCACGGCAAGCTCCAAGTGACAGATCGCACTTGGTATGCGGGTACGCCGGAACCGGATCGGTTCCGGGCCAACGAGCCCGGCTACATTCTCAACGTCGCCATCGAGGCTCCGGGAGCCAAGCCGACCATCGAGCCGGTAGCTGTCGCTGAATATCGGTGGATGGAACAGACCAGAGACATTATGCCCGGCGGCACTGACGATGTGTCTCAGGGGTTGGATATCCCAGCAGCTGAGTTGTCGCGCCTTATTGTTCGGCTCGAGTTGCAAGGAACGATCGATCTCAGCACGCACGCTGCTCTCGACGAAGACCTCGGAGACCTGAGGGCGCGCGTGCAGTATCTTGAAGTCGACGACGCCGGATTGGTGGTCGAACCGACCGAAGATGATCTCGACATGATCGACACCACCGGATTTGTTCGGACCGGGATGGAACGGCTGCGCGAACAGCTGAACGGGCCCGACGCGGAGACGGCGCGCCGCGCGCTTGCGCTGTTGTATGGCCTTCATCACCAGACCGGCGGTTGAATTATGCTCTTTCGCCGCATTGCCATCCGGAATTTTCGCAAACACCTGTCACCGGTGGTGATTGACGAGCTTGGCGAAGGTGTGACGGTGATTGCCGGCGACAATGAAGAAGGCAAGAGCACGTTGCTCGATGCGATCCGTACAGGACTCTTCGAACGTCAGAATCTCGGCGGCAAAGCTGCAGACACCATGCAACCGTTCGGATCAACAGTTCGCCCGGAAGTCCGGATAGATTTCGAGGTCGATGGTTCGCTCTACTCGATCACTAAGGGATTTATCCAAAAGGCATCAGCGCGCCTGACGACGCCAGCCGGTACATTCGAAGGTGCTGCGGCCGAAGAACGGCTCGCCGAACTTCTTACGTTCCGGCTATCGCAGCGTGGGGAATCCAAGCCGGATGATCGGGGCATTCTGGGGCTGTTCTGGCTGGAGCAGGGCCGTGTGTTTGATGGCCTCGGACTTGGCGAGACCGGAAGGTCGACGCTACGTGGTTCGCTGGAAGACGAAGTGGGAAATGTTCTCGGTGGCACCCGCGGCCGCAAACTTCTGGAAGCAGCGAGAGCACAGCGTGACGCCCTTCTGACCTCTACCGGCAGACCGCGTGGTGATCTCTCGGCTGCCAATGACGAAGCCGAGAAGGCGACGGCGCGTGCCTTGGAATTGGAAGCAGAGCGAGCCGAGTATGATCAGGAGATCGATCACCTGACGCAAGTCCGCCGCGACCTTGCGCAGATCTCGCATGATCGCGTGCTCGAGAAAGCCGAAGAGGCTCTGAGCAAGGCTGAAAGCGAGGCCAGGTCGATCGAGCTGCTCATCCAGCGACACGAAGCGGCGGAGCAGGCGGTCGCATTGACTAAGGCCCAGCTGGACAATGCAGCGGACCATTCCGATCGTCGGCAGGCGCTGATCCAAGCAGTGGAAGGACGGGAGCGTGACCTGATAGATAAACGGGACGCGCACACGCGATTGAGCGATGAGGCAGGCCCCATCGCGGACCGCCAACAAGCGGCCGAAATCGAGATGATGGCAAAAACTGAGGCCAGGGAGACGGCGGAAACTCGCGTTGTTGTCGCCCAAGGCCGCTCCCGGATCGAGTCTCTGGACAAGCAGATCGCCGAGCTACACCGGAAAATCTCGGAGATCGAGAAGCTGGCTTCACAACGCAAGGCCGACCAAGATCGTATTGCCCAGATCGCGATCGACCAGCGCGGCTACGAGAAACTTCAGACCCTTGAGAGCGATATTCGAGCGGCCAAGGCAGCGCTCGGGGCTGTAGCCACGCGCGTGCGCTTCGCACCGATCGGCGGCCAAAGAGTGAAGAGAAACGGCGTGGAACTCACGACTGGCGAGACGGTGCAGGTTACCGACAGATCGCATTTTGAGTTGGATGGGTTCGGTGAGATCGACATCGAACCCGGCACGTCGGAGTTGGCCGATCGGCGTGCGCGGCTAAAAAAGGCCGAAGATGCGCTCGACAAGGGACTGACCGCGGTGGGTATGGCAGATATCGCCGCCGCCAAAATCCAACTCGAACAACGCACGTCGCTAGACGCACAAGTCAAGGAAGCTAAACGGTTGATTGATGCCTTGGCGCCAGAGGGCGCTGAGGCACTAGCAACGGTACTTGGAGAACAAAAGGCCGAGCGAAGTCGCCTCAGCGACACGACAAGTGCTCTCATGCTCGCCGATACTGCCGATCCGGAGACGGAAAGCCGCGTATTGACCGCAGCCAAAGATGCCGAGAAGGAGGCAAGAACAGCGCTAGATTTAGCTCAGAAGGAACATCAGGAACACGTCATTCAACTAACTGTTGCTGTCACAGCTTTAGAAGCGGCCGCTGAGGCGGTCACGACGGCCAAGGCCGATCTCCAGAAGGCGCGTGACTACGCAAGCGATACTGAACTTACAACCAAGCTGGAGAGCGTGAAGGACGCGCTGACAAAGGCACAGAATACCCACGCTGAATCTACAAAGCGGCTGAATGCGGCGAATCCCGAAGAGGTAGAGCTGCGGCGAGAGCGGGCTCAATCAACTCTCGCGACCGTTGACGCCGAGCGGCGCCAGTTGCGCGAGGAGCAAATCGGATTGCAAAGTCGTCTGACGGCACTTGGCAAGAACGGGATCAGCGAGCTACTCGAAGAAGCCCGAGGCCGTGAGACACGAACCCTTGCGCGTCGAGATCGCTTGCAGCGGGATGCTGCGGCCTGGAACCGGCTGGTGTCCACCCTTGTTGACGCTGAACGCGATGCGAAAGAGGCCTTCCTGGAGCCGGTTCTGAAGCGGGTCGATCCGTTTCTGCGCCTTTTGTTTCCTGACGCTCGGGTCACACTCAATGAAGAAACATTGGAGATCACGGGTGTTGTTCGTGGGGGCCGCGAGGAACCTTATCCATTGCTGAGCATTGGGACACGGGAGCAGCTTTCGATCCTCGTTCGACTTGCCTTCGCCGTCTATCTGCGAGAGAAAGGATTTCCTGCCGCCGTCATCCTCGACGATGCTCTGGTGTACGCAGACGACGACCGCTTCGAGCGAATGCAACTTGCGTTACGAAAGGCAGCGGAAACCGTGCAGGTCCTGATTCTGACCTGTCGTCCCCGGGATTGGCGCGAGTTTGGAGCTCCGATTCGTCGCTTGGGTGATGGGAAGACGAAGAAATTTGAACCGCTTCAATAGACCGCTTCAATAGAAAGACTACGACTAGCAAATATGTGCCATCGGGTCCTTAATTTCTGGCTGACGGTTCATGTCTCCCTGCCGTTGTCTCCCACTCTGAACACCGTGACATCTCCCGCTCCCGCAGGTTCGCGATGATCTGCTCTTCCGTGAATCTCGATCGCTTCATCGTCCGCCCCCTTCAGTTGCCGGACTCTACTCAAATCGGGAGGAAGTTCAGGAACTCAGGTCAGTCCTAGCCACGTGGCAGAACGACCGCTCTTGGCGCATTAATCTCATTTTCGATAATGGAATTGAGAGTCCTCCTGCATCATCCGCCAAGGATATTGGCGCAAATCCGAGGAAGAGACTGCTGATCCAGCTTAGACGATACGACGTCCAACCGAAGAAGATCGTCTGTCAAATAAGGATGGAACTTCTCGGATATCAAATTCGGGTCGGATGAGAACAAGTCAATATTTTCTCCTCGCGCGATGGCCTTCAATGTATCGATTGGCGATGATTGCGCGTCGCCGAATGTCCCCTCGATAAAGCCGTCATGAACATGAACGCGATATCCTTGCGAGCGGAGAGCAAGCGCAAGTGTTTCAGTTTTGACGGTTCCGAGGCGGGTTGCGATGAGGAATTCGCTGTCCGCGGTCTGAACAATGCCGCCAGTATCGAAGCGGATCTGGGCATAATTACCGCGCGCCTCATCGAGAAGGCCGAGCGCGGTGAGGT
>Ga0208244_101165_pt1 | contig 16210 bp, 12 predicted proteins | sample SubbioCR12Aug_5A_FD_184828 | JGI IMG/M metagenome (GOLD analysis project Ga0208244, IMG submission 184828) | Serpentinite rock and fluid subsurface biosphere microbial communities from McLaughlin Reserve, California, USA - CR12Aug_5A (SPAdes) | ecosystem: Environmental > Terrestrial > Deep... | reverse complement strand
CGCCTGCCGCCAGCCCCGCCGCGCCCGCACGTCTGGTCTGAGTCGTTCCAGCCGTGAACCCCGCTCACGCCTGCGGGAACATCGCCTCGTAATGCGGCAGCGGCGCGAAAATCCCGCCGCTCTTCGCGTAGTAGTCCGCGTCCAGCGTGAAGATGCCGCGCGCCGTCTGCGACCACGGCGCGTCGGGATACGGGTGGTAACTGCGCATCGTCGCCCAGTTCCGGTAGTTCTGGTGGCCGTTCGTCTCCAGCAGTCCCAATCCCTCCATGCCGGGGAACGAGCCCAGCCGCGCCGCCACGCACTTGTTCCACTCCACAAGGATCGGGTTCACCGTCAGATCCGCGCAGAAGCACGGCACGCCCCGTTCGTGCGCCGTCTGCGCCACCTTCATCGTCATGCTCAGCGTCTTGGCGATCGCCTTGAGCGCGATGGCCTTGTACCCCATCTGGATGCGCTCCACCGCGTCCTTGTCGGTGTGCGCGCTCTCGTCCGCCGCCAGCCGCACCGGAACGTCGTGAACGTCAATCGCGTGCTCCTCGTCGAACGGCTCCTCGATGAGCGCCACCTGCTCGAACGCGCCGATCTTCTTGATGTGGTCGATCAGCCTCAGCAGCGTCTCCTTCTTCTCGTATCGCCCGTTCGCGTCGAAGTAATACGGCAGCTTGCCGCTCTTCGTGTACGGCGTGCGGCAGCCGTCGAGCGCGGCGTGGATCGCGCTCACCCGCGCCATGTCCTTCGCCAGCATCTCCTCCTGCGTGCCCGGCTGGCCGATCTTGATCTTCATGAAGAAGTAGCCGTCCTGCGCCGCCTGCTTGATCTCCTCGATCGGGATCGCGTACGCCATCAGCGGGATCGACGCCGCCTTCGGGTGCCGCTGCGACAAGGCCGGCTTGTACGCCGCGGGCACCATCTCGTCGAATCCCGTGACGCCGTTCTCCTTGGCGTACAGCAGCCACGCCGCGTTGTCCACGCCCACCAGCGCGTTGAGCGCGAACGTCTGCCGCAGTTTCGGGTTCCCTGTGATCTTCTTCCCGTATGCGTAGACCTCCGCGAACAGCGCGTCGTTCAGCGCCACGGGGTCCGTGAACGTCTGCCCCTTCAGCACGCGCAGCGCGTGGGCCGTCATCGCGAACATCAGCGCGTTGCCGCCCGCCTCGGAGTTCGACGCGAACACCTTCGCGTCGCTCCACAGCGTGCTGTGCGTGCAGATGCCGATGCCGCGCTTGCCGCTCGTGCTCTGGATCATCGCCGCGCTCTGCCAGATGTTCGTCAGGTACCCCCCCTTGAAGCCGAACGGACGCAGCAGCGGCTCGCGCTCGAACTCGCACCCCGTCCCCGCCACCGTGATCCGCCTGCCGCCCGCGCACCCTTTCGCGCCGCCTGCCGTCGCGCAACCCCCGGTTGCCATCATGCCGCCTGCCGCCAACGCCGCCGCCTTCAAAAATTCCCTGCGTTTCATCATGCCCCTTCTTTCGCTGTCTTTATCCCGTGTTTCGCGTACTGCGCGGCAAAGAAATCGCCGTCGCGCTTCATCTTGGCCAACGCCACCGCCCGCCGCTCGTTCTCCGGCAGCGCCTCCTCCTCTTTCGAGAACAGAGCCCACTCGCAATGCACCGACGCGGGCACCTGAAGCCCCAACTCCTTGAGCAACTTGAAATACCGCTCCCACGGCACCATGCCCTCACCCGCGAACACGTTGTCCGGTATCCACTTGTCCTTGGGCTTGGCCCACAAGAAATCCTTGAGGCAGGTGCTGCGGATGTACGGCGCGACCAGCCGCATGCCCACGCTCCACGAGCCGCCCGCCTCGGCCACCGCGTGGCGCACGTCGTACTGGCAGGCGATCCACTGCGGGTCGAGCCCCTTGAGCATGTAGTAGATGTCCCACACCGACCCGCCGAAAAGCCCCTCGCCCCACGCATAGTGGTTCTGGTAACAGCCGGTGATCCCGCACGCCTGATTCAGCGCCGCGAGCGCCGCCATCTGCCGGTGGTTCTTCTCGATGGAACCCTCCACGCCCAGCTCGTTCTCGTAGCGCACATACCCCATGCGGTAGAGCTTCACCCCGCACTGCGCCGCCGTCTTCAGCGTGCGCTCGATGTGCGGGTCTTCCGCCGCCGTGAAGGCCGTGACGATCATCTCGACCTTGAGACCCCGTTTGCGCGCGGCCTCCACCGCCTTCGGCAAGTCCTGCTCGACCTTCTCCGGCTCGACGTGCCCCTTCGGGCGCACCGACAGATCGATGCCGCCGAATCCCGCCTCCGCCATGAACTCGGCCAGCGCGTCATATCCCAGCCACTGCAACGGCTTGGAGAACGCATGCAGGCACGCCGGCGCCGCCTCCTGCCCCCGTGCGTGTCCCGCCGTCCCTGCCGCCGCGGCAGCCAGTGCCGCCGTCTTCATGAAATCGCGTCGTGTCATACCCGTCATCCTTTTCCTTAGCCCAGTTTCCAAGGCGCGCGGTAGTCGTAGCTCAGCAATGCGTTGGCCTGCTCGCTGTTCGTGAAACGCTCCTTGCCCGCGTCCCACTCCAGCCGCTGCCGCACCTTCACCGCGATGTTGGCGAGATGCGCGAACGTCGTCGAACGGTGCCCCTCCTCCAGCGGACAGAACGGGGCTTTGCGCGACACCACGCAGTCGAGGAAGTCGCGGATCAGACCGCCCGTGCTCACCGAGCTGCTGCCGTCCGGCAACGCCTGCTCCTTGACGACGAACTCTTCCGCATCGAACGGCTTCTTCCACGTCTGGAACTGCCCCGGCGAGGACGGCATGAGCCTGTACCCGCGCTCGTCGGCATACGCCACGCCCTTGGCCCCGCGGATCTCGATCTCGCCATACGGGAAGATCGGCCCGCCGCACGACTCCAGCATGTCGAAGGTGATCAGGCGGCCCGACGCGAACTCGAATGTCACCGACATGGTGTCCATGATGTCCGCGTCGTGATCCAAAAACTTGCTGCCGTGCGCCGACACCGCGCACGGCGCGGTCTCCTGCATCATCCACCGGATCACGTCGAGGTAATGCACGCCCCAGTTGCCCACCTGCGACGAATAGTCGTTGAACCAGCGGAACTTGTACGGCGCGATGTTGTACTGGTACGGGCGGAACGCGCGCGGCCCGAGCCACATGTCCCAGTCGAGCCCCGGCGGCGGCTCCGCAGGCTGCTGCTTGCCGATCCCGTCGGGCGCGAGGTTGCTGATGCGCGCCGCGTGCGCGATGCGCAGGTTGCCGAGCTTGCCGCCGTGCAACTCCTCCGCCAGCTTGCGGTAGGCCGGGTTGCCGCGACGGTTCAGCCCCACCGCCACCACGCGCCCCGTCGCCTGCTGCGCCTCCACCATCTTGCGTCCCTCCACGACCGTCGCCGTCAGCGGCTTCTCGACGTACACGTCCTTGCCCGCCTTGACCGCATCGATCATCTGCAGCGCGTGCCAATGGTCGGGCGTCGCGATGCACACGGCGTCGACCTCCTTGTCCTCCAGCAGCCTGCGGTAGTCGTTATACACCTTCGGCGGCTTGGAAAACGTCTCGCCCAGCTTCGGGATGCGCCCCGCCAGCTCGTCCTTGTAACGCTGCGCCACCTTGCTGAAATCGCGCGACAGGAACGGCTCGTACACGTCGCACAGCGCCGCGACCTCGACATCCGGCTCGCGCATGAACAGGTGCATCAACTGCGTGCCGCGGTTGCCGACCCCGATGAACCCCATGCGGATTTTCCCGTTCGCCCCTGCCGCCCGCGCCGCGCGCGGCGCCGCCGCCGCGCCTGCTGCCGCCAACGTCCCTGACACGAACTGCCGCCGACTCGTTGCCATCTTGGACATACTTCCCCCTCGTTGAGAAACGCCACACAAGCGAATCACATCATTGGGGCACATGTTACGCTTTTGACTTTTACCGCACAAGGCGATTCTCGGAACACGAGCCCCAAAAACGCAAGACGGCCTCAGGCTCTGCGCCTGAGACCGTCTCCCATGCCTTGCAGGCAATGGCTCACGCCTTCGCGTGGGCAGGCTGCGCGTCCTCGTCAAGGAGCACGTTCAGCGCCTGCAGATACGCCAGAATGCTGGCCTCGATCACGTCCGTGGAGATCCCGCGCCCGTGGAAGACCCGCTCGCCCTCGCGGACGCGCACCGTGGCCTCGCACTGGGCGTCGGCGCCCCCGGTGATCGCGGTCAACTGGAACGCGTCGAGCTGGACTTTGACGCCCAGAATCTGGCTGATCGCCTTGAAGGAGGCATTGATCGGCCCGTCGCTCGCGGCCACGTGCTCAACCAGCTTGCCGTCCTTGACCAGCCGGATCGTGCTGACCGGCGTGATCGCGTTGCTCGCCGTCACGTTGTAGCGGTCAAGCTTCACACGCTCGGTGAGCATCGTGCGGACATCATGCGCCAACGCCTCGATGTCGGCGTCGCTCACGGTCTTCTTGCGGTCGGCCAAATCCTTGAACTTGGCGAACAGCTCGTTCACCCGCGCCGGCTCCAGATGGAAGCCCAGCTCCTGCAAGCGGCTTTCAAAGGCATGGCGGCCCGAATGCTTGCCCAACACCATCTTGTTGCGCGGCAGCCCGATGGACTCCGGCGTCATGATCTCGTACGTCAGCGGATTGGCCAGCACGCCGTGCTGGTGGATGCCCGCCTCATGGGCAAAGGCGTTCTCGCCAACAATCGCCTTGTTGGCCTGCACGCGGCTCCCCGTCACGTTCACCACGCACCGGCTCGTCGCGTAGATCTTGGTGGTGTCGATGTTCGTCTCGGCCTGATAGAAGTTGCGCCGCGTGTGCAGGGCCATCACCACCTCCTCCAGCGAGGTGTTGCCCGCGCGCTCGCCGATGCCGTTGACCGTGCACTCCACCTGCTCGGCCCCCGCGTGGATGGCCGCCAGCGAGTTGGCCACCGCCAACCCCAGGTCGTTGTGGCAATGGACCGCCAGCCGCGCCTCAGCGATGTTCGGCACATTCGCGCGGATGTCGGCGATCAACTGGCCGAACTGCTCCGGCACGGCATACCCCACCGTATCGGGGATATTCACCGTCTTCGCGCCTGCCGCAATCACCCCTTCGACGACACGGTAAATGAACGGACGCTCACTGCGCGAGCAGTCCTCCAGCGAGAACTCCACGTCGCCGCAGAGGTTGCGGGCATATTTGACCATCGCGACCGCCTGCTCATAAACCTCGTCCGGCTTCATCTTGAGCTTGTACTCCATGTGGATCGGCGAGGTCGCGATGAACGTGTGGATACGCGGGCGGGCGGCAACGCGCACGGCCTCCCACGCGCATTCGATGTCCTTGGGCAAGGCGCGGCAAAGGCTGGCCACCGAGGCGTTCTTGACCACCCCCGCGACCGTCTTGACGGACTCGAAATCCCCCGAGGAGGCGATCGCAAAACCCGCCTCGATCACATCGACGCGCAACGCCTCCAACTGTTCGGCAACCAAGAGCTTGTCACGCAGGTTCATGGTGCAGCCAGGCGACTGCTCGCCGTCACGCAGCGTGGTGTCGAAAACATAGATACGTCGCATCCCTTGACTCTCGCTCATCTCGATCTCCTAACGCATAACCGTCACACGGACGGGTTGCCATTTACCACCCTCACGCCAGAAACACACCTCGCAAAGGCAACAACCGTTCCGTGAAAACAAAACTCCCGCGGAATCGGCTGTGCATTTCCACGGGAGTCTCTGGCCTGCTCGTTTGTTCTCGCAAAACTACACGGCCATATTCCCGTGGCTGCCAAGCAGCCACAAGCCGTTAAGTCGGAGTCCAAACGCTGTTTTTGTTCCATTCACGCGGCCAGTATTTCACACACGCCTGCCACCTGACAAGCCGATTTTTTCGCACACGGCTTGCGGCGGATGTCAGCCGAGCGTCCAGGGTTCGCGCATGACCGGACTCATCAGCCGGTTCGCCTCGTCGTCGCCCACAAAGCGCTCGTTCACAGGATCCCACGTGAGCTTGCGCTTCAGCCGCATCGCCATCATGTTGACGAGGCAGGCGGTGCAACTGCGGTGGCCGACCTCCGCATCCGCGAAGGGCCTTATCCCGCGCTTAACCGCATCGACGAAATTCTGCTCGTGCCCCGGCGTGCGCCCGAGCTTGATCTGGAATGCGGACGGATCCAATTTCAGCAGGCGCTCGTCCGAAGCCTCCAAGGTTCCCTCGTGGATGCGCAGAAAGATCCATCCGCCGTCCCCTTCAAAACGGATGCCGCGCGGCTGCCGCGTTGTCCCGCCGACCATTCTCACGCCGTTGGCATACACGTTCTCGAACTCGAACGACATCGGCGCATTGTAAAGCCCGTGCGCGTCATCCCACCCCCGCGCCTCGATCGCCACGGGACCCGTGTGGTCCGTGTTGTTGCCGAGCTGGCCGATGTCGATGACATGCGCCCCGCGGTCGGACATCTCGCCGCACCCGAAGTTGAGGTGGAAACGCCAGCTTCCCGGATGAAGCCCGGGGTAGTACGGCAGCTTCGGCGTGTGCCCCAGCCACAGGTCGTAGTCGAGTTCAGCGGGGGCAGCTTCTGCCCCCGGCATCGCCGTCTGCTGACGCACACGCTCGTGATGTTTCTCAACGGTCGGCAGATTGATGAACATCGTGTGCAACGCGCCGATATGCCCGTTACGGACGACCTCGCAGCAGTAACGCGCCGAGTCGCGTGAACGCTCGCAACTGCCGGTCTGAAGCACAACGCCGGCCTTCCTGACCGCATCCCGCACCGCCTTGCTCTCCCCGATCGTGTTGGCCAGCGGCTTCTCGCAAAAGATATGCTTCTTCGCCCGCGCAGCCGCGATGCTGATCAGCGCGTGCCAGTGGTCCGGCGTCGCGACCGTCACCGCGTCGATGTCCTTGCGCGCGACCACCTCGCGGAAATCCCGGAACGTCTGACAGGCCGTATCGCCGTAATGCGTGTTGATCTCCTGAACGCATTTCGCGAGTTCGCGTGAGTCCACATCGCACGCCGCCACCACGCGGACCTCGTTCAGCTTCAGGAAAGCCCGCGACAGGTAACGTCCTCTGCCGCCTGTGCCGATCACCGCCATCGCCAACCGCTCATTCGCCCCGAAAGCGGTTGCGGGCACAATGTACGGGAAGGCCGCCGCCGCGAGACTGGCCTTCATGAATCCCCTGCGAGACATTCTCAGTGTCATGATTCCCCCTTAGACTGCTCTGCCCACCCGCCTCGAACGAGTCGGGCATCACATTGCGTTCACTGTAGCAAAGGCACCTTGCTCAAAGCAACACCCGGCGCGCGTTCGCGCCAGTGATGTCGGAGAGTGCTTCAGGCGTCGTGCCGCGCAACGCCGCCACGGCCTCCAGAACGCAGGAGAGATTCGCGGGCTGGTTCAACGGCTTGCCGTTCCCGTCCACGGCGGCAGGGCTGCCCCCGTTCGGGAAGAGGTCGGGCGTGTCGGTCTCGATCAGGATTTGGCTGTCGGGGATTTCCCGTGCCGCCAGCCGGACTTTTTCCGCTTTCGGATTGCAGACCGAGCCCGCGAACGAGACATAGCCGCCCAAATCCAACACCTGCCGGAGAATCTCGGCGGAACCGGAAAACCCGTGCGCGACAAACCCCGGAATCTTCCGCACATGCGGCTTGAGAACCTCGATCAGCCGCCCCCAGCAGCGCGCACCATGCAGCACGACCGGGCGTCCGGTACGCGCCGCCAACTGCAACTGCGCCGCAAAGAACACCTCCTGCGTCGCCATGGGCACCGTGTCGCGGAGGCCGTCAAGACCGATCTCGCCGACGACGGCGACCGGCGTGCGCTCCAGTATCGCCTCCAGCGTCGCCAGCCAGTCCTCCGGCACGTCCTGCACATGCCAGGGATGGACTCCGAACGCGGGCACCACCAGAAACGGCAAAGGCAAACGCGCGATCTTCTCGGTCGCCGCCCAATCCGAAGGAGCCGTCCCGCAGCAGCACACGCCCGTCACACCCGCCAAAGCCGCCCGACGGACGACCTCATCGAACACGCCGCTTAACCGACTGTCCTGCAAATGTGTGTGCGCGTCAAACACATGAACGGCTCTTACGCGGTCATACGACGTGCGTCGCGGTCTTCACATACTGCGAACGCTCGAACCCGACACCGTCCGTCAGATCCTTCTCGCGCAGCTTGCCGCGGAACGTGTCGAGCGACGGGTACCCCTTGCGGTCCATCCATGCCGACAGCCCGTCGAGGATCTCCTGAATAACGCCGAAATCCTCGCGCACATAGAGCGCGGAACAGATGTACCCCACATCCGCCCCGACCAGCAACGCCTTCACCAGCTCGCCGGAACTGTGGATGCCGCCGCTCACCGCCATGCTGCAACGCACCCACGAACGCACGATCGCCGTCCAGCGCAACTGCGAATGCAACACTTTCGGCGACGAATAATTCGGCGCATAGAACATCGCCTCGCTCGCCGGGTCCACATCCGTCTGGAGGAACCGGTTAAAGAAGACCAGTCCCTTGACGCCCACAGCATCGAGCATGCGGGCGAACGGCAACAACGCGGTATAATGCTGGCTAAGCTTGACCGCAACAGGCAGCCGCACTTCAGCCAGAACCGCCTTGACCAACGCGACCTGCCGCGCCTCGACCTTGTCCGACGTCTCGTCCGGGTTAACAGGCATGTGATAGAGGTTCAGCTCAAGCGCACTCGCCCCCGCGTGCTCGATCTTTTTGGCGTAGTTCACCCACTTTGACGCCTCAACGCAGTTCACGCTGGCGATGACCGGAATCTTCACGCGTCTGCGCAAATCCGCGATCTTGTCCAGATAACTCTCCGGCCCCAGTTGCCCGGGAAGGTCGGCCCGAAGGTACTCCAGCGCGGCCGCGCTGGTGTCGCCCTCCAAGGCCGCATACATGTCGGAGACGTCCGCCGCGATCTGCTCCTCGAAGATCGACCGCAAGACAACGGCCGCGACACCGCACTGTTCGAGTTTCGCGACCGACTCCACGTCGTTCGTGAGCGGGCTCGAACTGGCCACCAGCGGGTTCTTGAGATCAAGACCGAGATACGAGGTCTTCAGGCAAGCCATAAACGCCTCCTCACTTCGCGACGATCTGTCCAGCCTGCGCCAGCATCCGGGCCTCGACACTCTGGATCTCGGCAAACCCCTGCGAGCTGACCGGATTCAGTCCGTTGCTCGCCTCCATCGACGAGTCCGCCTCGTTGTAGATCGACGCCTTGCATCCCGTAAGCTTGTTGAAAAAGATGTTGCCCTTATAAAGCCCCACCTCCACCGTGCCCGACGCATGCTTCGAGAAAACGCCGATCGCCGCCCGTGCCGCCTGGGTCACCGGGTCGAAATAACGCCCGTCGTAAATCTGGTCCGCCACCAGCTTGGACAACTGCCCGAACAGCAGTCCCGCGCGGCGATCCATCGTCGCCTGATAAACGTACCGCAGACACGTCCCCAGCAGCTCCATCCCCGGCGCCTCATACACGCCCCGGCTCTTCGTCCCGATAATCCGGTTTTCGAGCGCGTGCTTCATGCCCACGCCGTTGCGCCCCGCCAGTTTGTTCGCCAGCTTCATCGCCTCCACCGACGTCACGTCCTTGCCGTTGACCTGAGCCGCGCGGCCTTTCACAAACCGCACCGTCACCTTCTCGACCTTGTCCGGCGCCTGCTGCGGCCACACGCCCATCGTCGGCTCCACGATCAGCATCGAGGTCTCCATGCTCTCGAGATCCTCCGCCTCGTGCGACAGCCCCGCGAGGTTCGCGTCCGTCGAATACTTCTTCTTGGCCCCCACAAACGCCTGAATGCCGAACTGCGCCAGAAACTCCACCATCTGCGTGCGCCCCGGAAACTTCTTGAGAAGCTCCGCGTCACGCCACGGCGAGTACACCTTCATCGACGGCGCCAGCACGTTCGTGTAACGCTCGAACCGCATCTGGTCGTTGCCCCGCCCTGTGGCCCCGTGCACGAGCACCGTGCATTTGCGCTTCTTCATCTCCGGGATCAGCCCGCGCACCGTCACCGCGCGCGCGATGCCGGTCGAGTTCCAATACCCGCCGTCGTACATCGCCTGCGCCTCGATCACCTGAAAACAGGCCTCGGCCATCGCGTCCTTGAGATCCACGATCACCGTGTCCACGCCGCAAGGTGCCATGCGCTTCTTGATGTCGTTGATGTCCTTCTCGTCAGGTTGCCCGAGATCGGCGGAAAACGCGACAACGCTCACCCCCGCCTCAGCCATCACCTTCGCGATCGTGCGGCTGTCCAGCCCGCCGGACACGCACGCGCCCACTGTCTTGCCCTTCAAATCCGCTAACGTCAGCGCCATTTCCTCATCTCCCGTCCCGCAGGGCGCATGCGCGCAGACCGCCGCACACGCCCCGAGAAATAACCGTTGCCAACACTTACGCCTCTTCCTGTTCCCCGTAAAGCTGATCCAGCGCGTCGCCGATCATCTCCAGCGCCTCTTCGAGATCGTTGTCCTTCACGTTCAGCGGCGGAAGGAAACGCACCACGTGCTCGCCCGCCACGCAGCAGAGCAGCCCCATGTCGCGGCAGGTGTCCACGACCTCTTTCGCCGATCCCTCGACAACGAGGCCGACCATCAGCCCCTTGCCGCGGACTTCCAGAACCTGCGGATATTTGTCCACGAAAACCGTCAGCCCCTCGACGAACAGCGCACCCGCGTCCTCCGCGTGCTTGACCAGCGCCTCTTCCTCAATCACATCCATCACCGCCAGCGCCGCCGCGCTGGAGACCGGATTGCCGCCGAACGTCGAGGCGTGCGTCCCCGGCTTGAACACGTCCGAAAGCGCGGGCGTCGCCACCAGCGCGCCCATCGGGATGCCGTCCGCCAGCGACTTCGCCAGCGTGAAAGCGTCCGGCTTCACGGGGAAGTTCTGCCAGCCGAACCACTTGCCCGTCCGCCCCATGCCGCACTGGATATCGTCGCACAGCATCAGCAGCCCCTTCTCATCGCACAGCTTGCGGATGCCGACCATGAACTCCTCGGTCGCGGGCACCACGCCGCCCTCACCCTGAACCGCCTCGACCATCACGGCCACGGTCTTCTCGTTCACCGCCGCCTTGACCGCCTCGATGTTGTTGAACTCCGCGTAAGCGAACCCGATCGGCAGCGGGTCGAACCCCTTCTGCACCTTGGCCTGCCCCGTCGCCGCGATCGTCGCCAGCGTGCGCCCGTGGAAGGAGTTCTGCATCGTGATGATCTCGTACTTGCCCTTCTCGCTGCCCCACAGGCGGGCGAGCTTGATCATCGCCTCGTTCGCCTCCGCACCCGAGTTGCAGAAGAAGCACTTGCCGTTCAGCGACAGCTTCGCCAGCCGCTGCGCCAGCAACGCCTGATTCGCGTTGTAGAACAGGTTCGAGCAGTGCCCCAGCGTCGCCACCTGATCGTGGACCGCCTTGACCACTTTCGGGTGGCAATGCCCCACGTTGTGGACGGCGATGCCAGCCGTGAAGTCGAGATAGGTCTTGCCGTCCGGATCGCGCACCTTGCAGCCGCTGCCGCTCATCAGCGTCGCGGTCGGCGAATAGGTCTGCATCACGTACTGGTCAAACAATGCGGCAATATCTGTACTCTTACTCATCTGCTATGATCTCCGTTCCTACACCTTGTTTCGTGAAAATCTCCAGCAACAGCGAATGGGGCATCCGGCCGTCAACGAGGTGGACCTTGCCCACCCCCGCCTGAATCGCCTCCACGCAACTGTCCAACTTCGGCAACATCCCGCCGCCCACAACGCCGGTCTCCTTCAGCTTCCGCACGCTGCCGATACGCAGCGTCGCAAGCAAGGACGCGGGGTCGTTCACGTCCATCAGCAGTCCGGGCACATCCGAAATGAACGCCAGCTTGCGCACCTTCAGCGCTTTGGCCAGAGCCGCCGCCGCCGTGTCCGCGTTGACGTTATACAACTTCCCGTCCGGCCCTGTTCCCAGCGGGGTCACCACCGGCACGATCCCCGCGCCGATCATCTCCAACACCGGGCGCACATCGACCGAGACCGGCTCGCCGACATACCCCCAGTCCAGCGTCGCCCCGGTCACCGGGTCTTTCGCCGACTTCTTCGCGACACCGAAAATCCAGTCCCCGTGCAGCGGGCGCGCGTTCGCCTTGTGCTTCTGCAGCAGCCCCACCACCTTCGCGTTCACCTCGTCCTTGATGACCCGCTCGACCACCCGGATCGCCTCCTCCGTGGTCACGCGCAGCCCCATCACGAAGTTCGGCGGGATCCCCGCCTCCTCCATGCCGCGCGAGATGGCCTTGCCGCCGCCGTGCACCAGCACCGTCTTCATCCCCACCGCGTTCATGAACGCGATGTCCGTCAGCAGGCTCTCAAGGTTCTCCGGAACCTCCATCACGCTGCCGCCGACCTTCACGAGCACGACCGACCCTCTGAAATCCTGAATGTAAGGCAGCGCCTCGACCAGCACCGCCGCTTTTTGCATCGCTTCCTGTATCATCGTTGCATCGGCACGGCACCCCGTGCCCTCCTCACGTCGTGTATTCCGCGTTGATCTTCACATAGTCGTACGAGAAATCGCACGTGTAGACCGTGTCCGCCCCGTTGCCGAGGTTCAGGTTCACCGTCACGTCGAACGCGCGCCGCCGCATCACGTCCTGCATCGTCTTCAGCAGCCCCGCGTCCGCCACGCGCCCCTTGTCGTACGCGCAGACGTCGCCGTAATAAATCTGCGCCTTCTGGTCGTCCACGTCCGCTCCGGAATAGCCGACCGCCGCGATCACGCGCCCCCAGTTCGGGTCGAGCCCGAACCACGAGGTCTTGACCAGCGCCGACTTCGAGACCGCCCGCGCCGCCTTCTGCGCGTCCTCGTCCGTCCGCGCGCCGGCCACGCGCACCGTCACGAACTTCGTCGCGCCCTCGCCGTCCAGCACCATCTTCTTGCCCAGCTCCAGACAGACCGTCATCAGCGCGTCCACAAAATACTGCCACTGCGGGTGATACGGCGTCAGCACCACGTTGCCCGCCGTGCCGCTCGCCATCAGGATCACCGTGTCGTTCGTGCTCCGGTCGCCGTCCACCACCACGCGGTTGAAGCTCACCTCCACCGCCTCGCGCAACGCCTGATCCAGCGCCTTCGGGTGCACCGCCGCGTCCGTTGTGATGAACCCCAGCATCGTCGCCATGTTCGGCTCGATCATCCCAGAACCCTTGCACATCCCGCCGATGCAGACCGTCTTGCCGTCGATCTCCAGCTCCACCGCCACCTGCTTGTCCACGGTGTCGGTCGTCATGATCGCATGCGCCGCGTCGTCGCTGCCCTCGCGGCTCAACGCGCCTGCCGCCAGCCGCGCGCCCGCCGCGATCCGGTCCATCGGCAGGTTCACGCCGATCACCCCGGTCGAGCACACCAGCACCAGCCGCTCGTCGATCCCGAGCGCCTCCGCCGTGACCCGCGCCATCTCCCGCGCGTTCGCCAGCCCCGTCTCGCCCGTGCACGCGTTCGCGCAGCCGCTGTTCACGACAACCGCCTGCGCCTGCCCCGTGACCGTCCGCTCGCGGTCCACCTGCACCGGTGCCGCCGCGACCTTGTTGGTGGTATAGACCGCCGCCACCGCCGCCGGACTGTCCGCGACCAGCAGCGCCATGTCCCTGCGATCCTTGTACTTGATCCCTGCCGCCACGCCGCACGCCCGGAAACCCTGCGCGGCCGTGACGCCACCTTCGACGTATTCAAACGTTTTCATGCCAGAACAAACAAAATAATCCGCTCCCAAGGAAAACACGAAATCCCCGCAGGCACCTGCGGGCAGAAGACCCCTTGGTTCGAGCGGCATATAATCGACAATTCGGGGCGTAATGTCGATGAAAAACAGCCTCCCGGCCGGACCCGCCCGCCGGGAAGCCCCTCGGCCCCTGCCCCGCCGCCTAGCGTGCGGCAGGCGCGTCGTCGACTTTCAGGTCGCCGAGCGTGTACTGGAGCCCGTCGAGGATGTGCCACAGGCGGGCCTTGTCGAGGTACGTGCGCTTGTCGTGCGCGAACGAGGTGTAGAACACACGGCCCTGCCCGTACGGGCGCACCCAGCTCACCGCGTAGTCCTTGTCCTCGCGCTTCTGCCCCTTGGCGGCAGCCGTCTTCTCATCCGAGAGATCCAGCGACACCAGCACGCGCAGCTTGGAACGGTCGTACGGCGGCGACTTCTGCTGGTAGATCTCGTCCCCCGCCGTGAACCCCTTGCCCTCGAAGGCGCGGTTGAGCGGGTGCCCCGGCTCGTCGAGCTTGAACGCCCACATGCCGCCCGCGCCCCACGGGTGGCCGTCGAACAGCCCGCCGATCATCTCGGCGCCCTCGGCGCTCTCGTAGAAGTTGTCCGCGCCGGCGTGGATCGCGCAAAGCCCCTTGCCGCCCTTGACGAAGGCCATCAGGTTGGGCACCATCGCGGGGTTCTCGTTCACCTTGAGCCGCGTCGTGTTGTTCAGCACCACCGCGTCGTACTTGGAAAGCCGGTTCGTGTCGGTCAGCACGCGGTAGTCGCTGCTGAACTCGACATCGAAGGCGCGCGTCCGCTGCGCCGCGATTTCAAGCGCCTTGTTGCCATACTCGATCGCCTCGCCGTGGATGAACCCTTCGCAGCGCCAGAACACCAGCACCTTGCGCGGCTTGGCGGGCTTGACCCGCAGCTCGTCGCCGATCAGCTCCTCCAGCTTCTTCGCGTCCTCCAGCGGCACGGGCTTAAGCACCTGCGCACACCCCGTCACCGCCAGCACCGTGACGGCGCCCATCATCACCAGCATCTTTTTCATAACACCTCGCGTTACCTTTCCGTCCGCTCCGCCGCATCCCCCTCCGCCTCCGCCGCGGCACACACCCGGCGGGTGAACAGGCTGTAGAGAACCGGCACGAGCACCAACGTCACCACCGTCGAGAAGGTCAGGCCTCCGATCACCGTCACGCCCAGCGGCTTCCACGTCTCGGAACCCTCCCCTCCGGCCAAAGCGAGCGGCATCATACCAAAAACCGTCGTCAGCGTGGTAATCAAAACCGGGCGCAGCCGGTGCTGCCCAGCGCAGCAGACCGCCTCGGAAAGTCCCCGCCCCTCGTCCCGCAGGCGGTTGATGTAGTCCACCAGCACGATCCCGTTGTTCACTCCCGTGCCCACCAGCAGGATGATCCCGATGAAGCTGAACATGTTGAACGTCATCCCGAACCCGAACAGCGCCAGCAGCACCCCCGCGAAGGCGAACGGCAGCGAGAAGAAGATCACGAACGGGTAGACCAGCGACTCGAACTGCGCCGCCATCACCATATACACCAGCACCAGCCCCAGCACCGTCAGCCCGATCAGGTCGCGGAACGCCTCGGCCTGCTCCTTGACCATGCCGCCGTACGTGATGTGCACCCCCTCGGGCAGGACGATCTCCTTCTCGACCGCCTCCCGGATGCTCGCCGCCACCTCGCCGATCGACCGCCCGAAGTAGTCCACCTCGACCTTCACCATCCGCTCCTGATCCTTGCGCTCGATGTCGTGCGGCCCCAGCTCCTGCACCACCTCCGCGATGGAGTCCACGCGCACCCGCCGCCCGTTCGGCAGCACCACCTCGGAGTCGAGAATGTCGGAGACCTGCCCCCGCCGGTCTTCGCGCAGCCGCATGAAGATCCAGTACTCGTTCTCGCCCTCCCGGAAGTCCGACGCCTCACGCCCGTAAAACAGCGTGCGGATCGTCTCGACCACGTCCGAGACGTTCAGCCCCAGCGTGGCGACCTTCAGCCGGTCCACCTTCACGATCAGCTCGGGCTTGCCGTCGTCCATGCTCACGCTGGCGTCCTTCGCCCCCGGCGTCCGGTCGCACAGCGCCTTGATCTCGTTCGCCACGCGCCGCGTCTCGTCCAGATTGTGCCCCATCACCTCCACCACGATCGGCTTGCCGGTGCCGCTGAACCGCCCCATCGTGCGGTTGACGGTGCTCATGTGCGTCTTCACGATCTCCGGGCGGCGCCGCAGCAGGTCCACTATCTGCCGCCCCGCGTCGCGCGTGCTGAACGCGCGCCGCTCCATCGGGATGAACTTGAAGTCCACGTTCCCCATGTGCGTCCCCTGCTTGTTCGCGCCGAACTTCGAGTCGCCGCACCGCCAGCGCGAGTTGAGGATCGTCTCGCGCCCGAACATCCCCACGCCCAGCTCGCGGATCTCCTCGCAGACCCGCGCCGTCTCCTCCACCCGCGTCCCGAGCGGCAGCTCGAAGAACACCGTCAGGTCGCCGGAATCCGTCTCCGGCGAG
>Ga0208244_101164_pt1 | contig 16218 bp, 18 predicted proteins | sample SubbioCR12Aug_5A_FD_184828 | JGI IMG/M metagenome (GOLD analysis project Ga0208244, IMG submission 184828) | Serpentinite rock and fluid subsurface biosphere microbial communities from McLaughlin Reserve, California, USA - CR12Aug_5A (SPAdes) | ecosystem: Environmental > Terrestrial > Deep... | reverse complement strand
AGGCTCCTCAAAACGACAGGCAACCCGGTACCGCCTCCCAGCGCCACAACCCTGGGACGCCGGCGTTTCACCGATTCAGGGATGTTCAATAAAGGGGCTCTTTCTGTTGTCCTGGTCCCGTATATCACCGTATCTGACTCACTCATCGGCAGCCATCCTTACATGGGATAAGGGAGGTCGTCTGCACAGAGTTGTGCGCCTGTCCTATACAACAAAGTGACATCCTCCCTGGGTATTTAACTCTCCGCTCATCACCTGTCTGACCAGGGACCTGAACTTCTCATAATCCAGAGGTTTCATCATGCAGTAGGAATTATTAAACTCCTTAAGCGTAGTAACGAGATTCTCATCAAAGTCATCAGACAGGATTATGGTTGAGATGCCTCGCTTCTTTATTTCTTCGAAGAGGGGAGCGCCAAAGGGATAACTTGTGATAATCAGTCCAGACTTCTGATAATTCAGTGCCGGTGGCAGACCATCAAGAGTGGTAGCGATCTCTGCTTCATATCCCGCGCTTTCAAGGAATGCCGAACAGACGCGTGCGAATCCGTATTCGTCAAATATAAGAATTCTTTTATGCTGCATGGGCTTGAGATTATCGAAGCAAGTTTGATGCCTGCAAGAAATTCCCTTAGTGAACGTTACAGGCTCTGGTTTCTTTACGACATGAGATGTCAATCAGGACTTGCTTTGCACTTTATCAGCCTCAGATTAAGAATGCAGGCGGAAGGCGAGCGTCTCGTCTTTAGAAGGGCGCCTCTGTATCGAAAAGATACACCGGTAATACCACACCGAAATTTGTTGAATCCAATAGATACATTGCTTCAGGCCATCAAGAGGCGCCCTTGACTGTTGATCCCCCCCTCTTTATCGGGAGACATAGTCGCACGCTTGTTCCCTTACCCTTTCTGCTCTTAATCTCAAGGCGGCCGCCATGGTACTGAAGGATTTCACGGGTAATAAATAAACCAAACCCCTTCCCTTTGCTGTCTAAAGGGATGGACGGGACGTCCATGGCTCTCCCGGCTATTCCAGAACCTGTATCGGAAATCTCTATCGTCACAAACTCGTTGCCGGAGAGGGTTTTTGCCCGGGTCCTTACGACGAGTTGCCCCCCTGAGCGCATAGCATCTATTGCATTGTTCATCACATTCAAGATTGCCTGCTCAATCTGAAAGGCATCTGCCATTATCGGAAGAATATCCCCGAATTCATAGACGGATTTTATGTTGCAGGCATGTGCTTGAAGAGACGTAAATGCCTCCATCTTTTTCAGTAATGAGTTTATATCCGTCAACGTAAAGCCCGCATCTGAAATAGAGGTGCTGAGAAATCTTGAGATGAAGCCGTCAAGCCGCTCGATTTCCTCCTCCATTATTTTTGCGAACTCAACCATGACCGGCTCATTCGCATACTTTTCGCTGAGGTAGACAACGGCCCCCTTTATAGCATTTAAAGGATTTCTCACCCCATGCGCAAGGGTCGAAGCTGTCTTGCCGATATCAATGAATGGCTGCGAGTACCGGAGACTTCGGGCAACGGAGCACGGTGAAATGTCTGAGAGTGTTACCATAACGCCTTTGACCATCCCCGCAGTTCTTACAGGATTGATCCGTATGTCTGCGCTCATGTGATCGAGCAGACAATGAAAGTCATATTTCTTTAAGATAAGCGCCTTATTCTTTTCTAAGACCAGCGATAGCGCGTCATTGTCACCAGAGAATATCCGTGGCAGGACTTCAAAATATTTTTTTCCCAGAACTGCAGGGGGTTCCTTCCCGGTGAGCTTAACGAGTTCTTTCCCCCAGGAAATGATACGGAGTTCTTTATCAGTGCTGAAAATGTATGCCACCCGTCACCCCCCACTGAGAACCAAACTGTTCCCGCGATATAAGGTTTACCGAACTTCACCCCTTACCCCCACCTGGATCCTGTGAACAGACTCCACAACTCCTTATTTACATTATATATGGTTTATTTATTGCTGTGAAGTAAAATATCAAGTCAATGCAAAAAAATCCCTGGACTTCGCTCATGATAAAAACAGCGGCGACCAATTGGTATATTTCTTGCTCTTATCTTTATATTATTATGAGAGAGAAGTGTTTGATCGATTTTAGCGAGGCTCCGGATACGCAGAGGACAGCATGTGCGGCATAGTCGGTTATATTGGTAAAAAAGATGCCCTTTCCGTACTTCTTGACAGTCTGAAGAGACTTGAATACAGAGGATATGACTCTGCAGGAATTGCCTATCAGAACGGCAATGGCATAGAGATATATAAGACCAAAGGCAAAATAAAGGACCTTCAACAGATTCTTCCCTGTCCATTGCCTGATATCAGGGTCGGACTGGGACACACGCGGTGGGCCACGCATGGAGAACCTTCTACGAGGAATGCTCATCCTCATCGTGCAGGAGGGGTCGTTGTGGTGCACAACGGGATCATTGAAAACTACCGGGAACTCAGGACACAGTTGCTCTCGGAGGGATATCAGCTCTCTTCGGACACCGATACAGAGGTAATCCCCCATATGATTTCCAAAAATCTGCGGGATGGTCGTTCTCTCAAGAAAGCCATCGACGAGACGATCGCTCACCTGCGGGGCACATTTGCTTTAGGGATCATGAGCGAAGCCCATCCATACACTCTTTTTGCTGTGAGAAAGGGAAGCCCCCTTGTAGTCTCTTTTGGCGAGGGAGAATTCTTCTTTGCATCTGATATCCCTGCAATTCTTCCCTATTCAAGAAAGTTCATCTTCTTAGAGGATGGGCAGATATGTACTCTCACCCCGGAAGGGCTGGAACTTTCATGCCTCGATAACGGGGGAACTGTGCCTGTGGAGGACAGGATTACGGAAATTGCCTGGAACCCTTCCCTTGCAGAAAAAGAAGGCTATGACCATTTTATGCTGAAAGAGATATACGAACAGCCACGGACGGTATCCGACACGTTCGCTGAGTGGATAAAGGATCCTCAGAGACTTCTCGACGAATCCGGCCTCACCCAGGAGATAACACTGGGGCTCAGGAGACTGCACATCGTTGCATGCGGCACGTCTTTCCACGCTGCCCTCATCGGAAAATACCTTATAGAAGGCATTGCCCGCGTCCCGGTCGATGTCGAGATAGCCTCGGAGTATCGGTACAAGAAACCGATAATTGAAAGGGGAACCCTCTTCATCTCCATCACCCAGTCAGGGGAGACCGCGGATACCCTTGCGGCACAGAGAGAGGTAAAGCAGAGGGGTGCAACAACCCTCACCATCTGCAATGTATTGGGGAGCACCTCCTCGAGGGAGGCTGACTCTGTCTTATATACACGGGCAGGACCTGAAATAGGTGTGGCCTCGACAAAGGCATTTACCGCACAGATGACAGCTCTTTGCCTTTTCGCCCTTGCACTGGCGATAAGACGGGGCAAGCTGAATTATAAAGAAGCATGCACCCTCAAGTCCCATCTTCTGAAGATACCGGACCTCCTGGAAAAAACGTTGGAGAAGGATGACGCGATAAAGGAGCTCGCCAGAACCCTCATCTACGCAAAAGGTTTTCTCTATTTAGGGAGGGGCATCAACTATCCCATAGCCCTTGAAGGGGCTCTGAAGCTTAAGGAGATATCATATATCCATGCGGAAGGGTATCCTGCCGGAGAGATGAAGCACGGTCCTATCGCCCTCATTGAAGAAGGACTGCCGGTAGTTGTGCTTGCCCCCAGGGACGACCTCTTTGAAAAAATATTCTCCAATATAGAGGAAGTGAAGGCACGGGGTGGAAGGGTGATAGCGGTGACCGACAATCCTGAGAGCCTTGCGAATAAAGTGGATGATGTGATAGTGGTGCCAACCACTCACCACACACTTTTTCCTTTTGTCAATGTAATACCTTTACAATTGCTTGCATACCATATCGCAGCATTGAGGGGTTGCGACGTTGATCAGCCAAGAAACCTGGCAAAGAGCGTGACCGTCGAATAGCTCATGAACAGGTAGACTAAGGCAACCCTTTCTTCACAATTTTCAGAACATTTGTTTGCATACGTTTTGATGGATAAAAGAGATGTCACTCGCACACTGTGCAATGGAGATCATGGAAGAGAGAAAATATACAGGATGCCGGAGGCCGTAATCCCTTGGAACTGAAATCAATAGATATCGGTCGAATGATCGAGTATAGGAACTCTATATCAAGCTTAACATTCCTTGACTTCTCCGTGTATGACGGCGAAGGCCGCCTGCTGGTCCCCACGACTTCGGAGGACCCGGTGATACGGATATTCGCCTCCTTGGAAACCGGGAAAAAAGAGCACGAGAAATTTATCAAGAGTGCCATAGAGAAGGCAGTTGTCCGAAAAGGGGTCTCGGTGTTTAGAGGTCCGATGAATCAGTATCACTGCTTTCTTCCTGCGCAGGTCGGTGATAGCTGTTTGGTTTTCGCAGGAAACGCGTTTTATGTATCGAGAAAGGACCTGGAAGACCTTGAATCAAAAGGCTCCTCCTACGGACTGTCCCGGCAAGACGTGAGATCATGGGCGGAAGGAGTGGCATTAAGCGAGCTCAGGGAGATCTCCGAGGAGTATGAAACTATCTACCATTTGTTAAATCTCTCCATGACGGATATGTATGAGAAAAAAGTGAATTTCGAACGATACAGGAGAACACGGATCATTATAGACATCCTGTCTGAAATCGGAGAAGACATGGATGAATACATGATCTACACCCTCCTCTCCGATGCAATCCTCTTCCTTTTTAGCGGCGATACGGTCTCCGTAATGACCCGGAACCATGACAGCTTTATTCCCATACTCACCAAAGGCAGGCTCAAGGAGAAAGTGGAAAGTCTCACGCTGAGACATCATTACCCTGCCGTTTCAGACGCACCGGAAAGGCACGGGCCGGTTGTCTATACGGAAGCATTTGACCTGTTGCGATTGGGGTATCCGGCGGATATCAGCTCCCTTCATGTATTTCCCATAGCCACGAAGGATGAGACATTTGGGTTGCTCGGCGTCTTTGATTCGCCCCTCAGGGAAGATGACGTGGATACCATCTCCCGACTTTGCACCCTCATAGGTCTTATGGTGAAGATCGTTCGCTCTGAGAAGACGCAGGCAAGGCATGTGCGTGATATTGCCGCACTGGACCTTGCCGCCCTTGACATGGCTTCATTTAAGGACCCTGATAAACTTTGTGAGTCCATTGCGGAGATCTCCTCAAAACTTATGAACACCGAAAAGGTATCCCTCATGCTTCCTGAAGAACAACAGGGAGAGCTTCTCATAAAAGGGGTGAAGGGGATCAATAAATGGATCGCGAAGAACATCAGGGTGAGAATTGGCGAGGGGATTGCCGGCAGAGTATATAAAGACCTGATCCCGCTGATGGTCACCGATATAGAGAGGAATCTCTCAACACAAAAGAGACCGAATTACAGGACCGGCTCCTTTGTGAGCATTCCACTGAAGATCGGCAACGAAGCCATCGGGGTGCTCAACCTTACCGACAAGATCGACAGCGAGGTGTTTTCCGAAGAGGATATGACGTTCCTCCAGCACTTTGCGTCCTTCGCATCCATCGCAATAAGAGGGGCACAGTATTGCCGCCAGATGGAGGAGATGAGAACACTTTCGATAACGGACTCCCTTACGGGCCTCTTCAACAGGCGATATTTCGATGACCGCCTTTTCGAAGAGCTGCAACGTTCAATACGCTACGATTCTTTCTTTTCCCTGGCCATCTTTGATATCGATGACTTCAAGCTGTTCAATGATACGGAGGGGCACCTTGCGGGCGACGAGGTCTTGAAGACCATCGCAGAAATAGCGAGAGAAGCTGTCAGGTCCATCGATATTATCGCCCGATTCGGCGGCGAAGAATTCGCCGTCATAATGCCCCAGACCGAAAAGGACGAAGCCTTTCTGGTGGCTGAGAGGACCAGAAAAAATATCAAGGAACTTATGCCCCGCACATGGGAGAACTTCCCGCGCAAGGAGATAACAGTAAGCATAGGCATCGCAACGTTCCCTTTAGATGGGAAAGATGCAAAGACACTGATAAGAAACGCCGATAAGGCGCTCTACAGGGCAAAGGTCAGCGGCAAGGACAGAACCGTTGCATGGGACGCGGTAGAGATGACCGGAGGGCACAATACAGCGTGATACTATCCGGCTGAAAAGCGTCGTGTTTCATGCACCAATCCATACAGCCTTACTTCTGGAGAAGTCAGTGACGTATGGCCCTTGGTCGTCCGTGATAAAAACCATAATGTGAGGAGGTGCCGAATGATGGTGAGGGTGATGTACCGCGACAGAAGATATGATATGGTGAATGCTTCTCTCCTTGACAAACTGATACCCTCAGGCAGAATACTGAAGTTCCAGCGTGTGGAGGGATGGATTACCATAGGGAAGGATCCCATAAGAGGACACGGAGGCATCTACGGCGGACCCGAAAGAAGGAGACAGGTAAAACAAGCTTAACAGATGAATTATAAGGGCCATTGTCAGGTAGTAAATAATAGTGGAACTTCATTAGTTCAAAATCCTCAGAGACGTTGCTGTGGACTGTTGCAGACTTATTATTATCCTCTAATACCCGATCAGAAAATAGGAAGAACTCGGAATTCTTTGGGTACTCCGCAGTTATTAAGAAATGGTCTTTCCCCGAAAAAGTGGACACCTGGTTAAGTTTCATTTAGGACATCATATAAACTCTTTGGGGTAATGGGCCGGCTATGGGCCAATTGGCCCATAGCAGTTGGAAAAAATATATTTTCATGAGACCCTTAAACGCTTATCTGGCAAGGATTCTATGGGATTCTACCCTGTAGAATGGCTTGTATCAAAGGAAAGAGGGCTTGCATCTCTGCAAGCCCTCTTCTTTAATGGTGGCGGGGAGAGGATTTGAACCTCTGACCTTCGGGTTATGAGCCCGACAGCCTCTTTTCCCTCCGCATGTTCGAGATCCTCAGGCGTTTCCTCTACCGAAAAATGAGCATATCTCTTTGTTGTTCTCGGATCGCTATGGCCGACGACATTGCCTACAAAAGCATCATTAAACCCGGCTCTTTTCATGTCCGTAATAGCCTTATGTCTCAGGTCCCTCGGTGTAGCATCCTCAACTTTACCACTTTCACAAGCTGTTTGAGGCGCCTATACCGCTATTTCCAAAGCGATCCGGTCATAGTTGATGACAGGCTTCGTTTTCCGGTCCATCTCTTTCTTTTCAATCAATCCGATCTGCTCCAGATATTTCACATCATCCGCCACATTCTTGATATCCCGTTTTGCCATCCTGGCGAGCTCGTTGATAGAAGAAGGGTTCCTGGTCTTGACGATATGCAGCAACTCCAGCCTTTTCGGTGTCACGGCCTTCCTGAAGGCTTCAAGGCTGGTAAAGTAGACGCCGGTCTCTCTCTTTACTTTTTCTCCGCGCTCCAACTTTTCCATGGTTTCTCTTGCGTCATCGAGGGCCTCCTCAATGCTCTTTATGCCGATCCTTACTTTCTTGACTTTCATTTCTTGAACCTCCTCACGTCTTTGTAAAAGTCTTCTATCAGTTTATCAATGCCTTGGAACTTATACGGTTTCTCAGCGTTTCCGTAGTGCCGGTGATCTCCCTTACCCTCGGCGTTGTCATATCCGACGACCCGGAACTCATCAACGACATAGACCAGCGAGTACTTAAACCCGTGCGGCTTGTCTCTGGCCGGCTCCGGAAGCTCCCATATTGTGATTTCGAGGATGTTCCCGGCCTCATCGACAACCTTGATATGGTTCGCTAACTTTGCGCCCATGTCCCTCCTCTCTGTCTATGGTATCATATACCAATAGGAAGAAATAATCAAGATAATAGCCCCCTGAAATTTTAAAATAGTTGAGATTTAGTTAAAGCAGTTTTGAGGGTTTTGCCGAATGGCTCTAACCGATTGAATCTACAGGAAAATAACTGGAGCCGGGGAGGAGGGTCGAACTCCCGACCTGCTGATTACGAATAGTCAGATACTCAGAAAATTATTTTTTATTCTCAAAGACTTATTATTTGCTGGGTGCATTTTGGGCGCAGGTCATTTCAAAATCGCATTAAATTTTTTCATTGCCTGCTGCTTTAGCTCATCTACGATGTGCCCGTAAAACTTCTTTGTGATGCTCACATCAGCATGCCCGAGTAATTCGCTGACCGTAGCAATATCCACCCCTGCTTTAAGACAGAGGGTTGCGAAAGTGTGTCTGACCTTATGCGTAGTTATTCCTTTGAGCCCTGCGGCTCTCGCGACTTCCAAGAATTTGTGTCCGACGGTATCGGGATGCTTCCAAGGCGTGAGACGAACAATGCCCTTCATTCCCGCGATGTATGGCCTCAGCTTGTCTATAATCGGAATCTCAATCAATTTTTCGGTTTTATGACGGCGGTACTGAATTGTGGTGCCGGTTATCACTATTGTCTTACAGACGTCGATTCTGCTCAGGCCGGTACAGACCATTACTGGGATTGTTGTCTTCATAAATTCGTATTCCTGGGCCTTGTCGAACAGGCTTTTCACGTCTTCCTCGGTCATATATATAGGCTTACCGAGGTCGACTTTTAGTGTCTTAAATGCATCGAGGGGATTTTCTTTTATGTATTTACGCTTGACGGCGAGCTTCAGGGCGGTTTTGAGATGACGAATATAAACGTTGACTGAATTTTTTTTAAGGCGCTGGGCAAGGAAGGCCCGGAACTCTAAGAGCTTCTTTTCCGTGATGCCCCGCATAGGACGGTCGCCGTAGAAATCCTTGAACTTCTGCATGGCAAGTTTATCGGCCCGGAGGGTGTTCTTTTTCACAACGCCCGTACGTTCCCCTGTGTACTCTTTTACGAAGTCGGAAAAGGGCATAAGCTCTTCCTTTTCGACTCTTATTAGGCGGCCTTGAAGATATTCCCTTTCAAGCCGTGCAAAGGCTTTCTGTGCTTTTTCAAGATCCTTCGTCTTTAACGAGCGTTTATCTCCCCGCTTGAACTGCACATACCATAGGCCATTGTCTCTTTGAAAAAGCTTCATTTCGGACATAATTATATCCCTACTCCCTTAAGTCTTGCAACTGTTTCTTCCACGAACACATTATCGCTGAGCATGAAGCTGTCTATGCTCTGTCTGTCTACATACCATTTGCCGCCCTTCCGAGTAGCATAAATTGCTCCATCCTTTACGTAGCGAATTAGAGTTTTATCGCTCATTCCTGCATATGTACATGCCTCGGTTATAGATAGCCATCGAGGAAGTATGTCGGTATGGTTCTTCATTTTTTCTTATGAATTTTCTACTTCTCTAAGAACATTTTAATGCTGCAACCCTCTGCCTTGCGCATGAATAGAAAAATCTTGTTAAGTAAAATCATTTTATATATAATGTTAACAAAGAGATGTGCAGTGGATACTGACAAGAAGACTATACTGCTCATAGACGACGACAAATCAATATATCTCAGTCTCAAAATGGTGTTCGATAGCAAGAAATTCCGTATACTCTATGCGGATGGCTGTGATGCCGCAGTAAGGAAACTTCGTCGAGGTCTTAAATGCCATATTATAATCTTAGATATCATGATGCCCCGTGCGAGCGGTATTAACTGCTTGGATGTGCTCATGGAAATGAAGATAAAGGCCCCGATTCTTATCCTTTCTGCACTGGACTCTTACCGGCCGTGCCGTGCGGCCTTCAAAAAAGGAGCGGCAGACTACCTCACGAAGCCTTTCCAGACCGATGAGCTTCTCGATACAGTCAATGAACTTCTTGCGTGGAGAAGACAGAAGAGAGTAGGGCGCTGACATGTTGAGGAGGCCCGGCGCTTTCAGCGCATATATAAAAAAGCTTATGGAGGCGAAGAAGGGCAGGCCCAAGCCCTTGCGCCCCGCGGACGTCGTTCGGCTCACCGGCGGGAAAGTCAACGCTGTCATGATGAGTTCGATAATGAGAGGCAACGCGCCTTGGAACACGAAGATCATCGATGCACTCGCAAAGGCGCTTGAAACAGACCCCCAGACGCTGCGGGATCTGGCTGCGAAGGATTGGGTCACGGAAACGATCGAGTATTTCAAAGCGAACCCCTCAAAAGTATGCGGTCGCAGCATCGCCGAACTGCACAGAATACCACTGGTGGAATCAAACGAGCTGCAAGAGTCCCTTTCGGCGGAGGGCTATCCACTTCACAACGGGCGCACAATTGTGTCGCCGGGGGAATATGGACCGAAAGCCTTTGCGATCATGATGAATGACACAACACTAAAGCCCAGAGCAGATTCAGGCGATATCTGCGTCGTGGTGCCCATCAAGAGGGTAAAGAAGGAAGACTTCGGCATTGTTGGGACCAAGTCGCACGAGATATTGATGGGCCAATTACGTATGGATAAAAACTATGTCGTAGTGGAGCATCTCAAGCCCTACAACACTTACTCCATAGAGCGGCGGAATGTCAGATTTGTCTTCCGTGTGGAGGCGGTCCTGCGGGGTGATGGTCCCGAGCGTCAAGGTCCTCCAGCGCGCGGATGACCTTCGTAAGGTCCTTCTCGCCAAATGGCTTAGCAATATAAGCGCTCGCTATCCCTTCCTTTAGGAGTTTTTGTATCTTTTGCACCTCTTGCACTTCCCCGGACACCATGATTATCTTTGCGTCCGGCAGAAGTGATTTCAAGGATACTGCAAACTCCCCAGTAGTACCCTCCTTGAGGTGATAATCAAGAACCAGGAAATGCGGCTTCCCGCCGACTTCCATCAGCTCGCGAGCCTGATTGAGATCCGGAGAATGGGAGGCGGTAAAGCCACTAACATTGAGAACGTCTCTCAGCAATTCCCCGAAGCTCTCATTATCGTCGACTATAAGTATTCTTTTTCGCACGAGTCCTCTTTCCTTCTACACTCCCTATCCTTAAAGCTGATGCATCGATTTCCTCTATGGCGTTCTCGCACTCTTTTCTATACTTTGGGATCAGCGCCTTCCATCTATCGGGTTTTTCTATCGCTTGCACAAAAGCCCTGAGACAGGTCAGCTTGTTTCGGATATTGTGCACCTCTGCAAAAATCGGGGTGCGCTTCACAGCCCGTTCCCCTGCTCCTTTTCTCTTTTCCAAGCGATCCTCCCGAACGTCACATATATTTATTATGCATGATTGCCGCACGAGATGGGTGAAAAGCAATCCCTGTAGCTCGGTGCTCTGACCGGCGATCAGTCTGTCGAACCACCTCATATAATATTATTGAAGTGGATGTAAAAACTAAGTTAGTAGCTAAGAAAGTCTTGACATTAAGCAGGGCTTTCTTTATCATGACCCAATAATCAGTCTCAGAGTCGGGAGGTAATTATGAACGAAAGCGCGGCATTGAAGTCGGCGGCAGTCCTTACGAAGAAGATACCCCTCAAGAGCATCCGCTTCAGCGAAGAAATGAACCCCAGGCGAGACATCGTCCGAGAACGTGTCTCTTTTTTTCAAGAGCTGTTTCAAAGCTCGGACCATAATGTCCCGCCCTTGGAAGTGCTGCTCGTACAGGGCGGCGATCCCAAAAGCGCGATCTATTTGATTCTTGACGGCCTTCACAGATACGAGGCACTGAAAGTCATAAAGGCCGCCGACCCCCTTTGCAATGTCCATACCGAGCCCGTCTACACACTCTCTGACCTTGAAGACAGGAAAGTCATGGGCGTAATACTGGAAATGTCGTGTGCCTATAACGTTAGCTCCCCGTTGCCGCTTACGCGGGGAGAAAGAATAGCGGTGGCCATGAGATTCAAGGACCTTAAATACAGTCACGAGAGGATCGCGAAGGCTGTGAGTGTATCGGTGCCGACCGTCAATAGATGGCTGGAAGACAAAAACAGGCAGAAGAAGGAAGAGCTCAGGGAGGAGATTCTTGACGAGTTGAGGGATGGCGCCAAAGTCAACGAACTGGCACGTAAATACAAACGCCGTGTATCAGAATTCACCATAATGAGATGGAGGAAAGAGGCGGATATCTGTCCGGAAGGCGAGGGGGTAAGAAAACTATCAAATGATAGAAATCACACCCCACCCAAGGGGCGAGGTAAGCTCAAACCTCTCAAGCCCCTTCTGCCCGGCCAAGACCCTATACCCGGCCTTACTGTCGATGATGATATGCACGAAAGCGGGGAACGCGGGAGTCAACCCGGCATGGAGCATCGGGAAGAAAGCATATCGAAACTTGTCAAAATATATGATGTGATCCGTAACATTGAGTGGTTCGATGACGCCGACGATTATGTCATTTCCAACCTTCTTCCTCTTGTGGCCGAAAAATCACCGAAACTCAAGAAAGCCCTTTCAATAGGCGGTTACGATGTTCTGTACGAGGAAATGCAGAGCAAGTACGAAGATGAAAGGAAGAATCACGCAGCGACAACGGCGACGAGTCTCGAAAGGGAAGCCTTGATTAAGAAGCTTGAGAAAGAGCTGAAGGATAGAAGTGATCACTGCAAATATGAATGCGATTATTCAAAGGAGTGGGCCAGGAAGGAGTTGCATCGATCCCTCGGTTATCTCCTGCAAACCGTCAGTCTATTGAAAAAGGCGTTGCTTGAAGGACAAATCACGGATGGCGCGAAAAACGTTATCCATGTTCCAAAGGAAGCCGGGCGGGCTCTGACTCAGGTCGCATTGAACGCAGCATACATAGCCATATCACATTTCGAGTGGGCGAAACTTCACCACGTCTATTCTCCTGAGTCAATAGCTGCCTTTTATGAGTTTCTCACTCTTCTTGAATCGTTCGAGTTTTCGAAGAATAAAGACATACTGGAAAGGATCAGAAAGGTTGATAAAGCGTTTTCCTCTATTTGAGAGGTCGTCTGCGGCTTGCCCGCTGACCTGAAAATCGTTAGGCATCTAATCAACAAAGAGCCTTTAGGGAGGGGTATAATGCAAGAGTCTAAGGCGCAACGAGAAGCTTTTATTGCAAAATTCGGTGAAGGCGGGGGTGATATAGGCAAGTTCCTTCAAGAGAATTATGGCCTTATCATCCAGAAGGCAAGAAAGAAGTTCGGCGACACTTTCGATATCGCAGAGGTCATGTCTGATGCAGCCGAGGCCTGGCATGCAATGAAGCGCTACCACAGCAAAGCCAAGCCCACGAAGCATACCACATCCTACTCATGGTTTCTAAACAGGCAGTTGGACATATCCTATCGTGCGGGCGTTATTGTCGACAATCATCGGCACACCAGGAGGTCTTCAGAAACTGCAAACGGTACCGGAAACTCGGATACGAATGAGTTCTTTCTTGACCGCGTCAGCCATCAAACTTATTTCGGCGGTGATGATGAAGGGTGCCCCGGTCACGAAGAAAGGTTATTTTACCTGTCTGAGGAACTTGAGGAATATGGAAGCAATGTCCCTGACGCTGCAGACGAGGGCCAAGATTGAGGAAAGAGGAAACTGGCAAGGAACGCTTCTCTGTCTTACGTTCCCCGGTATGTCATATGCCTGGAAAGCTTCAAGAAGTGTCTCCTGTCGGGTGACCTTCGCCTCCTGCTGAAGGCCCTTTCAGATAGGAACACGTCTCTCAACCGGGGGCGATATGAGAAACTACTGGCCTCTCGTCGCTCCATAAGTGCTCTTTCCGACCATCTCAGACAACAGTTGTTCTATGAGACAGCTAAGGCAGGATACGATCTCTACATCGCTGTGTGCCTGAACGGAAGCTACAATAATGTCCTTGTAGCGGCAAATTCCGAGAATGAGGCGCAGACCTATCTGGCCCGATATGGCAATCTGGTTGAAATCCGGCGCCTGGATATTTCACAGCCGTGACTCTTTGGAACAAAATGTTGGGCATCTGCCAATTCATTTATGCCCGGGTTTTCTCCTCGGGTCAATTCTGCGGCAACACGCATCGCTCCTGTGTAAGGACCTGTTTAATATATTTCTATACTGCGCCGTGGAGGCTGTCTCTATTTGAAGGTTAGCATTTCCAAGATAGGCAACATCAATACGAACAAGAACGACATCACAATTTGCGCGTTCTGCTCGGGCCCGGATCTGAGGATGGATGACATCAATGTATCTCTAAAGGGCGTGCTGTTACTTGGCGAGGACAAACTCTCTTGCACGGTGAACACGATATCGAAGAAGAAGAACGGCTCGTACGGATTGACATTGAAGGTTCCGGACAGCATCGCTCTTTACAGTTTAATACATCCCTATCATCACAAGAGCAGCCTCGATTTCACTTTGATCATGCACGAAAATGTTGATCCGGAACTCCACGACGAGGCCGACGGGCTTCTGGACTTCCTCTCTCAGCAAACAGGCATCAATAAAGGCGATCTTCTTTGCCAACTCACTGCCTTCAAGAATTTTCCAGGCAAGCGAGACCTGAAACTTGTGAGCGCAAAGCAAATGCCCATCGTAATAGACAAGATGCGGGAAATGCTGAAAACGGAATCTCAGGACGAGGAGGGCACACAATCATGACCGAGCATGTTGCTCCAGAATTCATAGTTTCCATGACAGAAAACGAAGCCAGAATCACAGGTATTGTGAAGGACATATCGGAACACGGGGACTTTGTCACTCTGTTAGTGTATACGAAAGCTAAGCATAACGGCAGGCGTTATCCCAAATACCATGTTATCAGGGTACGCAAGGGCGACGAAGCATATGGCGCCGCAAAGATAACTCGTAATGCAGACTACGTGGGGATTAAAGGTTCGATTCACCGGGACAATTCCATAGTCGCATTCTTTTTCCACAATTTTACCTTTTGCAAAGACGGACGCGACCGCCTTCTCATGAACCTGCCTGAAACCGAGGCGCCGTCCCTTAACGGCTGTCCACGATAACTAACAGGAGCTATGGGCTGGGCCACCCAACAGGAGGTATTAAGGCATCACCGGATGCTCACCGAGCAGGAGGCCTTCTCCAGGCAGCTCCTCCTCTCCCTTGCCACAGCAACCTTCATTACGGCTTTCTATTTCGCCTACATGGCTTTATCACTACTCCTTACCATCGCTGCTGCGGCTTACGTCCTTTATGACGTTTTGGACATCTTCCTTCCCTCCAGGAAGTTCACAAAGGAAACGCTGGACAGCCTCGTGAGAGAGACGGGGTCTGAACAAAAGGGGAGTCCTTCGGGCGAGGCCGCCAATAAGAAGACGGAGGACGTGCCGACTTACGCCCACACCTTCAAAGATGAACGACCGATCCTTGTTAAGCTCCTGACCTCGCAACAGGGAGTGATGACAATGAAGCTCGCGCTTTCCGCAATACTCGCATACGTGTCTGGAGCGTTTGTGCTTTCTTTGTCCTGGTTCTATGTGCTGCCCGTCCTGCTTATCATCAATACGGAGGTCTCATTTTCGCTATGCACTTCCCTGCTGCGATGGATTCAATCGCACGAGATAGACGAATTCCCGTCGCTGATGAAAGAAAAGCTTATGCTGATCTTTCTGAGGAAATTCTCATCCTCGAGGGGTTTCTATTTTATCGGGGAATACGGAGGCAAAAGAATAGGGCTATCACGAATTGAGCGCTTTATGCACACTCTCGTGGGTGGTCCAACAGGCTCGGAGAAATCAAGCAGCCTCATCATTCCACAGTTGCTCCATGACGCAGACAGCATAGGGTCTGCCGTTGTGCCCGATAGGAAAAGCCCCGAATTGTTCAATTGGGTTGCAGGCCGCTGGCACGCTAAAGGGAAAAAGGTTTTTCTTTTCGATCCCTGGAACCGTGATACTATCGCGATAAATTTGCTTCACGGCGCCGACGACCAGGATCTGCTGGACATGGTGGAAGTTTTCATGCACGAGAAAGAGGAGGTTATCGAGAGGGTCGAGTCCTTTTTTAAGTCGAGAACAAAGTTCCTCTTTTATGCGACTCTGAAGCTTGTTCAGTCCTTCAAGGATGAGTACTCCAACCTCACAACTGTATTTAGGGCAGTGGAATCCGTCGAAACTTTTAGTCACTTCGTAAACGCGGCCGACAGTGAGCTGAGGTCACTGTTTTCCGATTTCAATAAGATGCACGATGAAACTCAGGTGAACGCCCTCACTTCCATCAGGGAGCGTCTCGAGATATTTATGGACGAGGACGTGAGAAAGGCTTTCAGCAGGCCCGAGTTCAATCTCAACATGCTTTTTAGAGAGAAGGATCCCTGCCTCCTGGTTATCGGAGCGCCCATGAACAAGAAGGACCCGGGAAGGATGATCTCCTCGCTCATCGTGAATCTCAT
>Ga0208244_101163_pt1 | contig 16223 bp, 16 predicted proteins | sample SubbioCR12Aug_5A_FD_184828 | JGI IMG/M metagenome (GOLD analysis project Ga0208244, IMG submission 184828) | Serpentinite rock and fluid subsurface biosphere microbial communities from McLaughlin Reserve, California, USA - CR12Aug_5A (SPAdes) | ecosystem: Environmental > Terrestrial > Deep... | reverse complement strand
GATTGTAACCTCCCTCTTATCAACAAGATTAATTCCAACTAAATCATGTTTTCTTCCTACGATTCTTAAAATCTTCTCGTAGTCTTTGTCATTAAAATCTGAAATAAGGAAAAGAATGCTCCTCTTCTTAATTGCTTTATTCATGAATTCAAGTGCTGTCTTGATACTTGTTCCTTTTCCTGTCGGTTCAAAAGAAAGTAGTTCCCGTATAATACGTAAGATGTGGGATTTTGATTTTTTCGGTGGAACAAATTTCTCTATTTTATCAGTAAATAATATCAATCCTACTTTATCGTTATTCTTCAAAGCAGAAAAAGAAAGGATAGCACTTATTTCTGCAGCGATCTGTTGTTTTGTAGCCAGCCCTGTTCCAAAGTATTGAGAACCGCTAAGATCAACCAGAAGAATCACAGTCAATTCCCGCTCTTCTTCAAATATTTTAATGTATGGATGACCTAATCTTGCTGTAACATTCCAATCAATATTTCTTATATCATCTCCAAGTTGATATTCACGAACTTCCGAGAATTCCATTCCCCTACCTTTAAAAACAGAATGGTATTCTCCTCCAAAGACCTGGTTCACCAACCCCTTTGTGCGGATTTCAATCTGCCGGACTTTTTTTAATATCTCTTTTGTAGTCATCTATTAATATCTTGTTTACAGATGGAAATAATTAAGGTACCTCAACAGCATTAAGTATTTCTTGAACGATGTGTTCGGAAGTAATCTCTTCTGCTTCAGCTTCGTACGTAACGGCTATTCTATGTCTTAATACGTCCATTGCTATTGAGCGGACATCCTCTGGAATTACATAACCCCGTCTTCGTATAAATGCCATTGCTCTTGATGCAAGATTTAAGTTGATTGTTGCTCTAGGTGATGCACCATAAGAGATCAAATCTGTTAGTTTTTCTAATTTGAAATCTTTTGGATTTCTTGTAGCAAATACTATGTCGAGTATATATCGGTCAATTTTTTCATCAACATAGATTTCCTGAATTAATTCTCTGCCTTTAAGTATATCGGTTGGAGTGATAACTCTCTGAATTTTATCAAATTCACGAGTAAGATTCAATTTCATAATCTTCTGTTCTTCTTCCCTATTCGGATAAGTGATTTTCACTTTAAGCATAAATCTATCAACCTGTGCTTCAGGTAAAGGATAAGTCCCTTCCTGCTCAATCGGGTTTTGAGTTGCTAATACAAGAAAAGGTTCTTCAAGCTTGAATGTCTCTTCCCCGATAGTAACCTGACGTTCCTGCATTGCTTCAAGTAAAGCACTTTGTACTTTTGCAGGTGAACGGTTTATTTCATCGGCAAGAATAAAATTGGCGAAGATAGGACCTTTTCTAATTGAAAAATTACCCTCTTTCTGATTATAAATTTGTGTACCAATCAAATCGGCAGGCAATAAATCAGGTGTAAATTGAATTCTTCTAAATTTAGCCTGCATCGCAGCGGCAAGCGATTTAATTGCAAGTGTTTTTGCTAATCCCGGTACGCCCTCTAAAAGAATATGACCGTTTCCGAGCAATCCGATTACCAATCTTTCGAGCATTGCTTTTTGACCTATAATAACACGGGTAATTTCGTTCATTAAAAGATCTATGAATGCACTTTCCTGTTTTATTTTTTCATTTAAGGCAGTAATATCCACTTTTATTCCTTTTGTTTATTAAAATTGTAAAAATTTCGATTTTAGACGGTTGCAAAATTAAAAAGGTTGCGCTTCTTTTACAAGGTAATGTGGAATAATAAAAGGTTATCCTTCAATTAAGAGGTTGAAAGAATCAACAAAATAAACAGAGCATATAAAATAATTGTGACTATTTAATGACAATAGACTCCTCATTTTTTTTATTCAACTAACCGAAATACAAAAAATTTCAAGTAAGCAGTTTCAGGCATTGCTGGATGAACAGGGTGATCAAGTGAAGAACCGTTCTCATAAACCTTTATTAATTTTTTATTGCACTTCTCTGCAGCAGAGTTAATTACATCTAAAAAAATATCCCTCATCAGATGGTGTGAACATGATGAGGTGATAAAATATCCATTTTTTTCTACTGTTGAAAGCGCAAGTCTATTAAGCTTTTCATATCCTTTTATCCCAGTATGAATACTCTTTTTACCCTTTATAAAAGCCGGCGGGTCAATCATAACTAGATCATATTTCTTACCGTTGCTGATTGCATTATCCAAAAACTCAAACATATCTGATTGAATAAAATTGCTTTCAGCCTCAAATCCATTCATTTTATAATTAGTCTCTGCAGATTTAACTTCATTAAGTGAACTATCAACAAAATCGACACCGGTTGCTCCTCCACTTAATGCATGAAGTCCGAAACCACCGGAATTACAAAACCCATCCAGAACACTTTTGTCATTTACAAACTTTTCAATAAAGAAACGGTTATCTGATTGATCTAAAAACAACCCCGTTTTCTGACTTTGATTAAAATCTATTTTGAACTTGATTTTTCCGTCATTGATGATTTCCTCACCTTTTTCCCCAAGATAAATTTCATCCTCTGCCGGTAATCCTTCCAGTGTCCTAAAGTTAACCTCATTCTTTGAAAAAATATTTCTTGCTTCTAACTCAGTTTTCAGAATATCAACTATCAGACTGACATTTTTTTGCATCCCGAAAGAATTAATCTGCAGCACAAATGTGTTGTTAAATTTGTCGATTATCAAACCTGGAAGGAGATCACTTTCTCCAAAGACTAAACGATAAGAATCTCTTTCGGTATAAATACTCCTTCTGTATTCAATTGCGTTCCTTATTCTTTTTCGAAACAGAGCATAAAGATCTTGTATTGGTGAATCGGATAATACTCTTACCGATATTAAAGAGTTCTTGTTGAAAAACCCGGAGCCGAGTAATTTGTTACGGGAATCATATATATTAACGATCTCACCATTTTCAGGGCCACCTTCAACAGAAAAAATCTCGTTGCTAAAGACCCACAAATGTCCTTTCAGCAATCGAAACTCTTCTTTACGTTTTAATATTATACTACCGTTCATTAAAGAGACCAAAAGTTAAATTTATATTAAAGATTACTAATTACCCTTTTTAATTTGTCACTTATCTCACCTGCAATTGATGCTAATTCTTGATTACCAACCGTCTGCATCGATTCCATCGGATTAACTGCAGAAACTATTATCTGTCCTGGCTCTTTTTCCTGTACAACGACATTGCACGGCATCAGAACACCAATATTCTCTTCCATCTGGAGTGCTTTATGTGCAAAAGGCGGATTGCATGCTCCAAGTATTTTATAATTACGGAAATCGACATCCAATTTTTTCTTTAATGTCCCTTTTACATCAATTTCGGTTAATACTCCGAATCCTTCTTTCTGAAGTTCCTCTGTTACCATTTGAATTGCTTCATTAAATGATGCTTTTATTGTTTTTGAATTATAGTACATTCTTTCTCCTTTTTTAACTGATTAGATTGAATTTTGCTGTTTGGGATTCATTATCAACAACAAAATCAGTTTAAGTTTTGTTTCAGTTTTTTATTTGATTCTAATACTTTACAACATAACGAAAAAGCGTCGTCCACTGTTACATCGTCAATTAGGTCGGATTTTCTCAGAAAATATTTATTCTCACCAAACGGTAGAATGCTGTACGGATTGGTTTGTCCAAAAATCACTATCATCGGCGTTCCGGTTGAACCTGCGATATGCATTATCCTTGAATTATTTGTGATGAATAAATCTGTTTGTGCTATTAGTGCTGCCATTTTCGAAACATTTCTATCATTAAAGGTGAAAATTTCGAATGAAAGCTTACCCAATACGATTCCGGTAAGCTTTTTCTCTTTCATATTTTCAATTACATAAAATTTAGTCTTAAATCTGGAATTAATTCTTTCAATCAAAGATGCGAAATTATCGAGTGACCATAAACTATAAGAATTAATCGAATCTAAACTCAAACCGATTATCAGAGTCTGCTTTTCACACTCAAACTTTGAAATAAAATCCACAGCCGATTTTATATCCTCATCGGTAAAATTAATTTGTAAACGCATATCTTCCGTTTCAATTCCGAATGGTCTTACTAATTCAAGAATTTTTTCAGTGATATGAGTATCGTGAAACTTCTTCCAGTCAAGAATTATTCTTCTATCGAAGCAAAAACTATAAGGATTTTCCTTTCCGTTTATCGAAGCTGCTCCAATTCTTATCATTGAATTTGAAAGACGTGCTAATAAGCTGCTTATAAAAGATAATGATTCAACTACCGGGACTATTGCTATCTCATACTTTCTTCTAATTTCGTAAATCAACCCAAAATGAAGATGAAGAAATAAATTTTGCCAATGCATGTAAAGCAGAGAATCAATGTAAGGATTATTAATCACCGCATCTTTGTTACAGTTTCTAATTAACAAAGTAATATGAGTCCCTGGATATTTTTCTTTAATTGCGCGAAATAATGGGGTGGAGGCAATAAGTTCTGTCAGTGAAAAATGGGAGCATATTATAAGTATTCGGTTCGGTTGTTCAATTTTTCGGGATAGGTTTTCCGGTATCTCCAAAACTTTTTTGAGCAGAATTAACGAGGGCTTCAGAATTCCGGGAATCTCCATTAAGCATCTTTTCTTTCGGAATCTTCCTGTTTGATCTCTTCAAACTTTGCATCTTCAATATTATCGTATTCGTTGCGTTTTTTTTGGTGGTTACGTACTTCTGGTTTTCGTCTTTCGGGTGCTTGTAAAGATCTGAAAAAGATTTTCATTATCTTGTAAAAGACATAGATCACTATTGCCCAAAAAATTGTTGATAATAATCTCATAACAGTCTCTTTGTTTCCGGTTGGAAGTATTCAATCACTCCCCTATCCTCTCTGAAGATAGCTTTAAAGAGCTCATCAAAGTCACCCTGGCTGTTTACAAAATCAATTTCAGTAGTATCGACAATAAGCAAAGGAGTAGTTGTATATTTAAAGAAGAAGTTATTGTAAGCTTCGCTGAGTTCTTCGATATAACTCCTTGTTAAACTTTTCTCAATGCTTCTGCTTCTTTTTTTGATATTATACATCAGTCTGTCGACACTCGATTGAAGATATACTACAAGATCAGGTTTCCGAAGATTCTTCTGAAGAAGAGGGAAAACGGATTCGTAAAGTTTCAACTCTTCACCTTCAAGATTCAGGTAGGCAAATATTCTATCTTTCTCAAAAACATAATCTGCAACAATATACTCTGTAAAAAGATTTTCCTGGTGTAATTGTTCTTGTTGTTTAAATCTATTTACAAGAAAAAACATCTGGGTTTGAAAAGCGAATCTTCGTCTATCATTATAAAACTTTTCGAGAAAAGGATTTGTTTCAAATTGTTCCAGCACAAGCTGTGAAGTTAGTTTTTCGCTCATTTTTTTTGCAAGTGTTGTTTTACCTGCACCGATGACACCTTCAACAGCAATGTATTTAATTTCCGTTTTCAACTTCGAGTATTTCTCCTTCCGAAATAATTAGTTTCTTTTTGCAAACAGCGAATACAAATTTATTTAAATTATTACTGCAAATATCACAAATTTTTTGATTAAAAACAGGGTGAATAAGCGCCGGTTCTAATTCACATAAAGGCAACAAAACGAAATCTCTCTCATGCAGAGAAGGATGGGGAATAATTAATTCATTTTTTTTGTAAATGATCTTATCATAAAACAAAATATCAAGGTCAATCTCTCTGCTATCCCATCTTTTACCAATTTTTCTGCCTAATTCCTCCTCTATTTCTTTTAGTGAGATAAATAACTCCTCAGGTTCTTTCGTTGTTAAGATTTTAACGACAGAATTCAGAAAATTATGTTGAGATACGCCACCAAGCGGATAAGATTCATATATTAATGAAATTTTAACTATACTGGTATCAGATAAAGTGTTGATCTTCACCAATGCAGATTTTATAAATTCAAATCTATCACCAAGATTAGAACCCACCCCAATATATGCGGAATTCTGCCAGGACATTATAGCCTTCTACTTCTTAACAAATTGCTTTTTGAATTCTTCATGTGTCATTACAACCTCTACTTCAACGAAATCAACTACGCCACCGATTGGGGGGTTATTCTTTCGTACCCGCACTTCAATTTGAGAGATATTGTTGAAATTCTTAAATAACTCTTCAACTATTTTTGCAGCAAGTGCTTCGATTAAATAGAATTTCTGATTCATAGCCAGTTTGGTTAGTAGGTTATAAACTTCTTCATAATCAATTGTCTGTTTTAGACTATCAGTTTTTGCCGCGCCGGTGAAATCTGTATGTATAACAATATCCGATTCAAATTTACCGCCTACATTCTGTTCACCTCTGAAAACACCGTGATAAGCATAAAATGAGGCTCTGTTAATTCTAATGATATTTTTCATTGATGTCCTCCAAAGATTCTATTATTTTTAACTACTGTTTTTAAATTATTAAAATTAGTAACAAGAAGGCTAAGTAGCACAATAGCACTACCTATCAATTGATGTTTTTCCAGTGTTTCGCCTGCAAAAAGCCACCCTAAAATCAGCGCAATAATTGGAGTAATAAAAGCAATTAAAGCGAGCATAATTATATTAATCCGCTTTAAAAGCCAGTAGTATGTTGTGAAGGTGACTACACTCCCAAATATTCCGAGATAAAGTACAGACCCGACTGCTTTGAAATCAAGTTTTATATTTGATGTCCCCTCAGAAAGCAATCCGAAAGGGATCATAACTACTGCAGCTAAGGCTATCGGAACCAGGTTCATTGAGAGAGGATTTAAATGTTGTCCCCATTTCTTAACAGCAACTACAATGTATGCCTGCATTGCGGCGCTAGCAAGCACCGCTATCATTCCCAAAACATCATTATTCAAATCCTGAGATAATGAATCCGAAAAGATGACGATAATTCCGATGAAACCGAGTAAGATTCCAAATAATTTAATTAGTCCGAGCTTCTCACCAGGTATAAGCCATTTAAAGAAAAGGGCAACGAAAAAAGGATAAACCGAGAACAAAACCGAAGCTATTCCTGATGCGATATGCTGTTGTCCCCAATAAACCAATCCAAACGGAATAATAAATGAGAAAAATCCCATTGTAAAATATAAGATAACAGATGTTCTGTCTGTTTGAATTGAGATTGATTTATATCTCATTAATAGGAAGATGACAACTGCAGCAACTAAAAACCTAAATCCTGCGGATGTGAATGGTGGAAGAGATTCGAGCCCAATCCTTATAGCAAGCCACGTTGAACCCCAAATAAGGCAGATTAAGATGTAAAGTGAACTAATCTTTAAATTGTCGTTCAACAGTTACCCTTCAATGCAATTACTCCTAAAGCTCTTCCTGATCTTACTCCTTCACGCCGATAAGAGTGAAGTAATTCTTTATTATCAAAAGTACAAATATTTGAAACCTGAATGTTTTCTTTACTTAATCCAAAATTGAGCATAATGTCATAATTTAATGCAGCTAGGTCGAGAAAATATTTGTCTTCTACAACATTAATAAATTGTTCATCAAACTTTAAAGCAACCTCTTCCCCTACCTCATAGTTTTTGCCGCTGATACATGGAGCGATGTATGCAATTAAATTTTGTGGTTTACAATTAAAACTGTCCCTAATAATTGAGAGAGTTTTTAATAAAATCTTCTTTTCACTACTTCTCCAACCTGAATGAATACCTGCGATAACTTCTTTTACCGGGTCATAAATAAAAATTGCAGGGCAATCGGCACTGCTGATAGCAATCCCAAGATTCTTTTTTGTAGTAACTATTGCATCGCTTTCACCACAAAATCCCCCTGATTCAACAAATCGAATCCCATCTCCATGAACTTGTTTTTGAAAAACAATTTGGTTGTCATTTAAACCTAATGCTGAGAAAAAGGCTTCTCTATTCTTTTTTACAATTATTGGATTATCTTCCACAGATAGGGACATATTAAAATGGAAAGGGGCTTTACGTTCCAAGCCTATTTTTGTAGAGAATCCGAAAGATATTTCGGGGAATTTATTTAATAGTGCGGATTTTAAAATAACCATGACAAATGTTTATTAATAACTATAAACCGTTAAAACTGAACTAACAATCGCTAAGATTCATTCTTTAAATACACAACTCTCTGCGGGAACGGTATGTGAATTTTTTCTTTTTCGAAGGCTTTGTATATAGCTTCCCTTAGTTGACAACCAAGAGCGAATGCATTTTTATAATTATCGGTTTTAACATCAAGCCGGAAGTCAAGTGAAGATTCTCCGAATTTCATAAAATTTGCCTCCGGTTGAACATCATTACTGCGCAACGGGTTTTCCAATGCACAAGTTAACATAATTTCTTTTACTTTATCGATATCGGAACCGTAAGCTACACCTACTTCAACGAGAACTCTTGTTAAAATATTAGGATACGTCAGGTTAATAATCCTTGATTTAACAATGTCGTTATTAGGAACAATGGTAATATTTCTATCGAAGTCCATAATTTTAGTGCTTCTGATTCCGATTGCAACAACATCTCCCAAAATATCTGTACCTATACGGATTCTATCACCAATTCTAAAAGGTCTATCAATCATTATAATAAAACCCGATATCATATTTGATAGAGTTTCCTGAGCTGCCAAAGCAATGGCTAATGAGCCTACACCGAGTGATACAATAAAAGCACTAATATCAATCTTAAATTTAGCCAGTATTACAACTAATGCAAGTGCCGATAATAATATCTTTGAGACTTTATTAAGTAATGGAAACAAACTACCGCTCAGATCTTTATTCTCATCAGCTTTTACTTTCTCAGAATACCATTGAAAAATAATAGTAATTATTTTGAAAGTAATTAGGAGTAATATGAATACAAGAACTATAAACAGTGCATAATCGAGAACATTTACAAGTTTTGCAAGATAAGGATATTCATCAATCAGTTTAGTTTTCGTCTTAATCGAAATTAAATCAATCCCCTGTGTAAAAACGGAAAGTGCCAGAAAAGATCCGGCAACTATACTCACTTTGAATACACTTTGCCCGGCAAGTTGAATTATTTCATCATCTAAAGTTGACTCAGTTCTTTTTGCAAGGGGTTTAAAGACTCTCTTAATCGCAAAACTGAAGAGGTGTGCTAAAAGATACGATACACTTAATATCAGTAAAGCTACAATAATCTGGTAAAGGAGGTCATTATTAATAAATTCTTGAAGATACTCAAAAATTTTGCTCATAGCTGAACCTTTCTTGAACCAGGTTTGATGAGCGGAATATTTTGCCTGCATAAAGGACAATCATCAGAGGGATAGGAAATAGCTTCCAGCATCATTGTACTCTTTTGAGGGAAACCAAAATCGACTTTGCCGTTGCTTCTATCAACAATATAACCAACACCGGCAACAATACCTTTATTTTGTTTTATGATATCAATCACTTCAAAAACAGAGCCTCCGGTAGTAACAACATCCTCACAAACGAGACATTTTTCACCGGGTTGTATAGAGAATCCTCTCCTCAATGTTAAAGTTTTATCTTCCCGCTCTGCAAAAATAGTTTTTTTGCCAAGTTGCCTTCCAACTTCCTGTGCAACAACAATTCCTCCGATTGCAGGAGCAATCACCGTATCGATATCGTAATCGCGAAAATTATCTGTAATTATCGAACATATCTCTTCACAATAAAGTGGATGCTGTAACACTTTGGCACATTGGAAATAGACATTACTGTGTCTCCCTGATGTTAACAAGAAATGACCCCGCAACAATGCTTCTGTTTTTTCAAAAATATTTAGGATTTGTTCAGGACTTAGATTCATTGGTAATCTCCTCAATTTCTTTTGCGAGTTGAAAATCTAATTGTGTTACTCCACCAACACTATGAGTTGATAAAGTGATTGTGAGTTTATTCCAAGAATGGATAAAAATATCCGGATGGTGATTTAATTCCTCTGCTTTAATCGCTATTCGTTTTACAGCTTCAATATTTGAAATGAAATCTTTGAATTGGTATTTTTTTTGTAAACCATTTTCAGAGAATTTCCAACCCGGAAGGGTTTTGAGATGATTTTTTATTTCATCATCATTATCTATTTTCATTCTTAAGCCTTTAATTATAAGGATGCTGCCGAAGAAATCGGCAGCAGCATAAAAGTATTAATTACTAAATCATTTTTTATTATTAAAATTTACAAAAATTATTCTGTTTTATGATTTTCAGATTCTTCTTTAGCCTCCGAAGTCTCTGTAAGTACATCTTCTTCAATAAATACAATATGTTCCGTATTTTCAAAATGCTTACAGACTATCCTACTTTTATCTTTAAATGAGCCTCTTAATATTTCTTCGGCGAGAGGGTCTTCAACATAATGCTGAATCGCCCTTCGCAAGGGTCTTGCACCGAATTTCGGATCAAAACCTTTATCGGCAATGAAATTCCTTGCTGTTTCATCTAAGAACAATACCATATTCTGATCTTTAAGATTTGTATGTAAATCCTTCAATTCGATATCGATAATCTGCAGAATATCCGATTTTTCAAGACTGCGGAATACAATTGCTTCATCCAGACGGTTTAAGAATTCAGGACTGAATAATTTCTTCATTGCATCTTCAACCGTATTCTTCATCGAAGAGTATGCATCATTTCGCTCATCCTGAGAAAAACCGAATGAACTTATTTGTTTAATATCTCTTGCCCCGATATTGGACGTCATGATGATAATTGTATTTTTGAAATCTACTTTTCTTCCGAGGCTATCGGTAAGTACTCCTTCATCAAGTACCTGCAGCAAAATTCCGAAAATATCCGGGTGAGCTTTTTCAATTTCATCAAAAAGAACAACCGAGTACGGTTTTCTTCTAACTTTTTCCGTTAACTGTCCCCCTTCTTCATATCCAACATATCCAGGAGGAGCTCCGACTAATCTCGAGACGGCAAATTTTTCCATATATTCACTCATATCGATCTTTATAAGTGCTGCATCAGAATCAAATAAATATTTTGCTAGTACTTTGCATAATTCTGTTTTACCGACACCGGTAGGGCCAAGAAAAATGAAACTACCTATCGGTTTTTTGGGATTCTTTAATCCTGCCCTTGCTCTTCTAATTGATTTTGTAAGTTTTGCTATTGCCTCGTTCTGACCAACGATTGAACCTTTAATTACTTCCTCCATATTTAAGAGTTTATCACTCTCGGTTTGTGCGACTCGATTAACAGGAATTCCCGTCATCATCGCAACCACTGTGGCAATATCATCCTCTGTAACATCGTGAATTATGTCTTTCGTTTTAGCTTCCCATTCACGTTTTGCAATTTCAAGATCGGATTGCAATCTCCTTTCCTTATCTCTCAGTCTCGCTGCTTCTTCGTAGTCTTGACGTTTTACGACAGAAGCTTTCTCCGATTTGATTTTTTCAATCTCATCTTCAAGAGAAAGAATTTCTTGGGAAACCTCATAATTTCCCATATGAACTCTAGAACCGGCTTCATCAATTACATCAATAGCTTTATCCGGTAAATGTCTATCGGATATATATCGACTACTCAGTTTGACAGCTCCTACAATAGCTTCAGGGGTGTATTTCACCCGGTGGTGTTCTTCGTATCGGAATTTAATATTGTTCAGAATTTGAAGAGTTTCTTCATAGTTTGGTGGATCAATCAATACTTTTTGAAATCTTCTATCAAGAGCACCGTCTGTCTCGATAAATTTTCGATACTCATCCATTGTAGTAGCTCCGATGCATTGAATATCGCCTCTTGCTAAAGCAGGTTTGAACATATTTGATGCATCAAGTGAACCGGAAGCTCCTCCGGCACCAACAATTGTATGTAACTCATCGATAAAAAGAATTATATCTTTCGCTTTTTCAAGTTCATTCATTAGTGCTTTCATCCGCTCTTCAAACTGTCCCCGGTATTTTGTACCAGCGACTAGACCAGCAAGATCAAGTGTAACAACTCTCTTCTCATGAAGAATTCTCGGAACTTTCTTTTGGACTATTCTTAGCGCAAGTCCCTCTGCAATTGCTGTTTTACCGACGCCGGGTTCACCGATTAAGACAGGATTGTTCTTCTTTCTTCTACTTAAAATTTGAGCCACCCGTTCAATCTCTTTTTCACGCCCAACCACAGGATCAAGTTTATCATCTATCGCAAGTTTTGTCAAATCCCTTCCAAAATTATCTAGTACCGGTGTTTTTGTTTTTTCAACTTTTCTATCAATTGTAGGTTGATGAGCAGAAGTCTTAATCTGAGATTTCGATTCTTTATTCGACAACATTAAATTCAATTCAGAACGAATATTGTCGTATCCTATACTGAATTGGTGTAAAATCTGTGTCGCAATATTATCTTCATCCCTCAAAAGAGAAAGGAGTAAATGCTCAGTCCCGATTACGTCAGCCTTATAAATTTTTGCTTCAATCTGTGTAATTTTTAATACTTTTTCTGCTTGTTTGGTAAGTGGTATATTGCCAATAGTAAGAGTGCCTCCGGTTGGTCTTACCGTATCTTCAATTGCTTTCTTTAACCGAACAAGATCGCAGTCAAGATTTCTTAGTATTCTAACTGCAACTCCCTGTCCTTCCCTAATCAATCCGAGCAGTAAGTGCTCTGTACCAATATAATCATGACCTAACCTTAGAGCTTCCTCTCTGCTTAACCTAATAACATCTGTCAATCTATCTGAAAAATTTCCATCCATTTTCTTTTCCTTAGTTTATATGTCTATAAACAAAAATCTAAATTAATTCGTTTCCTCATCGGGTTTGAATTGGAAATAGTATTAAAGTAATAATTTCCAACTTTTTTCTAACAATTTCCTTTAACCAACTGCAAATATAATTTATATTTACCCCATCTCAAATTCAATTAGTAATCACAATTTGCAGTAAAATGAAATATATTTCTAAAATTATTTGTTGAATTGATGATATGATTACTGTTTCATTTGCGAAAAACTCAAATTAATGTTATTATTATAAAGAAAATTTAAGGAGTTAAATACAATGGAAGCATTAGCAGGTTTATCAGTTTTGATTCTGATAGCTATTTTTATATTTTTATTCATCATTCTTTACTTTGTACCGGTTGGACTATATATAACGGCATATTTTGCCGGCGTAAAGGTAAAGATTTTCAAAGACCTTGTGGGAATGCGTTTAAGAAAAATTCCTCCACATGTAATTGTTAGAAGTCTTATAACAGCTTCAAAAGCTGGAATTCCTCTTGAAACAGGAAAACTTGAAGCTCACTATCTTGCTGGTGGTCATGTAGAAAAAGTTGTAATGGCATTAGTCTCCGCAGATAAAGCCAAATTAGGTTTAACCTTTGAACGTGCCACTGCAATTGATTTAGCAGGAAGAGACGTTCTTGAAGCAGTAAAAATGTCAGTATTGCCAAAAGTAATTGAAACTCCGCTTGTAGCTGCAATGGCAAAAAATGGGATTCAACTTAAAGCAATTGCAAGAATAACTGTACGTGCTAATATTGATCGACTTGTCGGTGGTGCCGGTGAAGCTACAATTTTAGCTAGAGTCGGTGAAGGTATTGTTTCTACAATTGGTTCCAGTCTAACACATAAACTAGTATTAGAGAATCCCGATTCAATATCTAAAGTGGTTCTTTCAAAAGGACTGGATGCCGGAACTGCATTTGAAATCCTTTCAATTGATATTGCAGATGTTGACGTAGGTGAAAATATTGGTGCAAAGCTTCAAGCTGACCAGGCTCAGGCAGATTTACAAATCGCACGTGCTAAAGCTGAAGAAAGAAGAGCTGCCGCAGTGGCACTTGAGCAAGAAATGACAGCAGAAGTAGCTCGTCAAAAAGCAAAGGTGATCGAAGCGGAAGCTGAGATACCAAAAGCAATTGCAGAAGCATTTAGAAGCGGTAATCTTGGTATTATGGATTATTACAACTTGAGAAATATTCAAGCAGATACTAAAATGAGAGAATCAATAGCAAAACCCGAGGAGAAAAAGGATAAGAATCCGAATGGATAATATTTTCGAAATCCTTGTTGGATTAGTAATTATCTACAGCATACTCGGTTCACTTTTTAAGAAAAAGAAGGGGAAGGAAATTCCTTCTCCTTCTAAACCTGAATATGATGAAATCCCTGAAGTAGAAATCCCTCAAACTACTTCAGCGAAGAAAAAGGATTATGACGACTTTGATATTTTAAGAGAAGTGGAAGAACTTTTCAAGGATCATCTTCCACAAGAAATGCCTGCTCCCAAACCGAAACCACGGATAGAGACTAAACCGAAGATTGAACCGAAAAGAGAAGTTCCGATTGATGTTTGGGGTGAACATAAACGTTCAGAATCGGAATTGAAGTATCAAGAAAAGGTTAAGCAGAAAATTATTTCGAAACCCAAAATTGAATCTATTAAAAGTAGAAGAGTTCAATCCTCTGATTTCAGTATCGGTGAAACCAGTGTTGAGGATTTATCCAATCTTAGAGCAAAAGAGATTCTAGTTTCAATGAGAGACCCCAAGAAACTTAGTGATTACATTTTATTATCTGAGATTTTAGGTAAACCTAAAGCACTTAGGCATTGATGCAAAAAAAGTATATACTTAAAAGAATCTCAGAACTTAATTCGGGCTCCGTTACACAACAAATTAACGAAGCCCGTTTTACTATCAACTATAAAAATCTTCTTAATCCCGCTCAATACGAAGCTGCAACCGCATTAGAAGGATCATACTTGATAATCGCCGGTGCCGGTTCCGGTAAAACAAGAACTCTCGTTTTTCGCGTGGCACGCCTTGTTGAAACCGGGTATAATCCTTCATCCATTTTACTTCTTACGTTCACACGTCGTGCAGCAAATGAGATGATGAACCGAGCTGCAACTTTACTGGACAACAGATGTACTAAAATTAACGGTGGTACTTTTCATTCCTTCGCTAATTTGACCTTGAGAAAATATGCTAAAGCTGCCGGGTTGGAGCCATCATTTACAATACTTGACCAGGGAGACAGCGAGGATGTTGTCAACCTTATCCGTAGTCAACCAGGATTTGTATCAAAAGATAAAAGGTTTCCCAATAAGCAGACTTTGTTTAAATTTTTTAGTTTAAGTGTTAATACATCAAGAACGATCCCGGAAATTGTTGAAGAAGACTACCCGCATTTCTTAAATGATCTTGACAAAATACTTGATATTCAAAAAGTGTATACTAACTACAAAAGGAAAAACAATCTTCTTGACTATGATGATTTGCTCATATTTCTGCGCGATTTTCTTTTTGAATTAAGTCCTGCTGCAAAGTCATTACTGAATTCAATTAACTTTGTAATGGTAGATGAATACCAGGATACAAATAAACTTCAGGCTGATATTGTTCTCGGTTTAACCCAGTTAAAGAAGAATGTTATGGTTGTGGGGGACGATTCGCAATCAATCTACTCATTCAGAGGTGCGAACTTTAAGAACATAATGGACTTCCCCAAACTTTTTGAGAATACGAAAGTCATTTATCTTGAAGAGAATTACCGGAGTACACAGGAAGTGCTCGACTTTGCGAACCGTGTTATAGATTCAGCCATAGAAAAATATCCGAAAGTTCTTTATACAAGAAGAATCGGAGGTGTGCTACCGGTCATTATTGCCGCAAATAATGAAAACCTGCAATCAAAGTTCATTGTTGAAAAAATTCTTGAACTGCGTGAAGAGGGAGTTCCACTTAATGATTTAGCAGTATTGTTCAGAGCTTCATTCTTTTCGTTTGACCTTGAAATAGAGTTGAATAAAGCAGATATCCCTTTTGTGAAATTTGGAGGAATGAAGTTTGTCGAAACTGCTCATATCAAAGATGTTATTGCTTTTCTTAGAATAACATTGAATCCAAAAGATATTATAAGCTGGTTCCGTGTCCTTCTGCTTCACCCGAAAATTGGTCCTAAATCGGCGCAGAAAATACTTGACGAATTAGCTAAAGGAACTCTTAATACAAATCTACATCCCAATCACTTTCCGGCTAATCTTCTATCCGATAAACTTTACAAGTTGTTTGAGATACTTTATGTTCTTCAGAAAAAAGATATGACACCAACCGAAAGAACACAGCTTGTAATAGATTATTACTATCCCCTATTCCGGGATAAATATGATGATTTCAATAAAAGAAAAAAAGACCTGGATATACTTTTAAATATTACAGAAAAGTATCGTTCGCTCGATAGTCTTATTTCCGATATGGCAAT
>Ga0208244_101162_pt1 | contig 16234 bp, 15 predicted proteins | sample SubbioCR12Aug_5A_FD_184828 | JGI IMG/M metagenome (GOLD analysis project Ga0208244, IMG submission 184828) | Serpentinite rock and fluid subsurface biosphere microbial communities from McLaughlin Reserve, California, USA - CR12Aug_5A (SPAdes) | ecosystem: Environmental > Terrestrial > Deep... | reverse complement strand
CCCGTGAACTGCGCCCCGCCGACCTGGACCCCGACCTGTGCCGCCGCATCCGCGCTTCGATTTTGCTGGCCGCGCCGATGATGGCCCGCACCGGCGGGCTGCGCCTGCCGCCCCCCGGCGGGGATGTGATTGGCCGCCGCCGGCTGGATACCCACATCCAGGCTTTCCTGGCCCTGGGCGCGCAGGTCGATTTTGACCGGGCGCAGTTGTTGTTCGATTTCCGCGTTCCGGCGGAGGGCTTGCGCGGGGCAACCATGCTGCTCGACGAGGCTTCGGTGCTGGGGACTGAAAACGCCATTATGGCGGCAGTGCTGGCAAAGGGAACGACGGTTATCAGCAACGCCGCATCTGAGCCGCATGTGCAGCAGGTTTGCAATTTGCTCAACAGCATGGGCGCGCAAATTGCGGGGGTGGGTTCGAACACGCTCACCGTTCAGGGCGTCGAGCGGCTGCATGGCAGCGAATTTACAGTCGGCCCCGACCTGCTGGAAGTCATCAGTTTTGTTGGCGCGGCGGTGGTGACCCGTGGAAGCATCCGTGTGCGCAATGCGGGCACGCAATACCTGGGCATGGTGCGGATGGTTTTCAACCGCATGGGGGTCGACTGGCAGGTCGATGGCGACGACATAATCGTCCCGGCTGAGCAGCGCCTGGTGGTCGAACCAGACCTGGGCAATGCCATCCCTGAAATCAAGACCAACATCTGGCCGGCTTTCCCGACCGATTTGATGAGTATTGCCATTGCAGTTGCCACCCAGGCGCAAGGGAGTATTCTCTTCCACGACTGGATGTACCCCAGCCGCATGTTTTTTGTCGACAAACTGGTCGGCATGGGCGCGCAAATTGTGCTGTGCGACCCGCATCGCTGCATCGTCACCGGGCCGACTCGCCTGTTCGGGGAAAAAGTCGAAAGCCCCGACATCCGCGCTGGCATGACCCTGGTGCTGGCTGCCCTGGCCGCCCAGGGACGTTCGGTCATCCGCAATGTCGGGCAGATCGACCGCGGCTACGAGCGCGTGGACGAAAAATTGCGCGCCCTGGGCGCAAGGATAGAACGTGAGCGCGAGCAGTAGCGCAAAAGAAAAACAGGTGACGAGAAAATCCGTCACCTGTTTTTTGCTGTTGGCTTCTCGTCACGGGCCGGCGATATTTAATTTGTTCTCTTCCCGAATGAAGAACGTGGTCTTGTCGGAGTTGTTAATGCGTATTGTCCCGGAGTGCATTCTTTTATCGCCAACGTAAATAACGTAATTGTATGTGCCGAAGGGAATATCCCAGCGGTGCTGGCTGCCCTCGAATGTCCACTTGTAGTAATAGGGCCGCTCGCCCTGGGCGGTTGTGCCGTGGAAATTCAAATAAATCGGACTGATTTTGCTCTGGTTATCAAATAGGACATAGCCGCGATTGACACCCTGGGGCAAACCGGCGGGAGCAAACTCGCCATAGAAGACCGGCAGGGTTGGCGTGATGGTCGGTTCAAGGGTCGGGGTTTCGGTGGGGGTTTCGGTCGGCAGCGGGGTCTCGGTTGGCAGCGGGGTCTCGGTCGGCGGCGGGGTGTGGGTCGGCATGGCGGTCAGCGTGCCGGAGACCATTTCACGCGCCAGGGCCTCGGTCGTGCCGGGAATATCGGGGGTCGGTTCCGGTTCGGGGGCGGGGGCGCAGGCCGCCAGCATAAAGGCCAGCAAAAGTCCCCAATTGATAATTTTTTTCATTTTTTCGTTTTTCTCCTTAAAAATCTAACAAAACTGCCATCCCCGCGAACTTGCCAGGCATGGCAGTTTTTCGTTTTGTCCGGCGTGGGTGCAATCTAGTTCTGGCCTGCCACTTCCAGGAACTGCGTAAACGCCTCGCGCAGCATACGCTCGGGCAGCGCGCCCACCTGGCGGTGGATGACTTTGCCGCCCGCGATAAACAACATGGTCGGAATGCCCTGCACCTCAAACTGCTGCGCCCACTGTGGGTTCTCGTCGGTGTTCACTTTGGCAATCACCACTTTTCCGACAAATTCGGCGGCCAGTTTATCGAGAACAGGCGCGACCATCTTGCAGGGTCCGCACCAAGGCGCCCAGAAATCGACCACAACCGGGGTTGTGGACTGCATCACAGTTTTTTCAAAGGCCGCATCGGTGACATGAATCGGTTCAGAAACCATACATCCTCCTTTAAAAACTACTCGCGGATAATACGATAGGTCGAATGAATTGGCCCGGCTTTGGCAAGTGTTCCGCCAACCGAGCAATATTTCTCTTCAGAGAGTTGAATGGCTTGCTCGACATCTTTTTCTTTTAAATCATTACCCCACATCAAGTATTCGACATGGAATTCAGTAAAAACCTTGGGGTAGGTGTCCGTTTTCTGGTTGCCGAGCACGCGCACTTCCATTTTTTCGGGTTTCTGGCGTTTCTTTTCAAGGATGGAAACCACATCCATCCCGGTGCAGCCTGCCAGGCCGACGAGCAGCAACTCCATTGGGCCAACGCCTGGGTTGCCCTGCTTGTCCTTGCCCATCAGAACGCTGCCACCGGCAGGGTTGGTTGCGATGTAACCATCCTGGCCGTCCCAGGCCGTGTTAATTTCTTTCCAGACATTGGTTGGTGTTTCTTCGCTCATCGCTTCTCCTATCGGTTGGGGAGTATATCATAACCTCGCCCGTGATATAATCCCTGCCGCTATGGCTGAATTCTTCTCGAAATGGCGCGAAGGACTGTCGCGCACCAGCAAGGCCACCTTTGGCCGCCTGGCCGGTATGCTCGGCGCAACCGAAATCACCGCCGAAACCTGGGACGATTTGGAGTCCCTGCTGGTGCAGGCCGATATCGGCATCGAAACAGCCGAAGCGGTGCTGGATGCGCTGCGCGCCGAAGTTCGCAATCAGGGCCTGACCCGGGCCGCTGATTTACAGGCCGTTCTCAAGTCTGAATTACGCTCCCGTTTAATCACCCCCCCGCCGATAGCCTTTGCCGACAAACCGGCGGTCATCCTGCTGGTGGGAGTCAACGGCTCGGGCAAGACCACCAGCGCGGCCAAACTGACCCAGCGCTTCAAGGGCGAAGGCAAAAGCGTGCTGCTCGGCGCGGCCGACACCTTCCGCGCTGCGGCGGTCGACCAGCTCCAGGTTTGGGGAGACAGGCTGGGGGTCGATGTGATTTCCGGCGCCCCCGAATCGGACCCCGGCGCTGTTGCTTATAGCGCGGTCCAGGCGGGGGCGGCCCGCAACGTCGACATCGTCCTGATAGACACCGCCGGGCGCTTGCACACGCGCTTCAATTTAATGGAAGAACTCAAGAAAGTTTATCGTGTGGTCGGCAAGGCCCAGCCGGGCGCGCCCCACGCTGTCTGGTTGGTGCTGGATGCCACCACTGGGCAGAATGCCCTGCACCAGGCGCGTGCTTTCAAAGATGCCGTGGCCGTGACCGGGGTTATCCTGGCGAAACTCGATTCGTCGGCGCGCGGCGGTATGGCCTTTGCCATCCAGCGCGAACTGGGCCTGCCCATCCTGTTTGCCGGGCTGGGAGAGAAGCCCGAAGACCTGACGCCCTTTGACCCGGATGCGTTTATTGAGGGCATCCTGGGTTAATGGTATTGCCCTGTTTGGAGGAAACATGCAAGACCTGATTGATCGCTTGAACGTTGTGGGGGAAGAACTCGCTCATTTTTTGGAGCGTCTTTGACTTCGCTGAAAAAGAAGCCCAACTGCTTGATTTAGACAGGCAAATTGCCGAACCTGATTTCTGGAACGACCCCCAGGCCGCCCAGCGGGTGAGCAAACAGGCGGCCGGCCTGCGCAATGAACTCGACGATTGGCGCGGCCTCCAAACCCGTGCCAGCGACGCTCTTGAACTGGCCGGGCTGGGCGACGACAGCCTGCGTCCCGAACTGGAACCCGAGATTGCCGCGCTCGAAGCGGAGATGGAAAAACGCGCGTTTGCGGCCATGCTTTCCGGCCCCTACGACGCAGGGAACGCGATTCTTGCCATCCACGCCGGGGCGGGCGGGACGGACGCCCAGGATTGGGCCGAGATGCTCTTGCGCATGTATGTCCGTTGGGGTGAGGCCCAGGGTTTCGATGTTGAGCAGGTCGATATGACCCCTGGCGAAGAAGTCGGCGTCAAATCGGTTACGCTTTCGATGAACGGGCGCTACGCTTTTGGCTACCTGCGCGCCGAAAAGGGCGTCCATCGCCTGGTGCGTTTGTCTCCCTTCGACGCCGCCCACCGCCGCCACACTTCTTTTGCGCTGATTGAAATCCTGCCGGAAATTGAGAACGACACAGCCGAGGTGCAGGTCGACCCCGGCGACCTGCGGGTGGATGTCTACCGCTCCTCCAGCGCGGGTGGGCAAAACGTGCAGAAGAATGCCACCGCCATCCGCATTACGCATATTCCCACCGGGTTGGTGGTGACCTGCCAGAACGAGCGCTCACAGTTGCAAAACCGCGAAACCGCCATGCGCATTTTGCGGGCGCGTTTGTATGAAATCCTGCAGGCCAAACGGGAAGATGAAATTGCGGTTTTACGCGGCGACTATACCAAAGCCGAGTGGGGCAGCCAGATTCGTTCCTACGTTTTGCATCCTTACCAGATGGTCAAAGACCATCGCACCGATTTTGAAGTCGGCAATGCCCAATCGGTGCTGGATGGCAACCTGACCGGCCTGATGGAAGCCTACCTGCGCAGCGCAGGGGAATAAAATGAACAAATCGCCAGCCCGAGCGGGCTGGCGATTTTTGTATCCCTGTTTATCTCTGGCGGGAATTGTTTTTGCCGGGATTATACAAAGATGAACGGAGATATTTTGTTTTTTATGGTTACGGCGTGGGTGTTTCGGTGGGTGTATTCGTCGGTGTATTGGTAGGCGGAATCGGGGTGTTGGTCACTGGCGAGGTCGCCGTATGGGTCGGACCGGGGACTTTGATGGTAACGCTAAAGACAACCCCAAAAGGTTGGCGTTCAGGGGTTGCCATGCGCCACTGGCTGGTGTAGGTTCCGGGGGCGGTCGGGGCGACCATGTTCAGGCGCACACGCACGATGGCGCCGGTACCCACTCTCTGGCCGATTCGGCTCGAATCACTGCCGAGAATATTGCCGCCCACGAAAACCAGGCGATAATCGCTTGTCCAGGCGCACTCGCCTGTGCCGGTGTTTTTAATTTCCCATATTTTTGTGAAGCTTTCACCTGGTTGCATAACCGTGTTGTCCGGCACAGAGATATGGGAGATAAACCCAGCATTATGACAGCCCAGGGTTTGCGAGGTCGCGCTGCCGGTGGGCGTCGGGCTTGGCCCCGGCGTAATGGTTGCCAGCGGAATTTGGGTGCTGACGAGAATAAATCCGGTCGTGCTGGTTGGTCCAAGCTGGAATGTCTCGGTCGGCATGGCGGTGTTGGTCGGGCTGGCAGTGAAGGTCATGGTCGCGGTGGGCATCGACAGGGCCGCTTCTGTCAGTTGGACGGAGAGGGTTTCAGCGGCGGCTGTGTAAACGGCCTCCACGCTGAAAGGTGTGGGGGTTGGTTCCTGGTTGGCCGCGCCGCAAGCGTTCAGCAGCAGGGCGGCTAAAATTCCAAGAATGCCAATTTTAAGTTTGGAAGCATTTGTCGTTTTCATAAGTGGTTATCCTGTTTTGTAAGACGAATGGTGCGCGGGTTTGGTTCCCGAATTTAAGATTTTACCTTGGTTTATAGGCTGAAGAAAACCATTTTTCATACGATTGCACCACGACAGGCCAACATTCGCGTATACTTTATATGTTGCTGTGACATTTGTCACTGCTTTTGCTTGACAAAAGGTGACAGGCGTGACTAGATTCTCTCCGCTGGATTTTATATAATCAACTTGTCAGACATTTAAGCGGTTTATCCCCATACTCGAGAGCGCGATGAAAAATCTCCTGGCAAAAATTAATAATTCAAAGTATTTCGACGGTTTCATGCCCGTGCTGGCTGCGCTGTCGGCCCTTGCGATTGGGGCGGTGATGCTGCTTTTCCTGGGCGTAAATCCGCTGGTGGCCTATCGCGCCATGTGGGTGGGCGCTTTTGGCAGCCCGAATGCGCTGGCTGAGACGATAGTCAAGGCGGTGCCGTTGTTGCTGATTGGCCTGGGAATCTGCATTTCATTTCGGGCCAAGGTCATCAATATCGGCGGCGAAGGCCAGATGATTATCGGCGCTCTGGCGGCAACCGCCTTTGGCCTGTATGTTCCTGAAATGCCTGGCTGGCTGGTGATTGCGATGGCAATGGTGGCCGGGTTTTTCGGCGGGGCTTTTTGGGGGGCGATACCGGGTTTTTTGAAGGCATATTTCAATGTAAATGAAATCTTGAGCACGGTCATGATGAACGCCATTGCGGTGCAGTTGATGAACTTCTTCCTGCGCGGCCCGATGATTGACCCCAACCAGGCCGAGTTGCTCTCGAAAATTCCGCAGACAGCGCGCTTGCCCGAGGCCTATCACCTGGCGCGCTGGCTGCCGACCCGCCTGCACGCCGGCGTGATTATCGCGGTTGTGCTGGCGTTTGTCGTTTACCTGCTGCTCTTTCACACCACGCTCGGGTACCGCATCCGCGCGGTGGGATTCAACCCCGATGCCTCGCGCTATGGCGGTATCCGCGTCCGCCGACAGATTGTGATAGCCCTGCTGTTGAGCGGCGCGTTTGCCGGGCTGGCGGGGGCCATCCAGGTTTACGGGTTGAACTACCGCATGATTACCGACGGTTCTGCAACCGGCTTCACCGGCAGCGCAGGCTTCAATGGGATTGTTGCCGCTTTATTTGGCGGCCTGCATCCGCTTGGCGCCATCCCGGCCTCGTTTTTCTTTGGCGCACTGCTGGTCGGGGCCAACAGTATGCAGCGTATTTCGCAGGTACCCTCGGCTTTTGTGATTGCCCTCAACGGCCTGGTGGTGATTTTTGTGGTTAGTTCTGCCATGTGGCAGGAAGCCCGCCAGCGCAAACGCCGAATTGCGGAGGTGCGCGATGACCCCGCCCCGCCCCCCCCTGAACCAAACCAAGCCAACCAGGATGTGCCCGCATGATTACCGACTTCTTTTCAGCCACTGTTCTTATCGGAATCCTGGCCTCAGGAATTCGCCTGGCGACCCCTTATCTGTATGCCTCCATCGGAGAGACCTTCGGCCAGCGCAGCGGTGTGCTCAACCTGGGCGTGGAAGGCCAGATGTTGATGGGCGCTTTCACCGCATTTTATATTACCCTGCGCACGGGCGACGTTTGGTTGGGATTGTTGGCCGCCATCGGGGTTGGAGCGCTGATGGGCTTTGCGATGGCTTTCGTCAGCATTCACCTGCGCGCCGTGCAAGGCATCAGTGGAATTGGTTTTTACCTGTTCGGCCTGGGGATGAGTGACTTGCTCTTCCAAAAACTACTCGGTGAAGTCAAAACCGTCAGTGGTTTCAGGCCGGTGCAAATTCCGTTCCTGAGCGACCTGCCGGTAATTGGCGAAATCTTCTTTCGTCAGAATTTGCTGGTTTACCTGGCTTTCCTGCTTGTGCCGGTGGCCTGGTTTGTGCTTAACAAAACCACCCTGGGGTTGAAAATCCGCGCGGTGGGAGAAAATCCGCAGGCGGCAGATACCCTCGGCGTCAGCGTTGCCGGGATACGTTACCTGACTGTCACCATGGGCGGGGTTTTCTCAGCGATTGGCGGCGCATCGCTCTCGATTGCCAACCTGAATGTCTTTCAGCAAAACATGACCAGCGGATTGGGCTTCATTGCCGTTGCGCTGGTTTACTTTGGCGGCTGGCGACCTTTCGGGGTCTTGTTTGGCGCACTGCTGTTCAGCATGGTTAATTCCCTGCAATTGTGGATGCAGATTTTGAACGTTCCCATCCCTTCTGATTTCGCGGTAATGATGCCATACGTCTTGACCATTATCGTGCTCGTGTTGACGGTCGGGCGGGTACGCGGCCCTTCGGCCCTGACCAAACCTTTCGTCCGTGAGGGCTAACCAGGCCCCAAAGGAGGCAGAAATTTCAAGTTCCAGCAAAACCCCGTTTGCAAACCATCCAGCCCCTAATTCCTGAAGGAGAAAAGAAAATGTCTAAAATGATGAAGATTTGTACCCTGTTTGCCCTGTTCGCGCTGGTCCTGGCGGCCTGCGCCCCGGCCCAGCCCGCGGCTACCACAAGCGAAAAACTGCGCGTGGCCGTGATTATGCCCAGCGCCATCAACGACCTGGCTTTCAGTCAGTCGATGTACCAGTCCCTGGTCGAGATGCAGGCCGAGTTGGGCGGCCCCGACAAAATGGAACTGGTCTACTCAGAAAACATGTTCGTGGTCGATGACGCCGCCGCCGCCATTCGCGATTACGCCTCGCAGGGCTACGATATTGTGATTGCGCACGGCTCGCAGTATGGTTCCTCGCTGCGCGAAATTGCGCCTGACTTCCCGACCACTGCTTTTGCACATGGCACAACCGCCGCGACCTTTGTGGATGATGGCATTACCAATGTCTTCGCTTATGAAGCTGCCTCCAACGAGGGCGGATATGTCAACGGCGTGATGGCAGCCCTGCTTTCGAAGAGCAACGTCATCGGCGTGATTGGCCCCATCGAGACTGGCGATGCCAAACTCTACATCGACGGTTTCGTGGCTGGCGCCAAGGCCACCAAGCCCGATTTGACCGTCAACGTCAACTACACCGGCTCGTTCTCAGACGTGGCCCTGGCGGCTGAAGCGGCCAACACCCACGTTGCCGCCGGCGCCGATGTGATGGTCGGCACCGCCCAGATGGTGGTCGGCGCGATTGGCGTTGCCAAAGAGAAGAACGTGCTCTGGCTCGGCACCCAGGCCAGCCAGACCAGCCTGGCCCCCGAAATCGTGGTTGCCAACCAAATCTACGACTGGAAGGTTGTCCTGCGTGATATCTTCAAGTTGATGGGTCAAGGCACCTATGGCGGCAAAGCCTATATCGTTACGCTTGCGAACAAAGGCCTGTACATGGAGTTCAACCCGGCCTTCGACCTGCCTGCCGATATCAAAGCCAAGGCGGATGAGACCATCCAAGGCATCATCAACGGAACGATTAAGCCCTAACCCGTTCTAAACCAGCGGGAGGCGAGGGCCTGGCTCCTCGCCTCCCGACTGCCGATTTTCGACCTTTTATAACCAACGAGTTTTGCCGCCTGGGATGGAATCTTCCACCCTGGGCGGGAAGCCTTGTTATCCATCGCCGGTATCCCCTTACTTTCGCGGCCCAGGAGTTGGCATGTCTGACGTACAACCCATCATCATAGAACGCCAGAAAATCGAACATCTCGAATTAAAGAATATTACCAAGCGCTTTCCGGGCGTTTTGGCCAATGCGCATGTCGATTTTGATGTAAAAGAGGGCGAGGTGCATGCCCTTCTGGGTGAGAATGGCGCAGGCAAAAGCACCCTGATGAAAATCCTGTACGGCCTGTATCATCCCGACCAAGGTGAAATTGTCATTAACGGCAGCCCGGTGCGGATTGCCTCGCCCAACGATGCCATCAAACTCGGGATTGGCATGATTCACCAGCACTTTATGCTGGTGGACAGCCTGACCGTTGCCGAAAACATCGCCCTCGGGCTGCCCTCCTCGCGCGGATTAATAACCGACCTGGATGTCGTCTCGGCTCGCACCGAGATGCTGGCGAAAAAATATGGACTGCTGGTCGACCCGGGCGCCTACATCTGGCAACTGGCGGTTGGACAACGCCAACGGGTCGAGATTCTCAAGGCCCTCTACCGCGGCGCCGATTTGCTGATTCTCGACGAGCCGACAGCCGTCCTGACCCCGCAGGAGGTGGATGAGTTCATGGAAACCATCCGCCAGATGACGAAGGAAAAGCACTCCATTATCTTTATTTCGCACAAACTGCACGAGGTGATTGCCATCAGCCAGCGTGTCACAGTACTGCGCAATGGGCGGCGGGTCGACTCCTGCCCGACCGCCGGATGCACAAAACACGACCTGGCGCGCATGATGGTCGGCCAGGAAATCGTGATGCCGAAACTCACCACCCCACCCAAGCGTGGCGAAGTGCGCCTGGAACTGAAAAACGTCCACGCCCAGAGCGACCGTGAAACACCCGCCTTGCGCGGTGTCGATTTGGAGATCTTCTCAGGCGAAATTGTCGGCCTGGCCGGGGTTTCGGGCAACGGGCAGGCTGAACTGGCCCAGGTGGTCACCGGCCTGCGCCCTGCCGGGCAGGGACAGGTATTCATCGCAGGCCGCGACATGACCGGCAAACTACCCGGCGATATTATCCGCTGCGGCCTGGCTTACATCCCCGAAGAGCGTATGCGCGACGGTATGGTGCAGGATTTCAACATTTCAGAAAACATCATCCTGCGCGACCACAACAAAGATCCCTACGCCAAACGCGGGTTCCTGCTCCACCGAGTGATTGCCGAATTCACCGACCGGCTGATTGAACTCTTCCACATCAAAACCCCTTCGCGCGAAACCCCGGCCCGCAACCTGTCGGGAGGCAACATCCAAAAAGTGGTTTTAGCCCGCGAACTCTCGCGCCATCCGCGCATCATCGTCGCTGCCCAGCCCAGTCGCGGATTGGACATCGGCGCGACCGAATACGTCCACAACAGCCTGCTCGAGCAGCGCGAAAAAGGCGCCGCCATCCTGCTGATTTCAGAAGACCTCGACGAAATCCTGGCGCTTTCAGACCGCGTGGCGGTTATGTACGAAGGCCGCGTTATGGGCATCCTTGACAACAAAGACGCCGAACGCGAACGGGTCGGCCTGCTCATGGCAGGCGTCCAGCCGGATAACTGATGCCCGGAGTGGCCCAAAAAAGCAGTAAAATTAGCAAGTGTGATTTTTCACGAATCTTTCCCCATTCCCCCCATTCAGGAGACCTATGCTCCGTTCACTGTTGATTTACCTCTCGAAAGCCGCCTGGGCGCAGAACATCGTCACCCATTGGCCGTTTGTCTGGAAGGCGGTCTCACGCTTTATCGCCGGTACGACCATCGAGGAGGCCATCAATGTTGTTCGCGCGCTGAACGACAAGGGTATCAACGCCACCCTCGATCAGTTGGGTGAGCACACCACCACACCCGAAGAAGCCAACCGCGCCGCCGACGGCATCATCGCTGTGCTCGACGCCATCCAGGAAGCCGAATTGCGCTCCAACGTCTCGATTAAACTGACCCAGATAGGCATGGGCATGGACGACGACGTCTGCCGCGCCAACCTGGAGCGCATTCTCAAAGTCGCCAAAAAGCACAAAAACTTCATCCGCATCGACATCGAAGACTCGCCTTATGTCGATAAAACCATCGCCATCTACCGCGAAATGCTCGAAAAAGGCTTCACCACCCGCATGGTCGGCATGGCAGTTCAATCCTATTTGTACCGCGCCGAAAAAGACACCCGTGACCTGGTAGAAGTCGGCACCACCTTCCGCCTCATCAAAGGCGCATACAAGGAACCGCCCGAAGTCGCCTTCCCCAAGAAAGCCGATGTCGACGCCAACTTTGACACCCTTTCCTCCATCCTGATAGACGCCTCGCTGGCCCAGGAAAGCAAAATCAGCAAGGATGGCCGCCTGCCCGCCATCCCGGCCATCGCCACCCACGACGAAAAACGGGTCGAGTTCGCCAAATTTTACGCCCAGAAAGTCGGCCTGCCCAAGACCGGCCTCGAATTCCAGATGCTCTACGGCATCCGGCGCGACCTGCAGGAAAGCCTGGCCGCCGAGGGCTACCCCGTGCGCGTTTACGTACCCTTCGGCACGCACTGGTACCCCTACTTCATGCGCCGCCTGGCCGAACGCCCGGCCAACCTGTGGTTCATCATTTCAAACTTCTTTAGAAAATAGCAGTTCATGGATGTTCTGCACCTGGACCCTGACCTGCTCATCGTCAACAAACCTGCGGGGATTCCCGTCCTGCCCGACGGCTGGGACGCGGACTCCCCGTATCTTGTTCGCAGTTGCGAGGAGCAGTTTGGCAAACTGTGGGTCGTTCACCGCCTCGACAAGGTCACCTCGGGGGTGTTGCTCTTCGCCCGGACAGCGGAATCCCATCGGGAGTTGAACCGGCAGTTCGAACGCCGCGAAACTGAAAAGGTCTACCGCGCCCTGGTCAACGGTGAACCCAAATGGTCAGAACACACCGCCCGGCATAAATTAAGGGTCAACGTGGGGCACAGCCACCGCACGGCGGTCGACCACGCAAAAGGCAAGCCCGCTGAAACGGCGTTTAAGGCCATTAAACGGTATCCAGGCTACGGGTTGCTCGAATGCCGCCCTGCGACGGGCAGGACGCACCAGGTGCGCGTCCACGCCTATGCGTTGGGGCATCCCCTCGTCGGTGACATCCTGTACAGCGCCCCGCCGACCGATTTGATCGCCCGCCCGGCCCTGCACGCCCTGCGCCTGACGATTACCCACCCCGTAAGCGGCCAACGCATGACCTTCGAAGCCCCGTATCCCGAAGATTTTGAGAAGGCCCTGCGCAAGTTGGAATAATCGTCAAATGGTAGGGGCGACCCATCCTGTTTAGAAAATTATCACATTTTGCTTGAGTGTTTTGCAAACAATCACCCAATAATACCCGGGCGGGTGGCCCCTACGCCGTGGAAAAATATGAAAATCCAAATCCGTGAAACCGGCGAAGAGATTGAATTTCGCATCATCGAGCGCGAAGGCCTGGACGACGAGACCTTGCAGGCCATGTTTTATGCCTTTAAGGATGGGGGCTGGTCGAAAGGTTACCCCAAACCCGCGCTGATGTTTTCGCAAGACCTGGGGCTGATGGAAGCGAATTACAATGCTTATATCGAAGATGAACTGCATCAGGAAAGCCGCACGCTAAACGACCTGGACGCGGCGCTGGAATGGCTGTGTGTGGAATTCGAGCAGCGCGGTGTGCGCTGGTGGCTGGTGGGCAGTGGGGCGCTGTACGTGCGCGGGCTGGATGTCAAACCGCACGACATCGATGTGATGCTTGACAAAACCGAAACCGAAAAAATCCGCGCGATGGTTGCGCCGTATATCGTCGAGCCGTTTCATCATGTCACCGGCTGGGTGGTCAAGGGTTTTGGGGTGGTAAATTACCGCTACCGCATCGACTTCGCCTTTGAGCCGGAAGAGTGGGTCGATGGGCAAGACCCGGTCGATTTCGGCCCGTATGCGCAGGAGCGTGTCGAACCGGTCGCCTGGCATGGCCACCAAATCCTCGTCCCGCCGATTGAACTCCAAATCGCGCCCAACGAGGCCCGCGGGCGGTACGACCGGGTGGCGTTGATACGGGAGTATTTGGGGAAAAGATGAAAAAAACCGCCCATTTTCGGGCGGTTCTGTTTACTGACCACTGAATACGGGCAACTGCCTACTGAATCTTCCTCGCCTCGATATAAAAGCGCTTCTCGCGGGCTTCGCCCATCGAGAAGGTTTTGCGCGGCAGGGCGCCGTCGAGAATGACAGTCTTGAACAGGTCGCCTTTGGCCATGCCGGGCAGGTAAATGCCCAGGTTGCCGGGCTGCTGGCCGAGGCGCACGGTCACATCTGCGCCGTGGACGTAGTCGATTTTCTCGGCGCCCTCCTGCTTCAGGTAGGCATCCAGCACAGGCTGGAGGCTGCCGACCGGCAGGTTGGAGGTTGGATTGCTGATGCGCACCACGCCGAAGCCTTTTCCGCCGCCGACCAAGCCAATCAACTGCCCGGCGGGGTCGCCCGCGTTGACGGTTTTGACCATTTCCTCGGCGCTGGCGACCGGCGTGTAGACATAGTCCGCGCCGAATTTTTCGGCCAGGATGGTGTAAAAGTCGGTTTTCAGGCCAAACAGCACGCGATGGATGGGTTCAAATTCCAGCCCCTCGTCGTGGACGTTTTCGAGTTCGACCAGCGCGTAGCGGGCCGGGTGTTCCATGCCGACAGTCGTCTTCATCTGCTCCCAGACGGCTTTGGCGGTTGCCAGGGAGTGGTTGCCGTCTCCCATGGCGAATAAAAGCACGGGGGAGTCCGCGTCCAGGCCGTATTTGGCGGTAAAAGCCTGGGGCTGGGCCAAAGCGCGCAGGGCTGCGACCACGCCATTTTCCAGTTCCTGGTCATCCACGGCATAGCCGACGATGTGGCCGCTGTCGAGCATCAGGTCGAAGTCGTACAGTTTGGGTAGTTTGTCCCTGGCCGCAGCCAGCGGTTCGATGACGGTCTTTTGCGGGTCGTCAATCAGCACCAGGATGTGCGGCAGTTCCAGCGGCGCGCCGGTGCGGATTTTCATGCGCGGCGGCAGCCGGTCGATGATGGTGCCTTCGGTGGCGCGAATCTGGCTGGTGGAGCCTTTGGTGTAGTCGTAGTGTTCGAGGTCGAGGCACATGACCAGCCCTTTGCGGGTCTTGCCGGCCACAGTTCGTTCGATGTAGATGAGCCCCTCGCGCGGCTCGAGGATGTCCGCATCGAGATATTCGCGCATAATTTTGCGGACGGATTGAATCCGTTCAGCCTCGCCGGATTGTTCGAGGTAGATTTCGGGCAGGGTGATGCGCAGGGTCGAGGGTGCGTCGCCGACGATGGCTTCGACCTGTTCCCAGTATTCGGGCTGGGAGGTGAACTGGTCGACGGCGATGACAGCCCATTTTTGCAGGTCGACGCCCGCCTTGGGCAGCAGGATTTCAGGAATTTGGATACCGATATCGGGGATGTTTTTCATAGGCCACCATAATGGTAGGGGCGACGCATTGCGTCGCCCCTACGGGGTTTATCGCCTGGCAAATTCCAGCACAATCTCGGCTACTTCTGAGCCGACGCGGGTTTGGGCTTCCTTGGTGGCTGCGCCGATGTGCGGCGAGCCGATGACGTTGTCGAGTTTGAGCAGTTTCCAGTCGCTGGGCGGCTCCTCGCTGAAGACATCCAGCGCGGCGGCGGCGACCTTGCCGCTGGTCAGGGCGTCATACAAGGCATCTTCGTTGATGATGCCGCCGCGGGCGCAGTTGACGATGCGCACGCCGTCTTTCATTTTGGCGAACTGTTCTGCGCCAATCATGTTGGCCGATTCTTTGGTCTTGGGCAGGTGCAGGCTGATGTAGTCGGCCTTTGCCAGCAGTTCATCGAGCGGGACGATTTGACCGTTTTCGAACTGGGTCACATACGGGTCGTAGGCCAGGACGGTCATGCCCAGGGCGGTGGCGCGCCGGGCGGTGGCCTTGCCAATGTTGCCGACGCCAACCAGGCCGAGGATTTTGCCGCCGATTTCATCGCCGGTGAAGGCTTTCTTTTCCCATTGCTCGTTTTTCATGGTGGAGGTGGCTTTGTAGAGTGAGCGCGCCAGCATGAACATGTAGCCAATCGCCAGTTCGGCCACCGAGTCGGAGGAGGCCAGCGGGGTGTTGCGGACTTCGATGCCTTTCGAGCGGGCATGTTCCACGTCAATCGTATCGAGGCCGACGCCGCCGCGCACGATGAGTTTCAGGTTCGGACAAACGTCAATCAACGGTTGGCGAATTTTGGTGCGCGAGCGCACCACGGCGATGTCATAAGCCGGGAGGGTGGTCATCAACTCTTCGGGGGTGATTTCAAAGTTGGTGTCCACGGTCAGGCCGTCGGCGCGCATCCGCTCGATGCACTCTTTTTCGGTTTTGTCGCAAACTAAGACTTTCATGGGAATTCTCCTGGTTGGGAATGGGTGTGCGGGCTATTTAAGAACAGAACCAGCCCCGGGCAAACCGGCTGGCTCTGCTTGAAGGAAAGCGGGTGTTTTCACAAAAATCATTCTAACAACCCGAATAGGCTTTGTCAACAGACAACCATCAGGCGATAAAGGTGTCAAATGTACCTTGGTGATTAACCCGTCTGGCGGCTATAATTGAAGGGCGGAAATACATGTAGACAAATCAAGGTGCGTCTGCGTGTTCCACATATCTCTGCTTTTTACCCACAGGAGAAAAAAATGACCGAAACCATTCATCGCGCCCATAACTTCAACGCTGGCCCGGCCGGCCTGCCGTTGGAAGTGATGCAGCAAGCCCAGGCAGAACTGCTCGACTATAAAGGCACGGGCATGTCCATCGTCGAAATGAGCCATCGTTCAAAAGAATTCGAGGGGATGATTACCGAGGCCGAAGCCGACATCCGCGAATTGCTTGACATTCCGGCCAGTTACAAAGTCGTCTTCATGCAGGGCGGGGCCAGCCTGCAATTTTCGATGATTCCGATGAACTTCCGCGCCCCCGGCGCTTCGGCGGATTATATCGTCACCGGGGCCTGGAGCAAGAAAGCCGTTGGCGAAGCCGAAAAACTCG
>Ga0208244_101161_pt1 | contig 16240 bp, 14 predicted proteins | sample SubbioCR12Aug_5A_FD_184828 | JGI IMG/M metagenome (GOLD analysis project Ga0208244, IMG submission 184828) | Serpentinite rock and fluid subsurface biosphere microbial communities from McLaughlin Reserve, California, USA - CR12Aug_5A (SPAdes) | ecosystem: Environmental > Terrestrial > Deep... | reverse complement strand
GCAAACTGCGCCACGGCGGCAAAGGAAATCAAGCCGATGCCGACAAGGGCGTAAGCTTCGCCCGCAGCGCGAAAGTAGATGTAGCCAAGCAGGAGGATAAGCGCAATCGCCCAACGTCGAATCGACAGCAGGAGGCCGGACAAATCTCGTTTCTCATGCAACCTCAGCCATTTCCAGCGCAGGAGCAAGGGCATCACCAGGTCGTTGCAGACCATGGTCGACAAGGCGATGGTCTCGACGATCACCATGCCGGTGCCTGCCGACAGGCCGCCGACGTAGACGAACAGCGCCAGCAGTTCCTGGCGCTCGACCATCGGCAGGGTGAGGACGAACGTATCGGCATCCACGCCGCCATCGGGAAAATGCAGCAGTCCGCCGATGGCGATGGGCAGCACGAAAATATTGATGATGAGCAGATACAGCGGAAACATCCAGATTGCCCGTGCCAGATGCCGTTCATTTACGTTTTCTACCACGGCGATCTGGAACTGGCGGGGCAGGAACATGATGGAGAGCATGGAAAGAAATGTCAGCGACCACCAACTGCCGTAGCTCGCACCGGTATCTGCCACCGTCATCAGGCTTTTCAGTTTGGGCACGTCTTCGACACGCGAGAAGATGTCGCCGAAACCGCTGAAGATGCCGTAGGTAACGAAGATGCCCACGGCAAGAAAGGCCAGCAACTTGACCACCGATTCGAAGGCAATCGCCGCCACCATGCCCTCGTGGCGCTCAGTGGCATCGAGATGTCGCGTACCGAACAAAATGGTAAAGGCCGCCAGAATCATGGCGATGTAGAGCGCGCTATCCTGCATTAGCGGCTGCGCAGCGGCTTTTGCCGGCATGACGATGTCCGGGTAATGCAGAAGGATGGTAAAACTGTTCGACACCGCCTTCAGTTGCAGCGAAATATAGGGAATGATGCCTATCACGGCGATCACCGTGACCAGTCCGCCGAGCAGCTGGCTCTTGCCGTAACGAGAAGACACGAAGTCGGCAATGGAAGTAATGCGATTGGCCTTGCTGATGCGGATGATCTTCAGCATGACGAACCACCACAAGCCGGCCATCAGCGTGGGGCCAAGGTATATCGGCAGGAAACCGATGCCTGTCGAGGCGGCGCGTCCGACACTGCCATAGAAGGTCCACGTTGTGCAATACACCGCCAGCGACAACGTGTAGATGGTCGGATTGTCGATGAGAGAGCGCCCGGCATCGGCACGCTTGTCACCGTAGTAGGCGATAGCGAACAACACGCCCAGATAGGCGAAGGAAACGCTTGCGATCACCCAGCCCTGGAGCATCGCCGCCTTCCTAATCCTTCCTGCGTTCGATCACCCAGACCATCAATCCGATCAGCAACGCCCATACTGCGAAGAGGTAGAAATACAGCAGCGGGATGTCGAAGATCTTGGAAGGCTTGTTGAAAATCGCGATGAGGGGATAGTTGAACAGCACGAAGCCGAGCAGGAAAACAGCCACCAGGCGCTGTGCGGTCAAGCTGGAGCGATTCATGGCTCTTCTCCCAGTGCAGTTATCCCAACGCCAATGCCCAACGCCAATGCCGTTTTGATTATAGCGTGTGCTCCGCGGATTCATTCAGCAGGGCGAAAAAAAGGGCGCCGAAGCACCCTTTCCTTTAACAATAAAGCCTTCCTGTCAGGCAGCCGGCTCCTTCAATTGCTGAAGAATGGCCGGGTTTTCCAGGGTGGTGATGTCCTGGGTAATTTCCTCCCCTTTGGCAATCGAGCGCAGGAGGCGTCGCATGATCTTGCCGGAGCGCGTCTTCGGCAGGTTGTCGCCGAAGCGGATGTCCTTCGGCTTGGCCAGGGCGCCGATCTCCTTGGCCACATGGATGCGCAGCGCGTCGGCGATCTTCTTCGCCTCCGCGCCGGACGGCCGCGCCTGCTTGAGCACGACGAAGGCAGACACCGCCTCTCCGGTCAAATCGTCCGGACGTCCGACCACGGCGGCTTCCGCCACCAGCGGATGGGCGACCAGGGCTGACTCGATTTCCATGGTGCCGAGACGGTGTCCGGAAACATTGAGCACGTCGTCGATGCGGCCCATGATCCAGAAATAGCCATCCATGTCGCGGTTGGCGCCATCGCCGGCCAGATAGTACTTGCCGCCGAAATCGGCGGGGTAGTAGGACTGCTTGAAGCGCTCGGGGTCGCCCCAGATGTTGCGGATCATGGAGGGCCAGGGCTTCTTGATGACGAGGAAGCCGCCCTTGCCCCATTCGACGTCGGCGCCGGTCTCATCGACGATGGCGGCCATGATGCCCGGCAGCGGCAGCGTGCACGAGCCCGGCTTTGTCGGTGTCGCACCCGGCAGCGGGGAAATCATATGGCCGCCGGTTTCCGTCTGCCACCAAGTGTCGACAATCGGGCAGCGCGCCTGGCCGACGGTGTTGTGGTACCACATCCAGGCTTCCGGGTTGATGGGCTCGCCCACCGTGCCGAGAATGCGCAGACTGGAGAGGTTGTAGTTCTTCGGCAGGTCGGCGCCGGCCTTGATGAGCGAGCGAATGGCCGTCGGCGCCGTGTAGAAGATGCTGACTTTGTGGTCCTGGATCATGCGCCAGAAGCGGCCGGCGTCCGGGTAGGTCGGCACGCCCTCGAAGATCACCTCGGTGGCGCCCATGGCCAGCGGGCCATAGGTGACGTAGGTATGGCCGGTGACCCAGCCGACGTCCGCCGTGCACCAGAAGACGTCGTTCGACTTGATGTCGAACACCCACTTCATGCTCATGACGGCGCCAAGCAGATAACCGCCGCTGGAATGCTGCACACCCTTCGGCTTGCCGGTCGAACCGGAGGTATAGAGGATGAACAGCGGATGCTCGGCGCCGACGTAGGTCGGCGGGCACTCGTCGGGCAGGCCCTCCTCGAGGTCGTGCCACCAGACGTCGTGCGCCGTATTCCAGGTCACTTCGCCGCCGGTGCGCTTGTAGACGACCACCTTTTCGATGGAACCGCAGCCGCCCAAGCCGAGCGCCTCGTCCACTGCGGGCTTCAGGGCCATTTCCTTGCCGCCGCGGTACTGGCCGTCGGCGGTGATCACCAGCCGGGCCTTGGCGTCGATGATGCGCTCCTGCACGCTCTTCGCCGAGAAGCCGCCGAACACCACCGAGTGGATGGCGCCGATGCGGGCGCAGGCCTGCATCGCCACCACCGCTTCGATCGACATCGGCAGGTAGATCAGCACGCGGTCGCCCTTGGTGATGCCGAGGCGTTTCAAGCCATTGGCGAAGCGGCAGACGCGGTGGTACAACTCCTTGTAGGTGACCTTGGTCACCTGTCCGTTGTCGGCCTCGAAGATGATGGCCGTCTTGTGCGGCTTCGATTCGAGATGGCGGTCGAGGCAGTTGTAGGAGATGTTGATCTCGCCGTCCTCGTACCAGGTGTAGAACGGCGCGTTCGTCTCGTTCAGGACCTTGGTGAACTGCTTGTGCCAGATCAGGTTGTCGCGGGCGATCTTGCCCCAGAACCCCTCATAGTCCTTTTCGCTCTTGGCGTAGAGTTCCTTGTACGCCTCCATACCGGACACGTTCGCCTGGGCAACGCACTCGGGCGGCGGCGGAAACACACGGGTTTCATTCAAGACCGATTCGATCGTGGACGACATCTGAACCTCTCCTCTGGCTAGTACTGAAATGTGACGCTGACTCCGCCTGCAATGCACCCTCGGCAGTTGAATTCGCCTTGGCTTTTTACGGGGATAATTATTTCCTTGAATGCGGCCATTCTAGCGAAAGATGCAATTTATAGGCATAAGCTTACGTCCATCTTACACGCCGCTCCCCTGCTGTCGCATTGCAGCATGAGTGCTAGAATTTTGCTTTATCGCACGACTTTCACAAAAACATGCTGAAAAACTCGCATCGCTCCATCAAGGCCCTGGAAGGCTTCATCTTCTGGAGCCGCTGGCTGCAAGCCCCCCTCTACCTGGGTCTGATCATCGCCCAGGGCGTCTATGTCTATCAATTCATGGTCGAGCTGAGCCATCTGGTCGGCAAGGCCGGCAGCCTGACCGACACCGACGTGATGCTTATCGTGCTCGGGCTGATCGACGTGGTGATGATCGCCAACCTGCTCATCATGGTCATCATCGGCGGTTACGAAACCTTCGTGTCCCGCCTCGACCTGGAGGGCCACCCTGACCAGCCCGAGTGGCTATCCCACGTCAACGCCGGCGTGCTGAAGATCAAGCTGTCCACCGCCATCATCAGCATTTCCTCGATCCACCTGCTGAAGACCTTCATCAACGCATCCAACATGCCGGACAAGACCATTCTCTGGCAGGTGGTCATCCACATCACCTTCCTCGTCTCGGCCCTGACCATGGCCTGGACCGACAAGATCATGACCAGCTCGCTGATGATGGCGAAGAAGCATTGAAAGGCGCCCCATGACCGCGATCCGGCAGGAAGACTTCATCCAGAGCATCGCCGATGCCTTCCAGTACATCAGCTATTACCATCCGGCCGACTACATCAGGGCGCTCACCGCCGCCTACGAGCGCGAGCAGAGCCCTGCCGCCAGGGACGCCATCGCCCAGATCCTCATCAACTCGCGCATGTGCGCCGAGGGCCACCGTCCGATCTGCCAGGACACGGGCATCGCCGTGGTCTTCCTCAAGGTCGGCATGAACGCGCGCTGGGACGCTGCGATGAGTGTGCAGGAGATGGTCGACGAAGGCGTGCGCCGCGCCTACCTGAATCCGGACAACAAGCTGCGCGCCTCGGTGCTGCTCGACCCGGCCGGCGCGCGCGTGAATTCCAAGGACAACACCCCGGCCGTGGTGCACACCGAGATCGTGCCGGGCGATCATATTGAGGTTATCTGTGCTGCCAAGGGCGGCGGCTCTGAGAATAAATCGAAATTTCATGCACTCAACCCCTCCGACTCGATTGTCGACTGGGTGCTGAAGACCGTGCCGACCATGGGTGCCGGCTGGTGCCCGCCGGGAATCCTTGGGATCGGCATTGGCGGCACGCCGGAGAAGGCCATGCTGCTGGCCAAGGAATCGCTCATGGCACCGGTGGACATCCATGAACTGATCGCCCGCGGCGCGAAGACGCGTGCCGAGGAGCTGCGCCTGGAAATCTACGAGAAGGTCAATGCCCTGGGCATCGGTGCCCAAGGCCTGGGCGGCCTCACCACCGTGCTCGACGTCAAGGTGCTCGATTACCCGACGCATGCCGCTTCCCTGCCGGTGGCCATGATCCCCAACTGCGCAGCCACCCGCCATGCTCACTTCCATCTCGACGGCTCCGGACCGGCGAAGCTCGACCCGCCGGACCTGGCCGACTGGCCGAAGCTTGCCTACGACACCAGCAAGGGCAAGCGTGTCGACCTCGACACGGTCACGCGGAAGGATGTGGCGGGTTGGCAGCCGGGCGACGTGCTGCTCCTCAACGGCAAGCTGCTCACCGGCCGCGACGCCGCCCACAAGCGCATGGTGGACATGCTGAACAAGGGTGAGAAGCTGCCGGTGGATTTCACCAACCGCTTCATCTACTATGTCGGCCCGGTCGATCCGGTGCGCGACGAGGTGGTCGGCCCGGCCGGCCCGACCACCGCCACCCGCATGGACAAATTCACCCGCCAGATGCTGGAACAGACCGGGCTGCTCGGCATGGTCGGCAAGGCTGAACGCGGCCCCGCCGCCATCGAGGCGATCCGCGACAACCGGGCGGCCTATCTGACAGCCGTCGGCGGGGCAGCCTATCTGGTATCGAAGGCCATACGGGGTGCGCGCGTGGTGGCTTTCGCGGATCTCGGCATGGAAGCGATATATGAGTTCGATGTGAAGGACATGCCAGTGACTGTAGCGGTCGATTCCAAAGGTACGTCAGTACACCTGATCGGTCCGCAGGAATGGCAGGCCAGGATCGGCAAGATCCCGGTGGTTGCGACTTAAGCGATCGTCTTCAGCTTCGATTCCACCTTTTCGGCATTCAAGCCAAGCTTGAGTTCGCAATCAATCAACTTGAGCAATGGCATGAGCCGGGCGGCGATGGCTGGCAGATGCATCTTGATCGCCTCGGCATTACCCGCCTGCAGCAAGGCAATCGCGTCTTCGATGTCAAAGTCAGGTAGCGGTGCACTGGCAACCGCCTCCGCGGCAACCACCTCGGCAACCTTGGCCTCTTCCTGTACGGCGCGTCCTTCGGCAATCTGCAGGAGATGGGTCATGGTCTGCCATGCGTCATCCTTGCTGTTGGCCATGCCGAATTTCAGGCCAACCTCGACCCGCTCGCCGCGATAACTGATCGTGGCATTGCGGATGGTCTGATCCAGCCGATTGGCAAAAGATCGGGCATCCTCAAGGCCGATGCCGGGACAAACCACCGTAAATTGCGCCAGGCCGGTTTGCGAGACCGTATCTTCCAGCCTGACCCGCTTCGACAGGACGGCACGAAACTGCTGAATCAGCTGATCGACGACGGGCCGTCCCAGCTTTGCGACGAGAGCGTCAAATCGATCAATCTCCACCACGATGACACTGATCTCGCTGCCATGTCGCTGCGCCAAGGCCAGCGCCTGACGTCCCTGCTGCTTAAGGTATTCTTCGCTGGGGAGGCCCGATTCCGGATCGATCATGACCTGCTTGGCCATGACCTCAAGTTCGCCGCGCGTCTTCGCCAGTTTGACCAGTGCATCCAGACGGGCCAACAGTTCAGCCGTGCCGATGCCCTTGGTGATGAAATCCGTCGCGCCGCATTCCTTGGCGTGGCTGCGCGCCGACTCGTCCTCGTCGCCAGAAATCATGATGACCGGCATCTCTCGGAGTCGCGCAATATTGGATTCGCGCACGCGTTTCAGGAGGCCATAGCCGTCCAGCCTGGGCATGGTGAGATCGGAAATCAGCACCTGGATGCTCGGATCGACCATCAGGGTCTGCCAGCCCGCTTCGCCATCCCCCTCCTCACGCACCTCGAAACGGCCTTTGATGAGCTTGACGATGGTTGCGCGCACCATGCGCGAATCATCGACGATGAGGACGCGCGGCAATGCGGGAGGGACGGTTTCACTCATCGTCGTGGCGGTCAGCTGGCGCAATCCACGACGACGCGTCCATGGGCCTGGCCCTTGATGAACTCGTCGAACACGGACGGCAGATCGCCAAGCTTCACCGTGCGCGTCATCCCGGATAAATGCCCAGGGCGCATGTCGCCCGCAAGACGTTCCCAGACCTTGCGCCGCAGCGGCATGGCGGTGTAGCCGGAATCGATGCCGAGCAAACTGGCACCTCGCAGGATGAAGGGTGCCACGGTGGTATTCAAGCTCATGCTCGCCGCCAATCCGATGCTGGCAATCACCCCGTTCTGCTGCATGTTGCTGGCCATCCATGCGAGCACTTCGCCACCAAGATTATCCACGGCGCCTGCCCAAAGGGTTTTTTCAAGCGGTTTGATCTTGCTCAGATCCAGACTGGAACGCAGCATCACTTCCTTGGCGCCCAAGCCCTTCAGGTATTCGGTCTGGCTTTCCTTGCCGGTCAGCGCAACAACGTCGTAACCCAAACGAGACAGGATATCGATGGCTATGCTTCCTACGCCGCCGGTCGCACCGCTGACAATGACCCGGCCGTTGGCCGGCTTCAGACCGTTCTCCTCCATGCGCACCACACCCAACGCTGCAGTGTAGCCGGCTGTGCCCAGCGCCATGGCATCGTGCAGCGACATGCCCTTCGGCAAGGGCACCACCCAGTCGGCCGGCACACGGCCGTATTCGGCATAGCCGCCGTGATGGGCCACGCCGATGTCGTAGCTGGTGGCGATAACTTCATCGCCATCCTTGAAACGGGTATCTGTGCTTTTTGCCACAATGCCGGCCATGTCGATGCCGCCGACGCATGGGTAGCGGCGGATGATGCGGCCTGCACCCGTGGCTGCCAGCGCGTCTTTGTAGTTAACGCTGGAATGGGTGATCTTGATGGTCACCTCGCCCTGGTCGAGTTGATCTTCACTTAGCTGGGTGAATCCGGCGACGGTCTTGCCTTCCTTCTGATCGATCAGATAGGCCTTGAAGGGGTTCATGGAATCTCTCCTGAGGACGTGTTACATGCCGGTATTCCAACCGGCGGGGAATGAATCGATTATACTCATTTGATTCAAGAATTACTGTTGTTTGTCATAAGCCTGCAAATTATTCCTCAAGTCATTACGCATGCTTGTCTTTACAAACTGAATGCGTACAACTATAGTCAAACCCGTGAATTCCAGACATCTCGCACTGGGCCTCTGTTTACTAGCCGCCAGTACCGGATCCATTGCCTCGGATGACCCGGTTGACGAGCAATCGATATCCCTCTTCGAGCGCTATGCTGTCAATGCTCAGGAATTGGCGGTGCGTGCCCTGAGCTTCGTTGGTGTAGGTTATCGGCGCGGAGGGGAATCTCCTGAAACAGGATTTGACTGCAGCGGACTGGTGCGCCATGTCTTTCGCGAAACCCTGGGCCTGATCCTGCCTCGCACCTCGCTTGATATCAGTCGAGTCGGGACAACGGTACAGCGTCATTCGCTGCAACCGGGTGACCTTGTTTTTTTTAATACCTTGCGCCGCGGCTACTCGCATGTGGGCATCTACCTTGGCGAACACCGTTTTGTCCATGCCCCCGCCACGGGGGGAGAAGTCCGGGTAGAGGATATGCGGCAGAACTATTGGATTAAGCGCTTCAACGGCGCTCGTCGCATTGCGCAGGCTGACATCGCCAGTTCTGCAAACTGACTCTAGGGCCTGTTCACAATTGTTTTATCGGACAAAACAATTGTGAACAGGCCCTAGCGTAGTACACACCTTCCCAGTCAGGTTTTTTGCCAGTTTCGCCAGTAGGCTTATGAGCTCTGAATGCGAATGATTTGCGTTCGTATAATTTTTTTGCTAGGATGCGCTCATCTTAATCAGTAAAGGGAAGCCGCCATGCCGTCGTTTCGTCCGTACCTGCTTTTGCTTGCAACTGCCCTCGCCCTTCCCGTCCAGGGACAGGAAAAAACGCTCAACCTGTATTCCGCGCGGCACTATCAGACTGATGAGGCCCTGTATTCGAACTTCACACGGCTTACCGGGATCAAGATCAATCGCATCGAAGGCAAGGAAGACGAGTTGATCGAGCGCATCAAGAACGAAGGGGCAAACAGTCCGGCGGATATTTTTCTGACCGTTGACGCCGCCCGCCTGGCCCAGGCTGATTCACTCGGACTGTTTGCGCCGGTGAAATCGAAGGTTCTTGAGGAGCGCATCCCCGAGAATCTGCGTTCTCCTGACTGGTTTGCCTTTTCCACCCGTGCCCGGGTCATCATCTACAACAAAGCCTCGATCAACCCGGCCGACATGCAAAACTATGAAGATCTGGCCGGCCCGAAAGCCAAGGGCAAGGTTTGCATTCGCTCCGGCGCCCACCCCTACAATCTTTCGCTCGGCTCTGCGCTGATTCATCATCTGGGCGAACAGAAGACCGAAGAGTGGGCAAGAGCACTGGTTGCAAATTTCGCCCGCACGCCAAAGGGCGGCGATACCGACCAGATCAGGGCGGTGGCTGCCGGAGAATGCGGGGTAGCGATCTCCAACTCCTACTACGTTGCGAGACTGATGCGTTCGGATAAGTCGGAAGACAAATCGGCCATGGAGAAAATCGGGGTGATCTGGCCCAACCAGAAAACCTTCGGCACGCATATCAACATATCCGGCGGCGGCATGCTGAAAACCGCCCCCCACAAAGAGGCAGCCGTGAAATTCCTCGAATACCTGGCGAGCGACGAAGCCCAAGCCTACTTCGCCAATGGCAACAACGAATGGCCGGTGGTGAAGAGCGCGAAAGTCAGCAATCCGGCGCTCGACGCCCTCGGCGCCTTCAAGGCCGAAAGCCTGAATATCGGCACCCTCTCCAAGAACACGGCTCTGGCGCAGAAAATATTCGACCGTGCCGGCTGGCGATAGGAATTCCTCCGACAAAAGCGCCGGTCGCTTCATGCGACCGGCGCCTTCAGTGTTTCCCAAATGACTTGAAGCAAGGCCGACAACATCCTGATTCCATGGATGTGTAAGCGTAACAACCTGAGATCATTGAAAAATTTTAGGGGGAAAGCCCTAGAACTCCCTAAGGGGAATGCCCGTCCCAGTCGTTAAGCCCTTTACAAGGACAACGCGGAGACTGGCTATGGCAGCGACAGCTCACGGCAAAGTCATGAAGGTGACAGCACCGTCTTTCCACGATGAAGCTTTATGGCGGAAACGCGGCTCAAAGTGGACCTGCATCAGTGCCGGCCCGGTTCTGCACTGGATGATCGGAAAGCCCTACCATGAGGTTTCCCGCTACCTTGAGCGCAAGGGTTGGCGCGTGATCTGGGGTTGAGTGCGCTAGCACCCGCTGGCGGATTGTCCCTTGGCGATCTGCCGCGACACCGCTATGAGCGGGAGAATGCCGACGGCAACTATCGCCAATGCGGCAGTTGACGCCTCCGCCAACCGCTCATCCGATGCCAGCGTATAGGCTTGTGTCGCCAGGGTATCAAAGTTGAACGGGCGCATCACCAGCGTCGCCGGCAGTTCCTTCATGACGTCCACGAACACCAGCAATCCCGCCGTGAGCAGGCTGCCGCGCAGGAGCGGCAAATGCACGCCACGGAGTGTCGCGCCCTGTCCCAACCCTAGCGAGCGGGCCGCGTCATCCATGCTCAGGGTAATCTTGCCCAGGCTCGCCTCTACTGTCTGCAAGGCGATGGCCAGAAAGCGCACGAGATAGGCGTAGACCAGCGCGGCAATGCCGCCCGTCAGCAGCAGGCCGGGATTGATGCCCGACCATGAAGCGATCCATCCGGCCAGCCAGTTGTCGAGCCGCGTCACCGGTATCAGCACCCCGACGGCGATCACCGAGCCGGGCACGGAGTAACCCAGTCCGACGACACGATTCATCCACTGCGGCCACCGGGCGCGGGACATGCGCGCGGCGTAGGCCAGCAGCACGGCAAACCCAACGGCCAATAGCGCGGTCAGCGCCGCCAGGATAAAACTGTTGCCGGCCAGTTCCACGAAACGCGAACCGAACTGGGCATCGCCTTCGGTCAGCGCCATTTCAAGCAGGATGCCTGCGGGCACAAGAAAACCCAGAAGCAGCGGCACGATGCAGACAAGCATCGCCCCGAAGGCAGAAAAGCCTGACAGGCGATGTCCAGGCTGCGGCCGATTGCGGCCGGTGGTGTTGTTGAAGCGTGCCCGTCCGCGGCTGGCACGCTCAAGCAGCAGCACCAGCACAACGAAGCAAAGCAGCGCGGCGGACAACTGCGCGGCGGCGGCCCGGTCGCCCAACGAGAACCAGGCGCGATAGATGCCGGTCGTAAAAGTTTGCACGGAAAAATAGGCCACCGTGCCGTAATCGGCCAACGTTTCCATCAAAGCCAGTGCCGCCCCGGCCGCCACGGCCGGCCGTGCCAACGGCAGTGAAATACGGAAGAAACTCCCCCACGCGCCCAAACCAAGCGAGCGGCCGACTTCCAGCATGCCGCTTGCCCGTTCCAGAAAGGCAGTACGTGCAAGCAGGTATACGTAAGGATAGAGGACAAAGATGAACATGGCGACTGCGCCGCCGAGCGTACGCACATCGGGGAACCAGTAATCCCCCCCTTGCCAGCCGAACCTTTCGCGCAGTCCGCTTTGCACAGGGCCGACGAACTGCAGCAGGTCGGTGTAGGTATATGCCATGACATAGGCCGGCACGGCCAGGGGCAGCACCAGCGCCCACTCGAAGATGCGCCGACCCGGGAAGTCGTGCATGGTGACCAGCCAGGCAGTCGAGACGCCGACCAGGATGACGCCGCCCCCCACGCCGATGCACAGCCACAATGTGTTGGCGATGTACTCCGGCAGCACCGTCGCCGCAAGATGTGCCCATGTGTCGCCTGTTCCGCCGGCAAACAGATTGGCCCACACGCTGGCTATGGGCGCTGCCGCCAGGACTGCGATGGTGAGGGCCGCTAGCGCGAGCAGGCTCACACCGCGGAGAATAGGCCGTTTAGGCGAAGAAATGATCGTGGTAGCCTGCATGTTGATCGTGCGCCAGGCCGCTGCCTGAAGCATAATGAGAATTGTAATCGATTGCTTAATCTCTGCATCGCTCAGCCGCCGTATCCGTCCGATCCGGAGATCATGACCATGCCCCTGCTCGAACTCAGGAACATATCCCACGCCTACGGCAGCCATGCCGTGGTGAGCAATCTATCCTGCACTCTGGATCAGGGCGCGATCGGTTGCCTGCTCGGCCCATCCGGATGCGGCAAGACGACAGTGCTTCGCGCCATCGCCGGCTTCGAGCCCATCCATAGCGGCCATATCCATCTCAATGGCAGTGTTGTCAGCAGCCCGGGCCTGCACATTCCGCCGGAGCAGCGCCGCATCGGCATGGTATTCCAGGACTACGCGCTGTTCCCTCACCTGAGCGTCACCGACAATATCGCGTTCGGCCTGCGCAAGGCCGCCGCTTCCGAACGCCGCACCCGAGTCGAAGAATTGCTCGTCACGGTGGGGCTCTCCGGCGCGGGCGGAAAATATCCGCACGAACTGTCCGGCGGCCAGCAGCAACGCGTAGCGCTGGCGCGCGCCCTGGCGCCCAAGCCGAATCTGCTGCTGCTCGACGAACCCTTTTCGAATCTCGACGTCGATCTGCGCGAACGCCTGTCGCTTGAAGTGCGCGACATCCTCAAGCAATCCGGCATCACCGCCATTCTTGTCACTCACGACCAGCACGAGGCCTTTGCCGTGGCCGACGAAATAGGCGTCATGCACGAGGGCCGCATCCAGCAGTGGGACACCCCTTACAACCTCTACCACCGCCCGGCCAACCGCTTCGTCGCGGATTTCGTCGGCCAGGGTGTCTTCCTGACAGGACAAGTGCTCAACCCGAGGGAAGTGGAAATCGAGCTGGGCAAGCTCTCCGGCAACATCCCCTCGGAATGCATGGTCGGGTGCAACGCCTGCGGCAAGGACTGCCGCGTATCGGTCCTGTTGCGCCCTGACGACATCGTGCATGACGACATGGCCATCACCCAGGCGGAAGTCGTGGCGAAAGCCTTCCGCGGCGCGGAATTCCTCTACACGCTGAAGCTGCCCAGCGGCGTACGTGTGCTCTCCCTGGTGCCCAGCCACCACAACCACGATATCGGCGAGCGGATCGGCATCCGCCTCGACGTCGACCATGTAGTGGTGTTCCAGACCCCAAACCAACGGACGTGATCCCCTGGCTGGAACGGCAGGACCCCTTTCCGCCCGTGGGCAAGGCACTTGCCCGCCCCAACGGCCTGCTCTGCGCCGGTGCGGATCTTTCGCCGGAGCGCCTGCTGGAGGCCTACCGGCACGGCATCTTTCCCTGGTTTTCAGATGGCGAGCCCATCCTCTGGTGGAGCCCGGACCCGCGCATGGTGCTGTTTCCCGAAGAACTGAAAATTTCCCGTTCGCTCGCCAAAACGCTGCGGCGCGGGCACTATGAAGTTTGCCTCGACACCGACTTCGCAGCGGTGATTCAAGCCTGCAGCCTGCCGCGAGCGGGGCAGGACGGCACCTGGATCACGCCGCAGATGCAGGAGGCCTATTGCCGACTGCATGAACTCGGCCATGCCCATTCCGTCGAGACCTGGATCGACGGCAAGCTTGCCGGCGGCCTTTACGGGGTGGCGATCGGCCGCGCCTTCTACGGTGAATCCATGTTCTCGCTCGTCACCGACGCCTCGAAGATCGCCCTGGTCCATCTGGCGCGTTTTCTTGAACGCCACGGATTCGCCGTGATAGATTGCCAGATGAAGACGGCGCACCTCGCCTCGCTGGGCGCGAGGGAAATCCGGCGGCGGGAATTGGCAGCCGGCCTGCAAACCTGGACGGGCGAAGGGCGCGGACCCGGCAAGTGGCCGCCAGATGAAGCGAAGATGTTGTTAAGCGAAGATGTTGTTAAGCGAAGATGTTGTTAAGCGAAGCTGTTGTTAAGCGAAGCTGTTGTTTATTGACGTGACCGACACATGAGCCTGCTCAAGGACCTGCCTTTTCCCTTACTGCAGTTCTACGCCACCGCGCCCTACGCCTGCTCCTACCTGCCCGGCCGCGTCGCCCGCTCGCAGGTTGCCACGCCCAGCCATCTGATCGATGCCCATATCTACGGCGAACTGGTACGTTCGGGATTTCGCCGCAGCGGCATTTTCACTTATCGCCCTTATTGCGACGCCTGCCGCGCCTGCGTCCCGGTACGCATTCCCACCGAGCGTTTCCTGCCGAACCGCGGACAACGCCGTACGGCGGCGCGCAATGCCAACCTGGTTGCCTGCGAACTGCCGCTGGCATACCAGGAAGAGCATTACGCCCTTTACCAGCGCTATCAGGCCTCGCGCCACTCCGGCGGCGGCATGGACCAGGACAGCCGCGAGCAATATGCCCACTTCCTGCTGCAAAGCCATGTCGACAGCCGCCTGGTCGAGTTTCGCGAGGAAGGCACGCTGCGCATGGTATGCATCCTGGACGTGTTGAGCGACGGGCTGTCCTCGGTCTATACCTTCTTCGACCCGGACGTGCCCGGCGCCAGCTACGGCACCTGGTGCATCCTCTGGCAGGTGGCGCAATGCCGCTCGCTGGCTTTGCCCCATCTCTATCTCGGCTACTGGATCCGCGAAAGCCGCAAGATGGCCTACAAGGCCAATTTCCGGCCCATCGAGGGCCGCATCGGCGGCATCTGGCGCGAACTCGACGACGCAGACCTGCTGAACCGATAGGCAGGGGCGCGATGCGATAAAATCGCGCCATGCTCTATGACTTCGCCCGCCCCTTCCTCTTTGCACTCGACGCGGAAACCGCCCACGACCTGACCCTCGCCAGCCTGCGCACCGCGCATGCGCTGCACCTGCCGGTGGCCTGCGCACAGCCAGTGTGCAAGCCGGTGCATGTCATGGGACTGGAATTCCCCAACCGCATCGGCCTGGCCGCAGGACTCGACAAGAACGGCGAGTGCATCGAAGGGCTGGCTGCACTGGGCTTCGGCCACGTCGAGATCGGCACGGTGACGCCGCGGCCGCAACCGGGCAACCCGAAGCCGCGCCTGTTCCGCCTGCCCCAGCGGCAGGCCATCATCAACCGCATGGGCTTCAACAACCATGGCGTCGATGCCCTCGTCGCCAATGTGCGGCGTTCGGCCTACAAGGGGATACTCGGCATCAACATCGGCAAGAATTTCGACACGCCGATCGAGCGCGCCGTCGACGATTATCTCGCCTGCCTGCGCAAGGTGTACGCCCATGCCAGCTACGTGACGGTCAATATTTCCTCGCCCAACACGAAGAACCTGCGCCAGTTGCAGGACGCATCCGAACTGGACGGTCTGCTCGGATCGCTCAAGCGCGAGCAGGAAGCCCTCGCCCAGCAGCATGGCCGCCATATCCCACTGGCGCTGAAGATCGCGCCGGATCTCGACGAAGCGCAGATTCAGGCCATCGCCGATGCCCTGCGCCGCCATCGCATCGATGCGGCGATCGCCACCAACACGACGCTCTCGCGCGAGGGCGTCGAGCACCTTGCCCATGGCGGTGAGGCGGGCGGCCTCTCTGGCGCGCCGGTCTTCGGAAAATCCACCAGCGTGCTCGGTGCGCTGTCCCGCGCACTCGGCAACGAGATTCCCCTCATCGGCGTCGGCGGCGTCATGGACGGACCATCGGCGCGCGCCAAACTGGAAGCCGGCGCTCAACTGGTGCAGATTTACACGGGTCTCATCTACCGCGGCCCGGCGCTGGTGAAGGAAGCCGTCGAGGCGACGCGGGATTTCTGAGGAAATCATGAAGGTCGGCGTACCGAAGGAGGTCAAGAACCACGAATACCGCGTCGGCCTCACCCCCGCCGGGGTACGCGCACTGACTTTGGCCGGCCATGAGGTCTTCGTCGAGTCGAACGCCGGCAACCGCGTCGGTTTCGCCGATGCCGACTACGCCGCGGCCGGTGCGCGCATCATGGCGAACGCAGCCGAGGTCTACGGCCAGGCGGACATGATCATCAAGGTGAAGGAACTGCAGGCAGCGGAGTTCCCGCTGACGCGGCCGGGGCAAATCCTCTACGCCTACCAGCACTTCGCGCCCGCCCCCGACCTCCTGCAGCATGTCATCGACTGCGGCCTCTCCTGCGTGGCCTACGAAACCGTAGCGGATGCGCAGGGCGCCCTGCCCCTGCTGGCGCCCATGTCGCGCGTGGCCGGACGGCTGGCGCCACAG
>Ga0208244_101160_pt1 | contig 16246 bp, 12 predicted proteins | sample SubbioCR12Aug_5A_FD_184828 | JGI IMG/M metagenome (GOLD analysis project Ga0208244, IMG submission 184828) | Serpentinite rock and fluid subsurface biosphere microbial communities from McLaughlin Reserve, California, USA - CR12Aug_5A (SPAdes) | ecosystem: Environmental > Terrestrial > Deep... | reverse complement strand
GTGGCCCGCCTCGGTGACCGGCAAACTGCGCGAGCAGATCCAGGTCATGCGCGCCTTGTGGAACACCTGGCAGACCGGCGCGCCGCTCAACCAGCGCGGCGAATATTACAAAATCACGCTCATGGCGCCGTTTTTTAATCCGGGGCCATTGCCTCCCCCCAATTTCGACGCATCTCAGTCGAACTTGGGGGAACCGAGGGGGGCCGGGGCAGTCCCCATCTACATCGCTGGGGTCAATACCGGGCTGGCAAAACTGGCCGGGGAATTGTGCGACGGCTTCCTCGTCCACCCCTTTCACACGCCCGAATACCTGAGGGACGTCCTGCGCCCGGCCATCGCAGCCGGCGCGGAGAAGGAAGGCCGCGACAGCAAGGAGGTCGTCATTTCGGCCTCGGTTTTCGCGGCGACCAATGAAAAAGAACGCGAGTTCTGCCGCCAGCAGGTCTCGTTCTACGCTTCGACGCCCTCCTACCGCCCGGTCATGGCCCTGCACGGCTGGAGCGAGGCGGCTGAAAAATTGTCGCTGATGGCCGCGCGCGGCGAATGGGGCGCAATGCCGGCCCTGGTCAGCGACGAAATCCTGTCCGCGTTCATGACCGAGGCCGACACGCCCAAGGAGCTGGCCAACGCACTTAAGGTCCGCTACGGCGCACTGGCCGAACGACTGACCCTCTACACCCCCTTTGCGCCAGGCGAAAAAGACGCCTGGTGGCGGGAATTAATCGGGGAATTCGAGAAATAAAAAGGATGGCCACCGTTTAGGCGGCCATCCTTTTTTGATGCGTCATCAAAACTTACTTGACAACCGTAACACTGGAGACGGTATTGGCAGAAGAGTTATAGATATAGCCGTCCTTGGCAAGATTGGTCGCGCTAAACGTCACGCTGGTACCGGAGTTCATGTTGCCGGTAGCGACCGAACATGCACCGTTGCTGCCGGTTGTGCAGGAGGCAGTTCCGGTCTTGGCGCCGCTCCAGCCACCGGTCACGACCACGCCGGAAACAGGCTGGTTATTCTGGTCGAGGGCCGTGATTGTCACAGTGACACTCCAATTCTTGCCCTTAACTGATTTGGCAGCGGTCATGCTTCCGATGTGCAGTTCCAGCGGGTCACCACCGCCGCCACCGCCGGTCAGGGCGTCAATCGCCGCCTTGGCCTGAACCAGCCCGTAGCCATAGTAATTGTCGCGGCCAGCTGCGCCCAGGTCTTGGGCAGTCTGCTGCAAAACAGCGCGGATTTCAGCATTGGTGGCCGTCGGCTTGGAACTCCAGACCAGGGCCGCAACTGCTGAAGCGTGCGGGGTGGCCATCGAGGTGCCGTCATAGTACTCGTAGCCGCTGGCGGGCTGGGTGAAGCTGCTGGTTACACTGGCGGTCTGTCCAACTCTGTTGGCGACCAGGAATTGTCCGTCTTCCTGGCTCAGGCTGATGCCAACGATGGTGGATGAGTTGCCCTCACCCAGGGTGCCCACAAAACCACCGGGAGCATTGTTGTAGATCGCCGCCGCCGCGCCGCCGCTGAGTTGGACGTTGCGAACCTTGTCGTAGAAGGAGATCACGCCGCGTTCACAAAGCACAACCTTGCCTGACCAGCCCGAATTGGTGCTGTCACAAAGTCCGCCATTGGCAAGTGCGCCGCTGGCGTTGCCGCGGGCCGAAAATTCAATGTGGCTCGCGACATAGGTCACGCCACCGACCGTAAGGCTGGTGTTGTCGAGGTAAGGCACGGTGCTCAAGACGCCCACGCCCGGCGCAGCCAGTTCGACCTGGCTGTTAAACTGCGAGAAACTGGCAACAACCTTGTTGCTGTCAATCGCGGCCACAGACACAACTGAGTCATAAGAGGCGGGATAAGAATTGGCATTGGTGCCGGCATTGCCCGCCGCCGCAATCGACAGGATGCCATTGGTATTGTACAGGGTGGCGAAACCGTTCTTCTCGGTATTATTCGCGCGGCTGCCGCCCAGGCTCATGCTGATGATGTTCGCGCCCGCATCGCGGCACTTATAGGCCGCATCGATCAGGCTCGAAGAATATGCCCATGCGCCGTCATCACCAAAAACGCGCACAATATAGAGCTGGACAGTGCCGGGGGTTACGCCGACCACGCCCAGGGCATTGTTGACCGCGGCAATCGTCCCGGCGACGTGCGAACCGTGACCCGAGCCGTCCTGATTCCAGGCCAGGTTGCCGTTATAACCGGAAACGCTGATGCCCTGGAAATCTTCATGGGCAGAATAGAAGCCAGAGTCGATGATACAGATCTTGCGATTGGAGGCTGTCACCGCGCCGCTGTCGATGGCGCCATCACGGTTGGCGTCCCAGACATCGCGGGCCTGCACCATGTCGATTCCGTAGGGCACTTCCTGCACCGGCAGGGAAAGCATCTCCTGCGATTGCGTGATCCCGATCGGGAAGCGCAAACCGTCTTCTTCAACCAATACGACATTCGGGTTGCGGCTGATACCGTCCAGCGCGGCAGAAGGCAGCGAAACCGCAAAGGTGTTCAGTTCGTCGAACTCATAGTGAAATTCGGCGCCGGCATTTTTGAGCGCTTTCTCTACAGCGCCTTTGCCATTGGGCGCAAACTGCACGAAGACACGGGTCTTGCCGTTGTCGTCGGGAGCAGCCTGGGAAACACCAACCAAGCCAAGAACAAGGATAAACATTAACGCAATACTGACAATCGGGGTGAAGCGTTTCATGAATTTCTCTCCTTTGGGCGAAAGAATGGGGGGGGGGACAGGCCTTACAAAAATGCAAGGTAGAATCATTATTCTCCCGTTGCGGATAGATGTCAATAGTACTTTTGGTTATTTTTGAAACACGTTTCAGCACAACACATGCCGATGGTAATTAAACCAACGCAGCCAGCGCTATCTGGTATCATTGCGGGGTTCGTTTTCAAACCCAGCAACTGCGCACGAGGGCAAACTGCATGATATCTGCGATAATCGAAAAATTCAAACTAACCCGCACCAGCCTGAATGTCCTGCTGGTCATCCTGCTGTTTGGCATCAACAAAATCCTGGCCTTTGTTCACACGAGAATCATCTCGCTCCAGTACCGGGATGAAGTTCACATGCTCGACACCTTCAACGCCGCCAACAACCTGCCGGATGTACTTTTTGCCCTTATTTCGGGAGGCGCGCTTTCGATGGCCTTCATCCCCCTCCTAACCGAATACCTGACAAAAAAAGACCGCGCCGCAGCCTGGGACCTGTTCTCGCGGGTCGCCAACCTGGCTTTTGTCGCCACCGGAAGTGTGGCGCTAATTATCGCGCTCTTCGCCGAACAAATCGCCTCGCGCGTCATCGCGCCGGGATTCCCGCCCGAACAACTCGACCTGCTGGCCGACCTGATGCGCCTGAACCTGGTTGCGACGGTTATTTTCTCCATCAGCGGGCTGGTAATGGCAAGTTTGCAGGCCAACCAGCACTTCCTGGCCCCCGGTCTGGCCCCTTCGGCTTACAACCTCGGGCAAATTTTCGGCGCGGTTTTCCTGGTTCCGCATTTCGGCATTCAAGGGCTGGTGTACGGAGTCATTATCGGCGCTTCGATGCACCTGCTTATCCAGGTTCCGGCCTTGGTCAAGTTCGGATTCCGCTGGACGCCATCGCTCGACCTTTCCAACAGCGGCCTGCTCGAGGCTCTGGGCCTGATGTGGCCGCGCCTGCTGACCATGGGCGGCATCCAGGCGATTGTGATATTACGCGATAATTTTGCGTCCCAATTGCAACAAGAAGGCGCTGTCACCGCCCTGACCTTCGGCTGGATGATTATGCAAGTGCCGCAAACCATTATCGGCACGGCAATTGCCATCGTCATGCTGCCCGCCCTCTCTGAGATTGCCGCCCGCCAGGATTGGGCAACTTTCATGCAAACCGTCGAGCGCGCCCTGCGGGTGCTGATTGTCGTCAGCCTGCCGATTGCGGCCATTATGGCAGCCGGCCTTCATCCGTTGGTACGTGGCGTCTTTGGCTTTGGCGAGGAAATGTCACAACTGGTCACCTGGACAACCCGCGCCTTCCTGCTGACCCTGCTCGGCTACAACATCCACGAACTGGCCGGGCGTTCCTTCTATGCCCGTAAGGAACCACTGGTTCCGCTGTTTGCAGTGCTGTTTCGCGTCGTCCTGTTCAGCATCATGGGGCTGCTAACTGTCAACTTCTTGCGCCCAATCGGCGCGCCGATGATTGCCCTGGCTGAAATATCCCTGCTCGTCGAGGCGACCCTGCTTTACATCCTGCTCTCGCGTCGCACCGAACACGCCCTGCAGGTTGGCAGGCCAATCATGCTTGGCATCGTGGCTGCGGCCATAGGCGGCGCACTAGCCTATATCCTTGCCGTTTACCTGCCCGGCGGGGCAATTTCCACCGCCCTGATAGGAATTGCCGTAGGCGGGCTGGCTGCCCTGGTAATCATCTGGTCTGAAGTAAAATTGCTTTTCAGGTTGTAATCACCCCAATCGGGTATAATATTTGCTTTGCATAACCAGGCTGGCACACAAACGCCAGAAAAAATTGAAAGCGTATCAAAAAATGACCAACTTATCTGACACTCAACCAACCCGCATTCATAAAAAAGCCCGTTTTGGCTTCCTGATAGGAATCCTGATTCTGACCACCTCGCTCGTCTTCGGCACCATGAGCGGATACGGACTGGGCGTCAACGACCGCATCCAGGCGGCCAACGCTACCCGCTCACAGGCGCTGGGCGAGCAGTTCGCCATGGCGCAGGAAGATTTCATCGCCAAACGCTTCGACATCGCCCGCCAAAGGCTGGAATACATCCTGAAAAACGACCAGTCCTACCCCGGCGGGACCGACCTGTTGGCGCAAGTCCTGATTCAGATGGCGATTACCCCCTCTCCGACCATTACCCCCACACCGACGATTACGCCCACCCCAGACCTGCGCGCCCAGGAGGCGATTTTCGAACAAGCGCGGGCGCAGATGGCAGCTTCCGATTGGGACGGCGCAATTGCCACCCTTGACGGCTTGCGCAAAAAAGATGTTACCTACCGCACCGCCCTGGTGGATGGCATGTATTACATGGCCTATCGCAATCGCGGGGCCGCCAAAATTCTTGGGCAAGGCATTTACGCCAACCCGCCCAACCTCGAGGGCGGCATCTACGACCTGACACTGGCCGAACGCTTCGGCCCGCTGGATGGGCAGGCGGCAGGCTACCGCAACTTTGCGCGCATGTACATCCAGGGCGCTTCTTACTGGGAACTGGATTGGGCCCAGGCGGTCAACTTCTTTGGCGAGGTCTATCGCTTTACGCCCAACCTGCGCGACGGTTCGAACATAACCGCCGCAGAGCGTTATCGGATTGCCCTGCTAAAGTATGGCGACATCATCAATGAGAATCAACGGCTTAAGGACCGTTGCCCGGCAGTTGACCTGTGGAAACAATCCGCGGCCATCGGCCCACTGGATGCCGAATACCAGGCCAAATACAACGCCCTGGTTCTTGAATGCTTCCCGCCAACTGCGACACCGGAGCCGTTCACCCCTACTCCTGAACTGACAGCGACAGAGGAAGGGCCGACCGCTGAGCCAACGCCGTAAACCCTGCGCAACTTTTGACGATTAACAAAGACGATGACCTTCCCAGGTCATCGTCTTTCTATTTACTCCGGTTGTCTTTTGCCCGGCAGCAAGCGGGTCAATAGCATGAAAACCCCGACAATGGTTAAGCCTGTGCCAACCACAGAGTACATCCCAACCGAGCCAAAGCCTTGCAAAAGAATACCGCCCAACAAGCCACCCAGGGCCGCCCCCACGCCCATAAGAGTACTGCCAAACATTCCCTGTGCGCTAGCCGATAAGCCCGGCGGGGCAACCTTGTCGGCATAGGAAACGCCAGCCACCCAGATAATCGGGAAGGTAAAGCCATGCACCAGTTGAATTAGCAGGATTTGCCAGCCCTGGCCTGAGATTGCATAAAGCAGCAGGCGCGCACCAACCACCAGCAAGGCCAGCAGCAACAAATCGCGCGGATTGAAACGCTTCAAAAATCGTCCCGCAAAAAACATAACCGGTATCTCGGAAAAGGTCGAGACCGTCAGGGCCAGCCCCATCAGTGTCTTGCTCATGCCCAGCGATTCCATGTGAATAAACAGGTAACTGTTGACAGTTGCCATGCCTACCCCGCACAGCAGCACCATCAACAGGAAAGACATCCAGCGGCGGCTGGTCAAGAGCGAGCGCATTCCCGCCTTGAATTGCACAACAACCTGCGTGGCCGGGAAATGAAAGGCCAGCGCGGCCAGGAGCGCAAACCCCATCCCAATTGCGTAGCCGTAAAAAGGCCAGGCAAGGCCCAGCCGCTCGACCACCATCCCGGCGACGGGTGCGACCAGGCCCCATCCAACCGCGCCCCATAGGCGGATTTTCCCGTAGTTTTGCCTGTTCTCGCCCAGCATGTTCATGGTGGCGCTGTCGGCCAGCGAAACTACCGGCGCGCCGAAAAATGCAAAAACGACAACCAGGCCCAACAGGATGGTAAACGCGCTAAAACGCGGCATGAGCAGCATGGCGCTTATTGCAGTGAGCATCGCGAACACCATGACCGCTTTGTGGCGGCGAGTCGAATCGGCTATCCCCGTCCAAAACGGCGCGCCGGCCAGCGTAACCAGCGGTGCAACACCGGTCAGCAGCCCGATTTGAGTCCCACTAAAACCGATACTCTGGTAATACAGCGCAAGGAATGGCATCAGGAACGCCATTCCTGCAAAAAAAGCGAAATAGAAAGCGGAAGGAAAGAAAGACGACATGTTCTCTATCTTATTGGGAATGTGAGTCTTGGGGGATTTTCACTTTCACTGCGGCCTTCAGGCAACAAAAAAGGGCCAAGCAAAAGTTCGATATAACGCCGCACCCAGCCAAGCAGGCGCAAGGACAGATTGTACCAGGCCTTGAACAGCCAGCCCGAGGACAGTCGAACCTGCAACCAGTAAAACGGATAGATAATCATGAGAGCAAGCAGTCCAAATACAACCACCAGCGCCCACCAGCTCAACACAAGCAACCCGCCAAAAGGCAAGACAATCGGGGAGGCCAGGTAGGAAATTACTTGTAAAATCTTTTTGGCCACAGGATGCGACCCGGCCAAATAAACAAGCAAAGCCGGCGACAAGAACATCCAAACAACCAAAAACCAAACCGGCGACAATTTAAGAGCAATAGACATTTTAATCCCTCCTTTGTCATGCAACCTGCCAACAAGATGCTTTGATTATACGATATAAATCGCCTAACGCGCCAAAATAGATTGCCCCCCAAGCAACGACTCCAACTCAGCCTGGGTTGTCACCACCATGTCGCCAAATTGACTGAGGGCCAGCGCGGCCAGGATAACGCCGTATCGTCCCCCGGCAGCCAGGTCGCCATCCAGCCAGCCGTGAATCAGCCCGGCGGCAAGCGCATCCCCTGCCCCGAGGCGGTCAATCACCTCGGTCGGTCGGGCAGGTTCCCGCCGCCAGGATTGCCCATCCCAGAACAGGATGCCTTGTTCGCCAAATGTTATGACCAGAGACCTGGCCTGGCTGTATTCGAGCATGGACTGGGCCACAGCCTGCATGTCGCCCGTCAAATGAAACAAGCGCACGGCGTCTGTGGCGGAACAGAACAACAAATCGACACCCCGGATGAGCGGGGAAAGCGTTTCAGCGGCTTCAGATTCAGCCCACAGGTTCTGCCGGTAGTTGACATCGAAACTGACCGGGACATTCCGCAGCCTGGCGCGGCGCATGGCCTCGACAGCAATTTCACGACAGGAAGGTGAAAGCGCCGGGGTGATGCCGGTCAGGTGCAGCAGGCGCGTGTCGAGCAGGGCGTCCCAGTCAATATCGCCGGGCTGCAGCTGGCTGGCGCAGGAACCTGCCCGGTCATAGACAACCCGTATGCCGCGCGGCGGCGCGCCAAACTCGACATAGTAAGTTCCCATGCGCCCGGTTTTACGCCAGATAATGCCATCCAAAGCAACGCCCGATTCGCGCAAGCGGCTGGCAGCCAGGCGCCCGAGCGGGTTTTCGGGCAAGGCCCCGACCCAGCGGGCGCGACGTCCCAGGCGGGCCAACAGGCTGATCACGTTCGATTCTGCCCCGGCGGGGTAAACATCAAATTGCGCGGCGGCCTCGAGGCGTTTGCCCGACGGCACACTCAGGCGCAGCATCATTTCGCCCAGGCTGGTCACGTCACAGCGCGGATTATTCGCCATTGCAGGCCGCCTCCCACGCCAGTTTGAGCGCGCCCGCCCTGGCCGCCGACTCGGCCACAGGCTGGGACGGCCCGGTCACCAGGCTGCTCCCCAGTCCGACCGCGGCGGCCCCGGCCCGGGCGTAGGCGGCGATATTTTCGAGCGAAACGCCGCCAGTCGGCACAAAATCGATATCATCCAGCGGAGCGCGCAAAGCCTTGAGATAGGCCGGGCCAAACGCCTCGCAGGGAAAAAGTTTGAGCATACGGCATCCGGCGGCAAAAGCGGCCTGCGCCTCGGTAGGTGTAAGCACCCCGGGCAGGTGGAGGACATCCATGGCGAGGGAGTATCGAACCGAATCGGGGTCGAAATTCGGGGAAACCAAAAACTGCGCCCCCGCCGCAATGGCGAGACGCGCAGATTCAACATCCCGGACCGTGCCTGCCCCAACCAGCATGCTGCCGCCGAAATATTTTCGCAAAAGCGGCAGTGATGTCAGGGCAGCCGGGCTGTTGAGGGTGACTTCCATGACAGCGACCCCGCCGGACAGCAGGGCATTCCCCAGACTGAGCATGTCCTCAAGCGTGAAATTGCCGCGCAGGATGGCAATCACCCCGGCCTTTTTGATTTGTTGGGTGGTAAGTTCAATCGTTGTCATCGCTCACCGAATTGCGCCGCGCGCCGCAACCAGCCAAGTGACTTCCACCCGGCCTTTGCGCGCTCCGACTACTTCATCCATTAAGTTGGTCACCGAACAGCAGTGGTTGGGGATAATGGTCAGGCGTTCACCGATTTCAGGCTTGCGCTCACAGGCCGAAAAATCGACATGGCCGTGCTCTTCCGAAAGCGCATAAATCTTGGCCTGCGGATATTCACAAACCAGGCCGTAGCCATCCAACTGAATCAGGTCAGACGAGAGCGCCTTGCTGCCGGCATCGATGATACCCCGATCGGCGGTCGGGCGGCTGACAACCGTCGTATGCAAACGCAGGGAACAGTCGTCCTGGCTCATTGCGCCGGAGCGCAGGCAAAGGCGGTCGCCATAGACATACATCCCGGCGCGGTGCTCGGTTAGTTCCGTGCAGGTGTGCGCCTGCCACATACAGGCGGTTCCACCGCCGCTGACGCGCTCGACAGGGATGCCCTCACCCACCAGGAGCGCGCGCGTCTCATGGACAAAAGAATCCAGGGCGTTGCTGTTTGGGTAGGTCATCAGGCCGCCAAAGCGCAGGCCGGGCTGTCGGGCAATAAAACGCGCCAGTTCGGCGGCCTGCTGAGGGTTTTGCACTCCGCAGCGCTGCATACCGGTATCGCACTCGACCAGCACCGTCAGTCCGGCGTTTTTAGCAGCATCCGACAAGCCGCGCACGACAACCATCGAATCGGCGGTCATACTTAATTTGACTCTCGCGGCCAGGGCCATCAGCCGCGCCAGTTTGCGCTCACCGAGGATATTATAGGTCAGCAAAATATCATCCAGGCCCGCATCGGCCATGACTTCGGCCTCGCCGATTTTCTGACAGGTAATCCCCACCGCCCCGGCATCCACCTGCATTTTGGCAATGGCCGGGATTTTATGGGTCTTGATATGCGGGCGGCTGGCTATGCCATGCGCACCGAGATAAGACTGCAGCCTGGCAATGTTGGCGTCGAGAATGTCAAGGTCTACCACCGCAACCGGGGTTTCCAATTCGTCAATCCGCACCGTCTGCTCCTTCGTGGGCCTGCCAGGATTCGCGCAACAACCTGAGCCAGTTTCCGTGCATGATGGCGGCGATATCGTCATCGGAATATCCCCGCCCGGCAAGAATCTCGGAAATGCTTTGCAAATCGGCAATTGTATCCAGGTCGGTGGGGGATTGTTCGCGCCCAAAGCTGCCGTCCAGGTCGCTGCCCAGGGCGGCATGGCGGCTGTCACCCGCCAACTGGCATATGTGGTCGATGTGGTTGGCGGCATCCGCCAGGTAAACCGGGAGGTTATCGTCCGCGCCGCGCACCCAGGCTGGGTTCAACATCCAGGCATCCAGCGCCACGCCGATAACTGCGCGGCGCGAAACAAGGTTCTGGATTTGTTCATCACTCAACTGGCGCTGGTGCGGAACAAGCGCGCGGCAATTGTTGTGACTGGCAAGCACCCGTCCATCATACAAATTCAACGCTTCCCAGAAAGCGCGGTCTGAAAGATGGGTCACATCGAGCAGGATGCCCAGCCGGGCCATTTCACGCAACAGAGACTCACCTTCGGGGGTCAGCCCGACTTCAGAACCGGTGCCGCCAGCGTAGCGCCCCGGCCCATAATGGGCAGGGCCAATCACGCGCACCCCGGCTTGTTTCCAATCAGAGAGTTCGCTCGCATCCAGTATTGGGTCGGCGCTCTCCATGCTTATCACAAAACCGAGCGGGGGAGTTTCCTGCCGGGGAGCGCTTTCCCACGCGCGCCATTCAGCAATATGATGTTCGAGTTCGGCGCAATTCGTGACCAGCCGCGCGTGTCCCTGTCGGACAAGGGCCTGGTAATAAGCCAACTGTCCGCGCGCCGCGCCAAAGGCCTGGGCTGCGGATAAATAGTCCAGGTGCGGTTCGGGCTGACCGGTGGAACGCGCCAGCAGGGTCGCAAAACACAGGGCTACACGGCCCCGGCGCAAGTCCGGGAAAGCCACCGTCCCCTGCCCCCGTCCCGGCCCGCGAACAGAGACTTCCATTTCGCGGATGCGATGCACAGGCAACCGCAGGTCGCGGTTCCACTGAATGGCGTTCCATGATAAATCAAGATGGGAATCAATAACGAGCATCGGTCAGGTAGCCAGGAAGCGCCGCCCGCTGCAGCACAACCCGTGATTTTATTGCCCGGGCGCAGATTCGATAAAAACCGCGCTCGACCATATCGCAAACCTGGCTGGCAACTTCAAAAGGCGGCACGTCCGGATGCAAGACCGGGTCAGGAATATCATCCCTGCGGTCATCGACCACTTCAGAAAGCAAAAAAACCCGGTTACGAAAGATGCTAAATTCGGCCTGTATGGCTTCTTTATGCCCTGATTCCATGACCAATATCAAGTCCTGCACTGAAACCATGGCCGCCGTGAGCGGGCGCGAACGATGGTTTGCCAGCGAAAAGCCCAGGCGATGGGCTGCCTGCAAGGCTGAAGGCAGGGCCAGGTTTCCCGGTTGGGTCCATGTGCCCGCGCTCGACACCCACCAGTCAGACTGCCAGCCGAGCGATTGATATTTGTGCTGGAAGCAGGCCGCAGCCAACGGGGAACGAAATTGATTGGCAGTGCAGACAAATAAGACGGAAGGCATACTTAATTTACTCGCTCCACAGAATGATGACCATTGGGCCGCGTGGAAGGCTCGCGATAAACAGAAACCGGTTCGGACAAAGCAATTGTCTCGACTGGCCCATCCTGGCGGTAAGCAGAGTAGGAACTGGTCGAATAATAGCGATATCCGCCATAGTGCTGGTTGTTATTATTTTTGGGAATGCGGTTAAAAACCGTACCCAAAACCTTTGCGCCGCTGCGCCGGAGCTGCTCAAGGGTCGAGCGGGCTTCGTCAGACGGGGACTTGCCGGGCTGCAAGACCAGGACAACCCCGTCCATCAACGCCGAAATCAGTTGGGCATCGGCAAGCATCATCGGAGGCCCGTCGAAAATGATGATGTCGGCGCGCTGGCGCAAGTCGGCCATCAGGTGCAGCATCTTTTCTGAGCCAAGCAATTCAGCCGGGTTGGCAGGCAAGGTGCCGCTGGTAATCACATACATACCTCGTGACGCAGCGTTCCAATATTTCCAAACCTGTTCAGGCTTTACCGAGTCTCGAAACAGGGTGCTCAAGCCCAGGCGGTTCGGAAGTCCCAACGCGCGATGAATGGACGGGCGGCGCAAATCGGCATCGACCAGGATAACCCGTTTGCCGGCCTGGGCGTAAATGGCCGCCAGGTTTGATGCGATGGTGGTTTTCCCCTCGCCTGGCCGCGAACTGGTGACAAGAATAGTGCGCGGCGGGGACTCTTCGCCTGAAAACTCGATATTCGAGCGCAAGGTGCGAAACGCCTCGGTGACAGGCGCGCGTGGATGGGCCGCCACATATAATTGCAGGCCTTCTTTTAATTGTTTCATGTCGGCAATGTAACCGAGAACCGGCAAACCAAGAACCCTGTCAACATCCGAGGGGGAGCGCAGGGTGTCGTCCATATATTCGATGCCAAAAGCAATACCAAAAGCAAGCATCAGCCCGACCGCTGCGCCGAGCATACCGTTTCTAAACGGCAGGGGCCGTACAGGGGATGAAGGCTGGGCAGCCTCCTCGATTGGAACGACGCTGGGGGTATTTTGCAGGCGAGCCAGGCGCACTTGCTCAAGACTGCCAAGCAGTTGGAGATAAATTTGCTGGTACAGGTCGAGGGTTTTCTGAAGATGCCCCAAGCGGTCTGATGTTCCGGTGCCGGTCGGTTTACCCAGAACCAACAGGTTGGAATATATCTGCTGGTAAAGTTCCAGGGTGGATTTTTGCTGGGCGAGCCGGGCAGTCCACTCTGTCGGGGCGAGGTCGGGATTGCGCCCGCGATTGGTGGCGTAAAAAATGTCGTTTTCAAGCCAGGCAATCTCCGACTGCAAAGCGGCTATCTTGGCTTCGACATCGGCAACCTGCTCCTGGACATTTTCATTGGAAAGACGGTCTATCTGCTCCTGGAGCGAGGTAATCTGGCTGTTTACCTGCTCCACCTGAATGATAAGGCTCTCCTCGCTTGCCAGGTAGCGGCTTGATTGCAGGCTGTCATTCTGCTCGACCAGGACTTTGACCAGCGTATTGGCGATTGCAGCCGCGCGCGCAGGGTTGTTGTCCTCGACCGTTAATGTAATCACCTGTGTATCACGCAATTGCTCGGCCTTGATTTGCCCGGCGGAGACGCGATATCCTAATTGCTCCGAAGCGCGGTCGAGAACCGGTTTTGTCTTTAGCAGTTGGATGAAGGTCTGCGCCAACTGCTGGCTGGCAAGGTAGGCAAGGTCTGAGTTCTGGCTTTGCGGGGCGCGGATAACCAACAACTTGGTGCTGGATTGATACACAGGAGTTTCGTATGCGCTATAGAGATAAGCCCCTACACCGCCCAATATCAAACCCAGGGCTATCAACCAGGCCCAGCGCCATGCCATCGCCAGATAATGTTTAATTTCCATGCAGTTACCTCACTCCAATAATGTCATCACAATATGCTCGGGTCAACTTACTTTGAATACTACCCTGTCTTCCGCGCGGCAAACGTAATATATGTATTGCAAACTGCCCACATAAAAAGCTGGTTGGGGTGGAGACCTTCATCTCCATCCCAACCAGCACAGGATATAACGGCGCGTATCGACGCAAAATCAGGGAGCATAGAAGAAAATGTCAAACTGAAAATCGGTGCGCAGGACAACCAAATAAGTGATGACATCCCCCTCAACCACAGCGCCATCCGGCACACGATAGAGTCCTGCCCCTGGCGGGAGGTAAATACGCAACGCTAAGGGAACAGCGTCCGTACCCGGCTGCTTCTGAACGCGCAAGCGGTAAGCCAGCAAACCATCCTCCGCCTGCAACTGGACAACGCTCAAGGGCAATGCAAAACGAATCACGGTCGTTTGTGATTGGCCGCCCGGAATTACCTTGAGTGTCCCAAAAGCCTGCACGCCTTCAATTTCTTCATCGTCGAGAACATCCACCTGCGGCGGGACGCTGCGATAATTGAGCATCCAGTTAGCCGGGACAAACTGGGCTATCGAATCAACCAGGGTCGTGCCCTGGGGCTTGTAAACACGCATATAGGTCCAATAGCAGTCGTAAATCGGATAAGCATTTTCGTCTTTTGTAGGCGGCTTGCCGCCCCACTGGGTGCAGGTGTACATATCCGGGGCATTGTTCTGATGAAAAATCGACAGGGTGGCGGATGGCGCAACCAATGAACGCAAATCAACCTCGTAGTCGAGGCGGGTTTCGACCAGTGCGCTGGTCTTGTTGAAGCCGATATTGGCATCGGCCAGCATCAGGAAGTCGGCTTCGCCGGGGCGGACAGCTCCGTCCCAGCCCTGGCGGGCAAGGTAATCGGCCAGGATGGGGTTATCCGCCTGGATCAGCAGGTTGCGTTCGTCCATTGCGGTTATCAGGGTCTCCCCAAATTGCTCCCAGGACACCTGACCGGACAGGATTTTATCCAGCAAGACTGTCGCCAGTTCGGTCACGAACAGTTTTCTGTCCCAGTCCGGGTCAGCCCGTTCTTCTTCTGATGGTTGTTTTGCCTCGCGCATGAATGTAATCACATTACCAGCACTGACCAGTGAATCTTCCCCCGGAACTAGCAGCGGGCCGGTCAGACGCAGTAATGTGACCACAAATTGCTGATTGAAAGCAATCACCCCATCAACGGAATGACCGCTGACATAGGAATACAGTTGTTCGGTATACAGGGCTGTGGTTGGAAAATCGGTAAACCAGGTGGCATCGCGCAGGACGAGCACAGGGCTGTTCATGTACTGGCTTAACTGCCAGGGGGCTGCCGGGTAGGGCTTGCTCCAATCATCGAGCAAATCTGAGTTAACAAAAACTGGTTTGCTGATGCGGCCATCCTGCACCAGCACCGCCCCGGCAGCGGTGATAAAGCCACCGTTGGGGCGCAGTTCATCTTCGTTCAGGGCCAGGAGCAGGTAGGTCTTCGGTCCTTCAGGGCTGGCCCCCAGGGCGCGCGGTAATTCGATTGCCAGGGCCAGACTGTCCTGCATCAAATCGGTCAACGGGTCAATCTGCCCCTCAATCAATCGCTGGGTTTTCGGGGAAAAAGTTTCCGGGCGCAAGCGGGCACGTGCAACAAGCGCCTGGTTGAGCTGGGATTGGGCATGTATCAACTGTGGCTCGGCCCGGGCCAGTATTGCCACCAACTGGTCGGGTGGCAGGGTCGTTGGGTCCTCTTGTTCGAGCAGGGGTGTCATCGCCTGGGATGCCAGGTCAACCGACGCCAGGAGCGCATCGGCATAGGCTAACAAATCCTGGCTGGCAGCCAATTCGCCACCGTAGTCCGGCAGCCAGCCCAGGGCGGGGGTTATCCACAAATACGGTTCGACTTCGTTTTTCAGGGCGACGAAATCTTCCCGAAAGACGGATATGGCCGGGCCGGCCTGGCGCGCGCGTTCGAGCAGACCGTCGGAAGAGCGCAACATAGATTCAAGTGCAGCCGCATCCTGGCGCAACTGCGTGGCCTGCTCGTAAACCCGGCGGGCTTTCAATCCGGCAACAATCAACAGGCTCACCAAGAGCAGGGTAAACAAAAGCGCTGCCCAGCGCCAGACCGGTGAACGCCGTTTTTTGGGCGGATGGAAACCCTCGTCCGGCGCAAGCAATTCGCGCCCATCAGGGGAAATCACCGCAGGTACGGCATGCGATTTGGACAAGTAGGCCTCGCGGGCCAGGATGGCCTCGAGCAAACGCTGCAAACCCTTACGGTGCCAATCGCTCAGGGTGCTGTGGGGCGCGGCCCCTGGTTCATCAGAGACCAACTTGTAGGTATCCTTTTCAGCTGGTGAAAGCGTATCTGCGGTTTTTTCGTAAACAAAGAGCAGGATGGCCGCATCGATGCGCCCCCAGGCCTCACGCAGGGAAGCCGGGCTGGGCGTCCCGTGCAGGATGGGCGCAAAATACTGGGCTGCCAGCAGGCCAAACTCTCCCCAGCGCGTATCCAGGCGTACGCCCTGACGGGGCGGGACGGCGGGCATCGATTCGACAAACAGGGCTGAAATTGCGGCCACCAGCCGAACGCCGGATGAATCGGAATCATTGCCAGCCTGGCCTGCCAGCAGGCTGCGCGCCCAGGGATGCGAATCGAGCCTGTCAGGATGCTGGCTGTTTTCGAGAATAAATTTGAGGGCTTCCAAGGATGAATTTTCTGATGGCATGATACATTTTCGATAATGAAAGACTAATCAAATTTCTGCCCGCCCTTGACAACCACCAGGCGGCTAAAGCGCTGCAACAAATCTGGCGACTCGCCGACCGGCTGGCCTCC
>Ga0208244_101159_pt1 | contig 16268 bp, 15 predicted proteins | sample SubbioCR12Aug_5A_FD_184828 | JGI IMG/M metagenome (GOLD analysis project Ga0208244, IMG submission 184828) | Serpentinite rock and fluid subsurface biosphere microbial communities from McLaughlin Reserve, California, USA - CR12Aug_5A (SPAdes) | ecosystem: Environmental > Terrestrial > Deep... | reverse complement strand
TGATTGCCCTAAGAATTGCACTTGATTGAGTCATTGCTCCTCCTCTTTCTCATTGAAAAAGCAGGATTAATCATGACCCTCAGAGGCTCTAAGATTCAATCCATTTTGTTACGTATAGCTTCCTGAACTAAACGCGTCGTGATTCTATCATGGTTTGCGGCCTTCAGCCACGAGTGTTGAATTTTAAGAGCCTACCTTAACCGCAACATTTCTTCATCAAGGCACGAACCGGATAACTCCCGTTTGACGCTGAGTACGATTGCAAAATGTTTGATTTTGCGAAGCCAATTGATGAAGAATTGCGGATTGAACGAGTATCAATCCGGTGCCTTCCACCCGTAAAGTCGTTTTCACGCATGTTATCATTGATGTATGATCCGTGTCGGCACCTGCTCATGGACTGAAAAGTCCCTCATTCAGAGCGGAGATTTCTATCCCAAGGGCGTCAGAACCGCAGAATCCCGTCTGCAGTTTTACTCCAGCCAGTTTGACACCGTGGAGGTGGATTCCACCTATTACGCCATTCCAACAAAGAACAATGCATATCTATGGGCGCAGCGGACGGCGGATAACTTCATCTTCCATATTAAGGTTTACGGCGCTCTGACAGGGCATGCAATAGATCCGAGGACATTACCGCCTGATATCCGTAGCGAGCTCCCCGAAAAGGATAAGGCAGAGAAGTACATATTTGTGAAGGACCCCGGGCTTCTTAGGGTAATCGCTAACAGTTTCATTGAGGCCCTGCATCCCCTTATGAGTGCCGGCAAACTCGGTCTGCTTATATTTCAGTTTCCACCGTGGTTTATCTACAAGTCTGAGAACCTTGATACCATCCTAAAGTTCAAGGGTATGATCGGGCGAAATCTAATGGCTGTGGAATTCCGTCACGGGAGCTGGTACGCATCAGACGCACAGGAGAAGGTATTTCACTTCTTACGAAAGAATCAGATAATCCACGTCGTGGCCGACGAACCGCAGTTTGGAACCCAGGCGACAGTTCCATTTGTCCCGCAGACAACGGCAGATATTGCATACTACCGGTTGCATGGCAGGAACAGGGAGAACTGGCTGAAAAAAGGCGTCGAAACATCACTGCGATACGCTGACCTGTATTCCGATGAAGAACTCAAAGAGTTCATCCCGCACATCCAGACTTCCGCTAAGCGTTCAAAGGTGACATACGTAATGTTCAATAATTGTCATGGAGGGTTTGCGATGCGGAACGCTGAGAGGATGAAAGCCCTGATAAAGGACGTCGTCCCATAAAACATTCAGCCGGTAGACTTTCGGACCTCTTCCTGACATACATACAAACATAAATTGGTATAATCAAGTAGATTAAATCCTGAAATAATTGCTGAATAATTTCAATGACTACAGAGACTACAGATATTTTCTTTGAGATACATCATAATCTTCCCAGAGAAGGTCCCGGAAGGAACCAATTTACCAGAAAAGCATTTCATATGCTTCCTGAAATGGACCAGCCCCGTATTCTTGATATCGGGTGTGGTCCAGGAGGGCAAACAATGGACCTTGCACGATTGACCCAAGGGGAAGTGATAGGGATAGATATCCATCAACCATATTTGGATCAACTCACAAAGAAGATAAAAGAAGCAGGTCTTTCAGCCCGTGTTCACGCTATAAATTGTTCAATGTTTAATATGAAGTTTCCGGATGAGAGCTTTGATATAATTTGGGCTGAGGGATCTATTTATATTATGGGCTTTGAACAAGGTTTGACCGGATGGCGTCGTTTGATAAAACCAAAAGGATTTTCAGCAGTACATGAGATGACGTGGTTACGTCCAGACCCCCCTCAGGAAATTTATGAATATTGGAAAGAGTTTTATCCTGAAATAAAAACTGTTGCGGAGAACATGGAACTTATATTGAAATGTGGATATACCCTTCTTGGACAGTTCACGTTGCCTGAAGATGCCTGGTGGATTGAGTATTACAATCCATTGGAAGAGCGAATCAACAATCTGAGGGAGAAATATATCGATGACCTTGAGGCTATCGCTGTATTAGAGAATGAACAAAGAGAGATAGATATGTATAAGAAATATTATCAATGGTATGGCTCGGTTTTTTTTGTTATGCAAGGTTGAGAGGCGTGATAGCAACTAAAAAACAGCTACACAAAGAAAACCAAAGGCCTTCACAAAAAACGGAGCGAGGAATTTCTCTTGGTGTGGCATTTGTAGCCGGATGGGTGATAATGATGCTGGAGATCCTGGGAGCAAGGCTCCTAGCTCCCTATTTTGGATATTCCATTTACCAGTGGGGCGCACTCATCGGGGTTGTGATGACAGCTCTGGCCTGTGGGTATTACCTGGGAGGCCGTGTTGGAGACGGAAACCATGCGAGACGGATTCTCTACTGGGCCTTGATGCTGTCAACAGCCTGGATTATTTTGGTTCCCCAATTGGCGCGCCTCTGTTTATCCTGGTGCCGGGTATTTGGACCTATAGAAGGAGCTGTCCTTGCAAGCGCCTTGCTTCTGGGCCTCCCCTCGGTGCTCCTCGGAACTGTTTCTCCCATCATAATCCGGCTTACGTTCTCAGGTGGAGTGGCTAAGGCCGCTGGCAGCGTATATGCGGTATCGACCCTTGGGAGCATAGGAGGGACATTTTTTACCTCTTTTTATGCCATCCCGGTACTCGGCTCCCGCACCAGCCATTATGTTGCAGCGGGTTTGTTGATAGTGGCGGTCCTTGGACTCGCTCTGGTCAGGAAACAAATCCGCTACAGTGCTGTCCTCAGTCTCGTTTTGCTCATGATTATATTACCTGCACCGAAACTGCCAAAAGGCGTAATCTACCAGGGGGAATCAATCCACAACATCATCAGGGTCGTCGATAGGCCGTCCGAACGGTTGCTCTTTCTGAATTACGCTGCAGGGGCTCAAACCGTGATGCGCAAAAACGCTCTTTTGACCGGTACATATTACGACTTTTTCCTCCTCGGGTCGCTCATGAATCAGGCGAAGAGTGTATTGTTTTTAGGCGTAGGAGGAGGCACAGCACTTCAACAAATCCTGACCGTGTATCCAGATGTGCGGGTGGTAGGTGTGGAGCTTGATCCGGAAGTTCTGGCTATAGCCGAGCGTTATTTTGGTCTTGTTCCCTCTTCGCGCCTCGACCTTAAGGCAGAGGATGCCCGATGGTACCTTGAGAGCACCTCAAGCCAGTTTGATCTCATTGCTGTTGATCTCTATGTCACGGGTCACATTCCCTTCTTCACCACAACGATCGAGTTCTTTACACAATTGAAAGAGCGGCTGACCAGCCAGGGATTATTGATGATGCATATCCGCTCAGTCCGCTCGGGTGACGAACTTCTCGGCCCCTTCGTTCGTACCATAGGAGACGTTTTCCCAAGTGTGTTTGTTTTAGGGAAAGGAAATTTCATCCTCGTTGCCAGCAAATTTCCAATAGATAGGGATTCTTTGATCCAGGCCCTGCAGAAAGGAGCGAACGACTTCCCATCAATCCAACCCGTAGTGAACAGGGCCCTAACGGAATTTAAGGTGGCGGTAGATAGCGAGCATTGGCCTATCTTCACGGATGACAGAAATGACGTAGAGATTCGAACATTTCGCACCTCTTACCAGAATCATTGAGCAGTTGACCAGTATGCACTGTCAACGATCCGTGACAGGGCAGGAATGGCGATAAAGACCATTTTGAAGGACAGTACGGGGATATCGAATTTGCTCAGTCGATTACCAATTTAAGTGAGTCATTCAGGATGGAACAAAATGAAGTTAGCTATTCAAAATCTACTTTGAGACATTGCAAAGCACCTTCTGCTTTGTGAAATGAGATACATAGCCTATAATAGGTGGCCTTCAGTGCCTGATTTTGGTGCAGCAAAATACATATTTTTTTGAATTCGCAGTTCCTCGAGAAACCATTAATTCTATGCATGTTCCAGAATCACAATTTCGAACTGCAAGAAAGCGCCTGTTTTCAAACCACAATGTGTTCAGTTGATGAAGGAAGTGATAAAACCTTAGAACAGCTCAAAACGTTTATGTGTAGGTGCTCTCGATAAAAAAGTGGTATTTCCTTCGGGGCGAAAGATAGCAAGTGTTGCAGGTAGGCCAGAAAAGCGATAATGTTCTTCCTGAAAGTCGCATCTCCGAAGCCCTTCCTTGACCGTCGACTTCTTTTGAAAATAATCGCCTTACTCTTCAATATCTCTGCTAAATAAAACATGCTAAATAAAACATCTTGACTTGCCCTTGCATTTTTGTTAGTGTTTGACAATCTAAAGAGAAGGCTGGTGGGGACCTCTCGCTTCAAAGATAGTGAAGACCTCACTTGTTGACGAGGATCAGATAGCGCTTGCTCATCAAACTATCGAAGAGATAAAACAAAACAGCAAACAAAAATTCTATAAAAGGTTGTATGCTTTTTGTTTTTCTCTGCTTTAGCTTCAAAAATGGGGGGGGGAATGATGAAAAAACAGGTAAACAAGAAGCAATTGGCAAGAGTTTATGTCTTTGTAGCCGTCTTAGTCTGCGCCGTCGCTCTCAGCGGTACCGGGGCAGCTTATGCCGAGAATCTCGGAATAAGCAACCCTTCCATAGTATGGGAGGATGGATCACACGGCAGTTACGATTTTGGAGATGTGCCTTTGGGGGAGTCCAGGACCGCAACATTCCGCTTGGAAAGCCTAGGCCCCTCTTCTGTGTGGTTGTATGTAATCGCGCTTACAAGCTCAAATACAATAGGGGCTTTAGGGGATATTGCAAATCCCAACGATCACATCAACCCAAGGAATTGCTTGGGATCTTTTTGCTTCGACCCGGATACTTATCCTATATTGCCGCAAGAAATGACTGCTGGTCGCTTTTATATGTTAGATGTCATCTTTGCACCGCTTAGCCTCGGCGAACAAAATGTCTTCCTGTATGTTCATAGCAATGATGCTTTATCCCCACCCGGGCCTTATGCATTCATTAGATTAAAAGGGACTAGCGTTGGCGGCCACACCATTACAGCTTCTGGAGGAGCAAATGGCACATTCGCCCCCTCGGGTGCGATGGACGTAGCACATAATGCTACTCAAACCTTCACCGCAACCCCCGGCGGAGGATATCAGCCGGTCATGTCGGGGACATGCGGCGGGACCTTGAACGGCACTTCGTATATCACTTATCCGATAACCCAGGACTGCACCGTGACTGCCACCTTTATTCCGACAAGTTCAACTCCCGCCTTGCCTGCCGGTGAAAATGTTCAGATTCAGGTCGCGGTGCCTCTGCCCGGAGGGGGCACGGCCGTTGTGACCGTTACCTTTGAACAGATTGATACTGCGGGAAACCTTACTGTCACCGCGACCGATACGCCGACAGGTGGCGGGGCGCCGGGCGGGTTCTCCTTCCTCGGCACGTACTATGATGTGAGCTTTACGGGAACGTTCTCAGGTGCTGTCTACATAACCTTCCCTTATGATGACTCATCTATTCCTGCGGGCGGAGAGAATAATCTGAGACTTTTCCACTGGGAAGGCCGATGGGTAGATGTTATATATGCGTTAGATACAGTAAACAATAGGATAACGGGGAGAGTTACTTCCTTATCACCATTTGGAATTGGTTATTATGTTGGTTCTGGTGGCGGATATACGACAGGAGCAAACACAAGTCTGATAGCATTAATAGCGTTCCTTGCGTTTTCTGCTGGTCTGTTCATCCTTAGAAAGAAGAGATGGAGCACTAAATAAGAATCTTAGGCCAGTGGAAGTCGCAAGTCTCTCGGGTAAGATAAAAGAGACAATAAAGAAGTCTCTAAAGTGGTATTCCTATCCGCTGGTTTATTTTATAGTAACAGGTCTTGTCTGTGCCTACGCCTGGTATACCAGACCAATACAGCACAGGGCAGGCATTGAGATAGTATTTAAAACAATCTCTGTCATTCCAACCCTTATCTGGATAGCTGCAACAACACTATTGATTGCTGCGACTTTACTTATCGCAGCAATTGCTTACTTGCTGAAAGCGAGATACCCTAACCTTTCAATTTGGGGCAAGCTTAAAAGAAGCACAGTCTCCTCTGATAAGAAAGCCCCCTTGAGTCTCTGGAGAAAAACCCTCAATATCTCCGTGTCTGCTTTAGGTATTATCCTAATAGTTGGTGGTCTCAGTCTTGCCGTATGGATTTCACGGCCCTATATTACTCTCCTTCTTTCGACATCAAAGATAGAGGCATTGGAGAACAAAGTAAAACTGGGACATGTTCAGGGAAACAGGATAATTATACCTACAGCCCTGGTGGATGCGCCTATCCTGGAAGGGGTAAGCAAAGGGCAACTCTCACAGGGTGTATGCCGCATTTCAGAGTCGACATCTCCGGGTGAAGTAGGCAACTGTATTATCGAAGGAAATAACCTTGCAGAGTTCGGATGGTGGAAACAGCAGAGCTTTTTCAGCATGCTCGAAGTCCTGAGCAAGGGAACCCCTGTTTACATTTTTTACAATGGCAAAAGATATGTATACAAGGTAAAGGAGAAAACCTATAAGGATGTGAGTGACCCCAAACTCTATGAATTTACACCTGGAGAGCGATTAACTCTTATCACCTGTGTTTCAACATGGTCTCCGACGATCTATACAAACAGGAGGACAGTTATTACTGCCTATCCAGCGGAGATTTGATAATGGCTCTTTCGAATGATAAGTCTCAAATTACATCAATTATTGCTATGAACTCTATCAAATGAACTGCGCCTTTGCTAAAAACTGTTCAAGGCGTTGAGTAGATAAGGAAATTGATAAAACTTCGGCAGACCTGAAAACCTTTACTTGTAGATACTATGATAGATTGATAGCCCCCTTTATACTCTATATGTGGGTAAAACACATAGAAAGGAGGCTACCAATGAGAAGAGATTATCAGAAGGTAAAGGTCTTGGCAAGGGGGGAGGACGTCTATATTGGAATAGACGTTCATAAAGAAAAGTGGCATGTTACGGCAAGAGTTGAAGGTGAAGAAGTATTTCATGGGAGCATGCTCAGCGAATACCATAGCCTAAGGAAGTTCCTGGAGCGGTTTAAGGACTGTAAGGTTAAGGTTGCATATGAGGCTGGTCCATGCGGGTTTGGGCTTTACGACAAGCTGAGTGCTGACGGGACAGAGACAATAGTGGTTCCCCCATCCCTCATTCCGGTGGAGTCAGGGAACAAGGTCAAGACGGATAAGAGGGACAGTCGCAAACTTGCCAAGTTCTTAGAGAGCAATATGCTCAAGAAGGTTTACGTTCTTACCAAGGAAGATCGGGCCGACAGGGAGCTGGTAAGGACCCGTCGCCAGCTCATGGAACATCGAAGCGATGTGATGAGGCAGATAAAGAGCAAGCTCTTGTTCCATGACATAAAGTCACCGTTTCCTTCCAAACAAAGCTGGACAAAACGGTATGTAAACGGTATACTCATTTTACTGCTATACCGACAGCAAAGGGGCGGCACATCTGCACTAATAGGTTATGACCAGAAATATCTATACTTTTTATATGCCCGGTGAAGAGCGTATCTTCTTTAATTATTTTCACGGCCTTACATTGGCATTCCTGCTGTTGTTTAGCTTACTCAGGTTTTTTATAAAGAAATTATCCATGGTGGAGGCCATCTTCCAGGCGCTTGTTTTTGTTTTGCCGGTCTATGGCGTAATTATGATGTTTAAAAAGCGGTTTGCCAATGAGGTGACGCTTGACTTTGATCTTCGTAAAATTCGCTTTGTATTCCAGGATGAGAGGGGTACTGTTGAAAGACAGGTTTAAGAAATCCAGAAAGTGAATTTTGGGTTTTATCTCACCTTTGTGTTACAAGAGCCAATTTTTTGAAGAAGTTTTATACAAAAATATGCGGGCAACCCCTCCATCGACCAACAGAAAAGTGGTTTTATGGCAATAATCCTGAAATAATATAGTTATTATCTTCATCAGCCTCTGTGACGATATTATTCGCATCAATCACAGCTATGATGTATTTTTGAGAAGCTGTTTCATTCAGGGGAAGTGTATAACTGAGTTGCTTTTTATTGCCTCTATTTGCCTTAATTTTTCCTGAAGCTACCTGTTTCAGCAACAAATCTCCTTCATCATAGGAAGGATTATCTGACAAATAGAAACGCACAAACGAAGAATTAGCATCTCCATTGCCTGTGTTCTGTATGTATAATGTGCCTTTAATGCTACATTTTTGTCCCTTCTTGGAATTTCTGCAAGACTGGGATAAAAAAGTCCATTGCCCCGTCAGTTCCGGCATGGTCAAATAGAGGTAATTCAGAAGACTGGAATTACCACCCTGACTATAACTTATGTGAGGCAGACCCAGCGGGTCTAACGCTATGCTTGTATGATAGCCAGCATTACTGCAATCAAGAGTTTGTAAATTTAAACTTACGCCGTCAAAATTAGCGTAGATTAGACACTCTGCGCCCGCATAAGCACCAAGACTTATGTGAGGCAGATTGAAAGAATCAAGTGCAATATGAGGAGAATCTGCCAAGACACTTGCAGCATATGTGTTCCAGGCTGAGCCATTATAATAAGAATATTTCAGTTCTTGCGTATCCTCACGGTAATAAACTATATGTGGATTGCCAAAACTGTCGAGAGCTAAGGACGATGATCTCCCATCAGCTAAGTTCTGCAATTCCCATCCTCCGGTAGCATTGCTTGCTACGAAAAGCCGGCGAGGCAAAAATGAATCGCTAAAACTGATATATGCTTTATCTGATGAAGTGAGTGCCAGGGATGTGGAACCAAACCAGAGTGCTCCTTCAGCAATTGTTTCTGTCAGCCAGTTGACGCCATCATATCTTATATAATTTAGTTCATTTGTGACGGTAATGTGAGTAATATGAGGCCGATTATTACTGTCTATGGCAAGAGCGGTCGAATAACCACCACTATCCACGTGTGTAAGATTCCAGACTGTGCCATTGAAGTAGGCATATTTCAGAGAAGAGGAAGGTTTGTCGGCATGATAGCTGATGTGAATATGGTCAAGTGAATCAATTGCTATTGCACTCCACCATCCCACATCGCCGGAATCCACTGTTTCTGTTTTCCATGTGAGACCATCAAAGTAAGCATGTTTGAGCACATAATCTGCAGGGTTAGAATTATCCAAATAACTTATATGGGGGTGCCCTGCAGAATCTATGGCAATTGAATTATATTCTCCGCCCTTGGATATCTTAATTTTTTTCCAATCGGCTTGGCAGGGATACGAAAAAACAAAAATAAAACCTACAAGTGACAGCATTACTGTCCAAAATAGTTGCACGATAGATTTCATGATTCTTTACTCCTCTGCTTAGTGTCCATAAATTCAGGATGGTGGAGGCGGCGGGAATTGAACCCGCGTCCGAAAGCGCTACACCCCGGCTTCTACATGCTTATCCCGACTATTTAATCTCGGACCCCGGGCTGCCGTCAGGCAGGCGTCCCGAAATCCTATCCCCCTTTGTCTTGCACCGGAGTCAGGGGAGACTCCCCGGAGCCAGCCTGCTGAATGACGCTGTGACCTGAAACACAGACAATTTCAGGGCAGCGGCTGCTTAGTTAATTAAGCAGCGAGTGCCAGTTCGTTGTTGGCGTTTGTGTTTGTTTCCGCCTTTTTACGTGGTGACGGAACCACGGCATGCAACCAGAGCCTCACAACCCCCGTCGAGTCCTTTCGCCCCCTTTCTTTCGTAATTCGTAACTGGGTCATTAGTAATGAGTAAATAATTCCTTTTAATACACTTCACGCTTTACTATTCAAGGATTACGATTTACGGTCTTTCATGGCCCGTTCGATCTCCCGTTTAGCTTCTCTCTCTTTTATAGAATCCCTCTTTTCAAAGAGCCTTTTGCCTTTTGCAGCGCCTATTTCGACCTTTGCAAAAGAACCTCTGAAATAAATTTTCAGCGGTATCAGCGTATATCCCTTTGTAGCGGCCTTACCGCTAAGTCTGTCTATCTCTTCCCTGTGCATGAGGAGTTTTCTTGTCCTCAGCGGTTCGTGGTTCATGATGTTTCCGTGACTGTAAGGGCTTATGTGACAGTTAAGCAGGAATGCCTCTCCTGCTTTTATCAGCACATAGCTGTCTTTCAGGTTGGCCTTGCCTTCCCGAAGGGACTTTACTTCCGTACCAGACAGCTCCATCCCTGCTTCTACGGTATCCTCTATATGGTAATCGTGATATGCCTTCCTGTTCTGACATACTAACTTCACTATTTAATTTTACCATTTTTCAGCGGCACCCTGCCCACGCAGTAGTAATGAAAGCCCATGTCCTGAAGCTTTTGTGGGTCATAGATGTTTCTGAGGTCAAAAAAGCATGGACTTTTTAAAAGGTTCTTTATTCTCTCGAGTTCAAGGTTTCTGAACTGATTCCATTCGGTTACAATCACGAGGGCATCGGCGCCTTTTATTGCTTCATATGCGTTTTTGCAGTATTTTATACCTCCAAATATTTTTTTTGTTTCATCCATGGCAACCGGATCATATGCTCTTATGTTAGTTCCCTCATCAAGAAGGCTGCGGATTATTGATAGGGATGGTGCGTCCCGTATATCATCTGTATTAGGTTTAAATGACAGGCCAAGAACAGCGACAGTTTTGCCTTTGAGCGGTCCTATTACTTCCCTGATTTTTTGTACAGCTTTTTCTTTTTGCCTCTCATTGGCCTTGACAGCGGCATCGACAATACCGAGCTCGACCTCGAAGTCTTCAGCCATTTTCAGGAGTGCATTTGTATCCTTTGGAAGACATGAACCGCCGTAACCCGGCCCGGGATGAAGAAACTTTGCTCCGATCCTCTGATCGAGTCCCATGCCCTTTGCAACCATATGAACGTCCGCGCCGACTTTCTCGCAAAGGGCAGACATTTCGTTTATAAAGGATATCTTTGCAGCAAGAAAAGAGTTCGATGCGTATTTAATCAATTCAGCGGTCTCGACATCTGTTATGACAAATGGCGTTTCGATTAGGTAAAGGGGTTTATAAAGGTCTCTCATAATAGCAACTGCCTGAGGGCTTTTCGCTCCTATAACAACCCTGTTAGGCCTCATGAAGTCCTCTATTGCTGCGCCTTCCCTCAGAAATTCAGGGTTAGAGACGATATCAAAGTCGATTTGTTCTTTCAGGTTGCGCGATATAATGTCTCTTATTTTCTGGCCCGTGCCTACGGGCACCGTGCTCTTTGTGACAATGACTTTGTAGTCCTCCATCTGTTTTGCTATCTCCCGGGCAACCTCTTCCACATATTTCATGTCTGCGGAACCGTCCCCCCTCCGTGGAGTTCCCACTGCAATAAAGATTACGAGAGATGACTCAACAGCCTTTTTTATCTTAGTCGTAAAACGCAACCTCTCCTGTTTAATATTCCGCTTAACCAGATCCTCGAGCCCCGGTTCATAAAACGGGATGATACCTTTCTTGAGGGCGCTTATCTTTTTTTCGTCTTTGTCAACGCATGTTACGAACAGCCCGAATTCTGCAAAACACGCTCCGGTGACAAGTCCAACATAACCCGTTCCTATAATTCCGATATGCATATGACCTCCCTTAATTTTCCGGTATATTGTAACAATTAACCACAGAGACCGCAGGATATATATTTTATGTCAATATGTTCCCTTACTGCCCGGAGAAACACTCTGAGCACTCTGTGGTTTAGTATTGTGAAGCAGCATTTTTTTTGTACAAACTCACCGCACGCTCGGAAACCCGCAGCCAAAAACCTGCTTCATCCTTTAAAATAGTCCGAAGTGGTTTTTGCCTGTAAGTCTTCATGAACCTGAACAGATCCCGCTCCGTCAGACCTATGTCCATGCTCGAAAAATAAAGGCCTGCCAGGTCTTTGATCACCCAGCGCTCAGGAGTGCGCTTCCTGATCTGAACCCTGTGCAGATCAATGAGATATAAGTCCATGCTGTTTTTTTCTTCCAGAGCTTTCAGATCGATCAGGAAGTGGCATATATAAAAATCCCTGTGGTTGATTCCATTATTATGTAAACGGCTTGAAATCTCGGCAACTTTTCTGATGATTTCAAATTTCAGTGAAAAGTCGGGAGGACTGTGTTTCCAATTTCTGCTGAGCTCTTCAAGGCTAAGTGTATTTTCGAGTTCCTCGGTTATGATAAACGACTCAAGCCATGCAGGAGGCAGACCCCTTTGGCCGTACCCGGCGGGTTTCATCGTGCCGATTCCCAGTTCGTCCAGCCGCATTACAGCGCGCATCTCATTCCCGGCAGTCAAAACAGGCCACCGGAGACTTAGCACATTCTTAAATATCTCCTTCCAGCCTGTTCTGCGATGAATCTTAAGAAAATATCCTTTGCCCTCTTTTTTGATGTATAAAGTCTTGCGATTTTTATGCTCACGAAAAATTTTCCCCTTTGCATTCAATATGCTGTTAAAGGTGTCACCATCTCCAAAAAAATCCCTGAGCTCAGTGTCAAGTTTCATCATAGCAGACCGCCTTTTGCTGCAAGAGATTCTATAATATCCGCAGCCTTCTCCGGCCTGCTGAAAAAATCGTTCCTGTTTACGTAATCTATGCCCATGCTTTTCCATGTTTCTCTTTCCGGAGATGTGATCATCTGCCGGAGGAGAGCATTGAACGTTGTCTGTTTATAAGGAGACGGGATCAAAAGGCCTGCGCCGGCATTTAAGATATGTAAGGCATACCCGCATATATCCGTTGCCAGCACAGGCAGCCCTGCTGCCATTGCCTCTATCAGAACCGTTCCGGCATTTTCCGAGTATGCGGGGTGGACTAGCAGGTCAGATGCCTTCATAAAGCGTGGCACATCGTCACGACCGCCTAAAAAAACCAGGCTGCCGGCGATGTTCAGTCGTTTGGCGATGCTTTCGAAGGGCTTGGGCTTTCCATGACCAATCACGACAAGCTTTGTCTGCTGCCTGAGACTTTCCGGCAGGCCGGCTAAAGCCAGGAGAGCACGGTCAAGCCCCTTGGTTTTGAAGCTGGAGGCGACCATGAGCAGGAGAATTCCATCGTCCTTAATGCCCAGTTCACTGCGCGTGCTTTTTCTTATCTCACCGGCATCATCCGAAATAACCCTGTCCCTTGGAATCCCGGGTGGCAGTTCATGAAACCTGTCATCTGCCGTCCCGTAATATCTGATGTATTTTGCCTTCTCTTTTGCGGAGATGAGCAGTATGCTGGTATTCGAGGAAGGTTCAAAAACAGCTTTTTCCAGCCCCGCGTATGTCTTATACCGGCCTCCCAGACGATAAAGAAAATTTTTTTCTTCCTTTGACCTTGCCTGATAGCATGAGTCGGCAGCATAATAGGCATCCAGGCCTTTCATCTTGTTGAAGCCGATTACAAAATCATGGCTGTCTTTTTTCAGATATTTAGTAACCTTTTCAGCGAAATTATAGCAGCGCCGGTGGTTGGTCCAACCTCTGACCGGCATTAAAGTCACCTCAAAGCCCTGAGGCACATCCCCTTCCCATGACATGGCGAAGACATGAATCGAGTGGCCCCGTTTCCGGCAGGCTTCTGCGATATGTATTAAATCGCGCTGGAGACCCCCGTAAGGGAAATACTTAAAGAGACAGAATGCCAGTTTCAAGAAAACCTCTTTCTCCCTTTTTTGATCCATTCGCTTGTTGCTGAATGTTTGATTTCGCTGAAATCTATCTGGGCCTTTATCTCATCAGGCATCAGGGAGGCGTATTCCGGAAAGAACCCGGATTCGACCCAGTCCTGAGCGCCTGCTTCCAGCCCGAATCTGTAGAAGCGCTTCAGATCTTTTCTTATACCTTTTAGACAGGGGGCTGAATATATTCGCGACTGATCAATATCTGTCAGGAAAACCCGGTATCCGGAACTGCCTTTCTGCACCAGTATATTCGGCCATTTCAAATCGCCGTGAACAGCTCCCTTTAAGTGCCAATCTGCTATTGTCTGAGCAAGTTTCTTTAAAAGCTCCCCGTCGATGTGAAAGAGACCTTTCCTGCAGATGTCTCCAAGATTCTCCGCATTTTCGACTGCTGAAGACAGGAAAAAGGAATATTTATGTCTGAAAGACTCTTCTTTATAGAATAAGGGTTCCGGTACGGGCAGCCCCTTTTTATAAAGCCTGAGGTTTCTCTTCCAGAGACGTTTCGCCCTGCTGTTGAAGAGTTTATGCAATAAGAAATCAAACAACCCCCTGTAATTGAACCTCTTTAACAGCAGGTCACGGTCAAGCCCGAAATCACTGCCTTTCAGAATACCGACTGTAGTGGAATGATCATTTTTCTTCAGCAGGAACGATTTGCCTTTATCTATTATCAAGTTCAAGTCATCGGCCATGAAAATGCGGCTGCTTTCTGTAACGCGTTGCTTCATCTTTGTTTTCTTTAAAGTGTTTTGGCACAGCCGAATGAATTCATAGTCTCTTGCATACCATTTTTTCAGATTTTCGACTGCCTTCTCTTCAAGCGTCCTGTCAAAGCCGCCCGGGGTTTTGTGCGAATGAATATCGTCGGCAGGAAGACTGATCCCCGGTGGCAGTCCCAATTCGGATTTCAGTATATCGAAGTCCGCCGAAAGATTTTCCTGAAAGCCTACAAAGAAAATATCCGATAATCTCGAGCGATAATAAGACTCGTCTTCAAACCAGTCCCAGTAAGAACTCTTCACGTGCTCCACGCTGCTGATAGCCCTGAGCGCATGGTTTTTTTCTTCTTTGTCTGCGGACGAAAGGGCAACCGCCAGTTCGTTTGGAGTAGCAAATTTCTGAAAGGCTATGTTCTCGTCCTCACTCCATGGACAAAAGCGGCGGGGCATTCCCTGACGCTGACGACTGTAAAAGCCGCTTATGAAGCGGCTAATTGGATCCCGCATAAAGAATATTACGTATTCGCCTTCCGGCACATCTCTGAGACTTACATTATGCGAATGCAGCCTGATAACATAACGGCCGGTCCGCCGGTATGGTTTTAAAGCGTGTTTTACGGCAGTGCCGCCGGTCTTGCCGATATGTAGCACGTGGATGTATTTTTTGCCATTCATCCGATCTATTGCCCGAAGCAGGCTGTTTTTTATGGAGGAAACAGATACTCCGGCGGAAGCTTTTTTGGCTGAATTTGCTTTGACTGAAGGACTCGACAGACCCATTTTAGCCTAAACTGCTAAAGTCTGAACATGCCCGGGTTTCCGCGAATCCGCATTAGCTTCAATTGAGCGCAGCAGCAATTCCCCCCCAATAATTCGGGCTTTTTCTGTAAGATCGTCCAGCCCCATTTTCCCGGATTTTCTGCTTACACTGTTCAGGACAAAATTGTTCAATTGTTCGTCTTCTCTCAGGCCGATAAAGGCAAGCAGCCGGTTAATCGTTGCAACCGGCTGATCCACAAACTCATCATATGAAACTTCACAGTAAAGTTCCTCCGGCATCTTCCGGAGAAAATCGCTGACGGCCTTCATGCTTAGTCGCCATTCGAGCAATCCCTTGTCAAAGTAACTCTCGCAAAGACCGGCCAATCCGGCTGTATCCAGCTGAGAAGATGCAAGTTGGATGAGCTGGTACCACTTGTATGTGTTGGATGAGAACCATTTTCCACGGAGGCTGGCCTTTGCCATTGACTCAGCTACTTCCAATCCATTCCTGTAAATATGGATAAAGCGGGCGTCGGGGAATATACTGTGAATAAACTTCAGCCGAAAGCTGTTGATCGGCAGTTTTTCGATAAGAACGGGCTTGCCGGTTATGATGGTTGCCAGGCGAAACAGACGGGATAGTTTTATACTCTTCTTCTGAACCGCATCAGTCTCGGTAAGAACTACCTTGCCTGACCGGGCAGCCGCTTTGCGTGTCCATATATCTGTTTCAGGGTAAGCGGCAAACCATATGCGACGGGGTTCATTCAGGTAGGTTATCTCAGGATGTTTAGACAACGAATTCCCGAGAATAGTTGTTCCGGACCTCCCGCAACCTATAATAAAAACGGGACGCCTGATACCATTGAAGGGTAACATGGCAAGGACCTCACCTGCCAATACAACGGATCGTCTCCTCAACTTATGCATCAGGCTCACGGATTATTCTCTGCCACAGCCATAGTCTTATTATAACTGATCATTCGACAGGCTGTGAGCATGTGTGAATTAACTCCATATCCCCTGATATGTTAAACATGCAAGGCACCAAAGGGTTATCATGTCTACGTTTTTAGATAAGCAACATATCACCCAGTAGGTGCATTATGAGTATATTAAAATCGGTCATTCCCGCGCACA
>Ga0208244_101158_pt1 | contig 16391 bp, 14 predicted proteins | sample SubbioCR12Aug_5A_FD_184828 | JGI IMG/M metagenome (GOLD analysis project Ga0208244, IMG submission 184828) | Serpentinite rock and fluid subsurface biosphere microbial communities from McLaughlin Reserve, California, USA - CR12Aug_5A (SPAdes) | ecosystem: Environmental > Terrestrial > Deep... | reverse complement strand
GACCACCAACCTCATCCTGACCCGCATGGAAAGCGGCGAATCCTTCGATGACGCCGTGCGCTATGCCCAGAAAATCGGCATCGCCGAAACCGACCCATCCGGCGACATCGATGGCTGGGACGCGGCCATCAAAATCGCCGCGCTGGCGACCGTATTGATGGACAAGCCGCTCAAACCCGGCGACGTGGAGCGCACCGGCATCCGCGCCATTACGCCTGAGATGGTGCTGGCCGCCAAAGCCGAAGGCAAACGCTACAAACTGGTCTGCACCGCCGAGCGCGACGGCGACCGGGTGCGGGGCAAAGTCGCCCCGGAACTGGTCCCCGTCAGTTCTCCGATGTACGGGCTGGAGGGCACGACCTCGCTCATCCAGTTCACCACCGATGTGCTCGGTGAACTGACCCTCATCGAAAGCGACCCCGGCCCACACACCACCGCCTACGGGCTCCTGGCCGACTTCCTGAATGCGGTTAAATAAACCAGACCTCACAAAAAACAGGCAGATTACATTGAGTTGCAATCTGCCTGTTTTTGTTTCCTGCCCGGTTAAACTGCCTGCTACAACTCCATCTTTCGAAACCGCCAGCCCGCCAGCAGGAAAAACCCGCAGGCGTAGGCCAGCAAAATCGTGGCAGGCAGCCAGGCTGAGGAGACACCCAATCCGCGAATCAGGATGTTCTGGTAGCCGGTCATCGCCCAGGCCGAAGGCATCAGCCGCCCGAGGGCCGCAAAGGCCCCACCCGAAGCCTCCAGCGGGAACCAGGCCCCACCCAGGGCCGAGAACAGGAACATCGCAATCATAGAGAAAAGCACTCCCTGGTCATCCGACTTCGCCAGCAACCCAATCAGCAGGCCCATCGAAGCGACCCACAGCCCCAGCGCAACCGAAACCAGGAGCGTGCCGAGCGGCTCGCGCAGGTAATCCACACCCAGCGCGAATTGCCCGAAAATCACCAACATGGCGGTCTGCAAGAAAACCAACCCGAACATCGCCAGCAAATGCCCGGCCACAATCTCCCAGGAACGCATGGCGGTTGTCATCAGGCGCCGCAGGGTGCGGGTTTTGCGCTCATTGACCAAAATCTGGGCCGAGGTAACCAGCCCCATGATCGCAAACTGCACCAAAATTCCCGGGGAAGCCTGGTTGTAGGGGTTATCGCCAAACCAGTTTTCTGTCGGTTGGGCTATCGCCCGCTCCAGGCGCACCCGTTCCAGGTGCGAGTTTTCGTCCCATTTCGCCCAGGCCAATTCCAGCGCCGGGGAAAATTCGGCGGGATTCCCGTGCACATCCGCGCTGATGGATGCAATTTCCACCGCGCTCATCAACTGGGAAACCGGGACTCTTAACAGTTGATAGAGCGATTGCCCATCTGACGAATTCGACTCGGCAATGAGCTTCAACTGCGGAAGCAGACTCCCCTTTACCGGCCCGCCGAAACCGGACGGGACGACCAACACCCCGGCCACTTCCCCGCGCCGTAGCGAGTCGAGCGCCTCGGCCTGTTCCAGCCTGACAACTTTCAGCGTGTCTGATGCCTCCAGCCGCGCGAACAGCATTTGATTCAGCCGGGAATCCGGTTCGGGGTCAACGTAGGCCAGCCCCAGCCGCATATCGGCGCTTTCGTTGCCCGATTCCCCTGCGTTGTAGGCAAATCCCATAAACAACGTAAACACAACCGGCATGGCAACCAGGAACAACAGCGAACGCAAATCGCGCAGGATTTGGTACAGGTCTTTGAAAGCAAGGTCTAAAATTTTCATTTATCATCTCCGGTGGGGCAAATTGACAATTTGCCTTACGAATATCTCTTCTTGAACATCACAGCGCCAATGGCGAACATCACCGCGCCCATCGCCAGCGCCACCGCAAAGGGCAACACCAAATCAGCAGGGGCCGCACCCGCCAACGACAGTTTCCAGCCCTTCAGCACCCAGCCCTGTGGGGTGAAGTTGGCGAGCATGGCAAAGGCGGCTGGCATCCCGCCGGGGATATTAGCCGTAAACAGTCCGCCCAACATGCCCAAGGCCGTCAGTCCGCCGCCCAGCACCGGGCCGCCCTGTTTGCTGGTCTTGACAAACGCGATGAGCAGTACGCCCAATCCCGAAGCGGCAATCACCTGTCCGGCCAGCGCCAGCGCAACCGCGCCGGGCTGCCCCCAGGCAATGCCGAAAGCGTAATGCCCGGCCGTCATCAGTACCAGCCCTTGCAGGATGACCGTCAGCACCACCGCCAGGAATTTTCCGACCAGGATATTGGCGCGCTCGGTCGGCGTGGTAAACAGGCGCGCCAGCGTGCCTTCCTCGTCCTCGCGCAGGATGGACATCATCGCGTACGCCCCGGTGAAAAAGGCAAAGAAAATCATCTGCCCGGCCATCGTCAGGCCCATCATCTGTTGGATGGGGTCGGCGGATTCTGTCTCGCCCACCGATTGAGCCGTCAGCACCAGCGCGGCTTTTTCGGGATTGTGGAACAGGTCGCGCTGGAATTCGCGGTACCAGTCGGTGTAGCGTGTCACCCAGGCGGGCACCTGAATTGCGGCGTGGGCCAGGTCAGGTTGGAGTCCGCTGGCCTGCTGGCGCTCGATCAAGGTCTGGATGGCAATTCCGCCGCCAGAAACCCCATCCAGCATCATCGTGACCATGTCCTGCACCACAGCCGGGGCAATCGTCAGGGTCGGGTCGCTGAGTATCGTCACCTGCGCATCATTTTCACCAGCCAGGAGACTCGCGCTCAAATCTGCCGGAATGATGACCGCCACACCGATTTGCTGTTTATCGAGGGCAGCGCGAGCGGATGCCTCGTCAGGGTAGTCGCGGGCTTCAATCCACGTTTCGACGCTTTCATCGAAAAACATGGCACGAATATTGTCGCCGATCGGCGCGTCGAGCGGGGAATTGGCGGGCAGCCTGTCCGCGTTGACCACGCCCACTTGCATGGCGGTCATGCTCACGTCCCCGCCAGACAGCCCGCCAAAGGCAAAATAAATCAACCCGGTCAGCATCAGCGGCGCAACGACGGCCATGCCGATGGTGAAAGCGCTCCTAAATGAGCGCGTCAGGTCGTTCAAGGCAATATCGATAATTTTCATGGTTGCATCATCCTAGCCAATCAGCAGTCCCATCGCCGGGAGCAGCATCATTACAAAAAAGACAATCCCCAAAGCCCAGTTCAACCATTTCTTTTCGGGGTGATTGACCCAGTAATGCAGGATGGCCGAGAGCAACAACGCCTGCGGGATAACTTCCAGCCAGCCAGTCAACTGTCCCGCAATGGGCAGGATGGTGTAAATCATGCCCTCAATCGAGCCGGGAGTCGGCCCAAAAGTCGAGAGAATGCCGAGCGCGACCAGCAGCCACCCCATCGTCAACCAGCCGTTTTTCCTGCCAAAAAGGATTTCACGCAGCGGGTAAAAAGCCAGGGCAAAGATGATTCCACGCAAAGGCTGGAACAGTGGCCCGGCCATCACAATCGGGTCGCTGGTCTGGCGCATCCAGCTGGCCATGTCGGCCTCGGCAAATCGTTCGGCATATCCCAGGAAGGCATAAGTTAGCAGGCCCATTAGAAAATAGGTGATTGTATGCACGACACTGGTTTTGATAATCAATCCGAACAGGGTAATTTTTTGTGTATTCATTTTCGTTCTCCTCTTTTGACAAAGGACCAAGGACAAACGACGAAGGCACCAACCTTGGTCTTTCGTCTTTCGTCCTTGGTCAGTCACGCAAAGCGCGGCCCGTCAGGTGCAGGAACACTGTTTCGAGATTCGGCTCCTGGATATCTACCGAGGTTATCCGCGCGCCCAGTTTGCCTGCCGACTCGAACAGGCGCGGCAAAACGAGGTTCGAATCGCCCACAAGCGCCGTAATCTTCCCATCCAGCGCATCAATTTTGGATACACCTTGCACATCTTTCCAGACATCCAAAACATTCAAGCCATCAACATTCAGCGTCAAATCAATCCGCGTCTGCCCGTTGACCAGTTTGATGAGTTCATCATGCGTGCCATAAGCGATGACCTTGCCCATGTCCATGATGACAATGTGATGCGAGAGTTCGGCGGCCTCTTCCATGTAATGGGTGGTGTATAGCACGGTCATGCCCTGGCGGTTGAGTTCTTTGACGTTGTCGATGATGTGGCGGCGGCTCTGCGGGTCAATGCCGACCGTCGGCTCGTCCATGATGACCACCTGCGGCTTGTGCAGCAGCGCCGCGCCGATGTTGACCCGGCGCTTCATCCCGCCCGAAAACTTGCCGACGGCATCCTTCTGGCGGTCTTTCAGCCCGATGATGCCCAGGATTTCATCCACGCGAGCTTTTAGCGCCGCGCCGCGCAGCCCGTACACCTTGCCCCAAAAATCCAGGTTCTCGCGCGCTGAAAGGTCGGGATAGAGCGCAATGTCCTGCGGGACGACTCCCAGGCAGGCCTTTGCCGCTTCCGGCGCAGTGCGGACGGAATGCCCCATGATGAAAGCGTCGCCTTCATCCGGCGCCAGCAGCCCGGAGAGCATCGAGATGGTGGTCGATTTCCCCGCCCCGTTCGGCCCCAACAGGCTCAAGATTTCGCCTTGCTCAGCAACAAACTCCACGCCGGCCACAGCCTGCAAATCACCGAATGATTTCTTAAGATTCTTGACTTCGATTGCGTTCATTGTTTCTCCTTATCATCGCAGGGGCACGGCGGGGGATTTACAGATTTTCATTTCGGTAAAATCCGCTGTGCCCCTACTGGATTTATCTTGACCCCATTGTACGAATTTCCCCTTGTTTCCACATTGGCCTGTCGGATAATCTTCACCTGTACTTTCGTACAGTGTCCGCGCGGACGATGGAAACTGCCCCCAAACTGGTATACAATTCAATCATGCCACAACAACCCACGCAAAACACCCTCACCGGCGTCGAACGCGACCCGCGCCTGTTTACCTGGTTCCTGACCCTGGTCATGGCAATCATGTACACAGTCTCGTTGCTCGACAACCCCGCCTTGCGCGTGCCCGTCCCGCTGACCATTTTCACAATCCTGTTTATTGTCCACGTGCTCCTGCACTGGCAAATCGAAAGGATTTTCGAAAAGCCCAAACTACTGCTCGCCTACATCCTGATTCAAGGCGCTTTGGGATTTGCCATCTCCTGGATGGCCGCGCATGAAGCCGTCACATTCGCCATTTACATGGCCCTGTTCGGCGAAGCAATCGGCATGTTCGGCCTCACCCGCCGCGGGCTGCTGGCTACCATTTATTACTTCACGCTGGCTTTCATCAGCATCCAACAAATCATCACGACCTTCCCGCCCGTCTTGATGGCTGTCACCGCCCTGCCCGTCCTTATTTTTGTGGTCATCTACGTGGTTCTCTACAGCCGCCAGGCCAAAGCCCGCGAACAGGCCCAGGAACTGGCCACCGAACTCGAAGCCGCCAACCGCCAACTGACCGAATACGCCAACCAGGTCGAAGACCTGACCATCGCCGCCGAACGCCAGCGCATGGCCCGCGAACTGCACGACACCCTCTCGCAGGGTCTGGCCGGTCTCATCCTGCAACTCGAAGCCGCCGACGCCCAACTTGGCCGCCAAAACCCCGAAAAAGCGCGAGAAATCATCAGCCAGGCCATGCAAAAAGCCCGCGAATCTCTCGCCGACGCCCGCAATGCCATCAGCAATTTACGCGAAAATCATGTGGGAGAATTGGAAGATTCCTTGCGCCGCGAAATCGACCGTTTCGAGGCCGCTACCGGCATTCCCTGCGTTTTCCACGCGGAACAGACTATCCCCATACCTGATTCCGTTAAAGAGACCATTCTCCGCACCGTCAGCGAAGCCCTGACCAACATTGCCCGCCACGCCCAGGCATTCGAGGCGGCTGTCAATCTCACCGTTAAAGACCAAACGCTAACAGTCACCATCAAAGACAACGGCCTCGGCTTCGACCCGGAGAACATCCCCTCCGGCCACTACGGCCTGCTCGGCATCCGCGAGAGAATCCGTCTAACCGGCGGCCAACTCACCCTCAACACTGCCCCAGGTAAGGGTACAATCATCAGCATCGCAATCCCCATCACGTAAGGGCAGGCCTTGTGCCTGCCCTGGGCTGCCCCTCAGGGCGGACATAAAGCCCGCCCCTACCCAAACCCCTACCAAATATGACAAAAATCCTCATCGCCGACGACCACCTCATTATCCGCCAGGGCTTGCGCCTGATCCTCGAAACCGAGGCCGATTTCGAGCTGGTCGGCGAAGCCGCCGACGGGGCTGAAGCCCTGCACCTATGCGCAAGTGTGCACCCCGATGTGGTGTTGATGGACTTGCGCATGCCCGGCATGGACGGCATCACTGCCATCGAAAAACTGCGCCAGAGCCAGCCGGAAATTGCCGTCGTCATCCTGACCACTTTCAACGAGGACGAACTCATGCTGCGCGGCATCCGCGCCGGGGCCAAAGGCTTCCTGCTCAAAGACACCAACCGGGCTGCGTTATTCGATACCATCCGCGCCGCCGCGCGCGGCGAAACCCTGCTCAAGCCCGAAATCATGTCCCGCCTGTTGGATGCCGCCGCCGCTCCGACAACACCAGCCTCGCCCTTCAACCTGAGCGAACGAGAAAAAGAAGTCCTGGCCGCCGTCGCCCGCGGCGAACGCAGCAAAGAAATTGCCGTCAAGCTCAATATCACTGAGCGGACGGTCAAAGCTCATTTAGCCAGCATCTACCAGAAAATGGGCGTCGATTCTCGCGCCGGGGCAATCGCCGTCGCAGCCCAAAACGGCTTGCTGACCTGAATCCCTGCCAGAGAAGCGCCGAGGAAAAAGAAATACAGCGCACCACTGGACATCCCACTGGTGGGATTCATCTCCACGGCCATCAACTGGCAGGGAAAAAAAGAAAAACGTAGCCTGAAACAAAAAAGCGCAGCCGTAGCAGCGCTTTTTGAAATTCATCTCCTTGAAAAACGGGTTTAATCTTCCGGACGAGCAAAAATCATGCGCCCGGCAGCGGTTTGCAGCACTTTGGTAACGGTCACACTTTTGCTTGTGTTCAAGAATTTGTTGCCGTTTTCAATCACCACCATGGTGCCGTCTTCCATATAACCAACGCCCTGATTGGCTTCCTTGCCTTCCTGGATAATTTGTATCGCGAAGGTTTCGCCGGGCAAGACCACCGATTTAACAGCATTGGCCAACTCATTGATATTCAAGATGATAACCCCTTGCAACTCTGCCACACGGTTCAAGTTGTAATCGTTGGTCAGGATGGGGCACTTCATCTGGCGCGCCAGGATGACCAGCTTGTCGTCCACCTCGCGCACGCCTTCAACATCCACATCGGAAATGCGAACCGTCACCGCCGAGGTTTTCTGCAACTCGGACAGGACTTCCATGCCGCGCCGCCCGCGCTGGCGGCGCAAGGCATCCGCCGAATCGGCGATATATTGCAGTTCGTTCAAAACAAAACGCGGAATGAGCAAAGTCCCCGGCAAGAAGCCTGTCTTGGCAATATCGGCTACGCGGCCATCAATAATCACGCTGGTATCAAGCAGGATGTTACGCCCCGACGTGCTCCAGCCACCCCCTCCCCCGGAAGACTCCCCGCGCCCCGAAAGCGCCCCGATGACTCCGAGCATGTCAGCTTGTCGCATGACAAACAGGGCAACCCCAAAATAGCCAAACAGCAAAACTGACAGGAAAGGTAAAATGTCCCGAAACGGTGAAGGCAGCATCGAGAGCGGAAAGGTCAACAAAGCCGCCACCACCAGCCCGGCCATCAAGCCCACCAATCCCGAAAAAAGGGTCTCAGCCGAAAGGCGGCTCAAAAGTGAGCGCAGCCCTCGTATGGGGCGGGTCGTGAACCAGGGCGTCATAATCAACCCGAACAAGGCCCCGACCATTGAAAAACCGATTGCATTGGTAATAGGATTTTGGCTACCTGCGGTAGGCAACCAATACCCCCAGTAGCCCCCTACAATAAAGAATACAAACATGCCAACAATACGAACAGAAAAATCGGGACTCATGAATAACTCCTTTAAAAAAATAATAATCCTGCAATAAATTCACATTCATCATAGCATGAGCACCTGATAACGTCAATTGCAAGAGCGTCACAGCCCCCGGCCTCATCAAAAAAGTACAAAAACCAAAACGCCAAAAAACAGAAAACTTTGCACACTTAATAAACCCTGGCGTCTCCTGGCGTGCCCGCCCCCGTTCGTGTCGCGAGCACGCCGGCGCGATACGGCAGGTGCGGCGATTAAGAAACCGTGACCTTAAGAAAACCTTGCGCCACAACCGATACAATGCGTGAGCGGAAAAATTGGAAATTTGCCGGGCGAAATTGCCCGAATTTATGATATACTTGCCCGGCTCTGGTCACAAAGACTGGGCACATCTTGCCTGGGACGGGCATTGAGCGTCCCTGAGCGGGTCATTATTCCCGCTAAACCTGTCAAAGTTGGTTTTGGAAAACCAACGGCAAAAGGAGAAAAATGGCTGTTATTTCCATGAAAGCCCTGCTTGAAAGCGGCGTCCACTTCGGACACCGAACCAACAAGTGGGATCCCCGTATGAAGCCGTACATCTTCACCGAGCGCAACGGCATTCATATTATCGACCTGCAACAAACGGTCAAGTCTATCAACACTTCCTACAACATTATTCGCGACACTGTCCAACAAGGCGGCACGATTTTGTTTGTCGGCACCAAGCGCCAGGCGCAGGAAACCGTGCGCGACGAAGCTGTCCGTTGCGGAATGCCCTACGTCACCGAGCGCTGGCTGGGCGGTATGTTGACCAACTGGAACACCATGTACCAGCGCATCCAGGAAATGGAACGCTTGGAAACCCTGCGCGACAGCGGCGAAATCAACCGTCTGACAAAAAAAGAAGGCCTGCTAATTGAGCGTGATATCGTCCGCTTGCAAACCCGTCTCGAGGGCGTTCGCAAAATGAAGCGGTTGCCGAACCTGGTCTTCATCGTCGATGTTGGCCGTGAAGAAACCGCCGTCCATGAGTGCAACCTGCTCGGCATCCCGATTGTGGCCCTGCTCGACACCAATTGCAACCCGCAAAACATCGACTATGTCATCCCGTCGAACGACGATGCCATTCGCGCCATCAAACTGCTGGTCGCCAAAATCGCCGATGCGGTTCTTGAAGGCAAAGCCATGCGCAAAGATGACGACATGGGCAAAGAAGAAGAAATCGCATTTGGCAGCGGCGAACCTGCGCCCCGCAAGCCCGTCCGCATGGACAACGAAGAAGAACTGGACGATGCGGCCCTGCTCGGACAGGCGACACTGGCAAAACTGAGCGTCCCTGCCGCTGAAGAAGATGCTGCTGAGGAACCTGTCGCTGAAGAGCCGAAAACAGAAAAACCTGTTGCAGAAAAGTCGAAGACAGAAAAACCTGTCGTTGAAGAACCGAAAACAGAAGAACCTGTTGTAGAAGAACCAAAAACAGAAGAACCGGTTACAGAAAAGCCGAAAGCAAAAAAAACCAAAGCAGAAAAACCTGCCGTAGAAGCGCCGAAAGCAGAAGCTGAAGAAACAGAGACCGAGTAAGAGGAAAACATGGAAATTACTGCCCAAATGATTAAAGAGTTACGCGCCGCGACACACGCCGGTATTCTGGATTGTCGCAAGGCCCTGACCGAGGCCAACGGCGACTTCAACAAAGCCGTCGACTGGTTGCGCGAAAAAGGCATGGCCACTGCCGCCAAACGCTCTGACCGCGATGCGTCCAACGGTGTGGTTGAGTTGTACTCCCACGGCGCTGGCCGCGTAGGCGTGATGGTCGAAGTGAACTGCGAAACTGATTTCGTCGCCCGCTCCGAGGCCTTCCGTAATTTTGCGCACGAAGTCGCCCTGCAAATCGCTGCTTCGGCCCCGCTGTACATCACCGAAGACGAAATCCCGGCTGATGTGCTGGCTCGCGAAGCCGAGATCGCCCGCAAGCGCGTTATCGAAGAGGGCAAGCCCGAAGCCGTCGCAGAAAAAATCGTCGAAGGCCGCCTGAACAAGTTCCGAGACGAGGCCTGCCTGCTGCGCCAGGCTTACATCCGAGACGAACAGTTGACGATTGAAAAACTGCTCCACGCCACCATCACCAGCACCGGTGAAAACATCATTATTCGCCGTTTCCAGCGTTGGGAACTTGGACAAAGCACCGCCGAATAATTCAAAAAGCCAACCGAAAGGTTGGCTTTTTTATAGCGTAACCCAACCAACCAGATACAAGGAGAAAAAATGGCACTCAAATATCGTCGAATCGTGCTCAAACTTAGCGGCGAGGCCCTGGGAGGAGAGAACGGCTTCGGCATCAACGTATCGGAAGTCGAGGCCATCGCCAAGCGCGTGAAAGAAATCTACGATATGAAGGCTGAAATTGCAATCGTTATCGGCGCGGGCAACCTGTGGCGCGGCAAACAGGGGCTTGAGCGTGGCATGGACCGCGCCACCGCCGACTATATGGGCATGCTCGGCACAATGATGAATGCCCTGGCCCTGATGGACGCGCTCGAACGCCAGGAAGTCGTGACGCGGGTGATGTCGGCTATTGAAATGCGCGCCATTGCCGAGCCGTACATCCGCCGCCGCGCCATTCGCCACCTTGAAAAAGGCCGCGTGGTGATTTTTGGCGCCGGGACGGGAAATCCGTTCTTTTCCACCGATACCGCCGCCGCCCTGCGCGCCACCGAAATCGAAGCCGACGTGGTCATCAAGGCCACCAAGGTCGACGGCGTGTACGACTCGGACCCCAAGAAAAACCCGAACGCAGTCAAATTCAGCCACTTGTCATATATCGAAGTGCTCAACCGCCGCCTCGAGGTCATGGACTCGACCGCAATCACCCACTGCATGGAAAACAACATCCCCCTGCTGGTCTTAAACCTGTGGGACGAGGTTGCGCTCAAAAACGCCCTGCACGGCCAGGAAGTCGGCACGCTCGTTTCTGCCTAGCATCGGAAGAACATCCAAAGCGGCGCAAAGGTAACAACCTGCGCCGCTTTTTCGTTTGGTGGTAAACTTGCTGCCCTATCCGAAATGCCCCTTTTTCAGGTAGAATACCGCTTGCGCCGACTTTTACCCCGGCGCGAAAAGAGAGACTATGAACAAACCTCCTTCATCCTTGATTTCTTCCTACAAAAGACGCCAGCAAATGGGGCCTTTTATCGTAGGCGCACTGGCAATCCTGCTGATTGTGATTGGGATTGTCGTACTTGTTTTATGGCTGACCGGTTCGGGCGCACCCAGCCTGAATTTCAACCTATTCGCCACCGAAACGCCGACAGCCACCCTGACCCCTACCCCGACCAACACCAACACCCCAACCAGCACCCCGACCGAGACCCCGACCCCGACTGTGACCTTTACCCCCACACCTTCGGCGCCGTTTGAGTACACGGTCGAGGAGGGCGATTTCCTGTTCTCGATTATCGAAAAATTCAACCTGGGCGATAACGGCCTGGCGTTGCTCTTAATATTGAACAATTATGCGCCCAACGACCCGGAGGGGAAAATCGGCATCAACCCCAGCACCCTTTCCATTTTTGTCGGGCAAGTGATTTTGGTCCCCAACCCCGGTATGCCTTTACCCACCGCCACCCCGGTACCGCTCGAAACCCTGCGGCGCGGCGCGATAATTGAATATACTGTCCAAGCTGGCGATTCGATTGCGGCCATTGCTTTCAAGTTCAATTCGACGTCCGAGGCAATTCTCAAAGAGAACAACCTGGACAATGCCAACCTTATTTTCATCGGCCAAATCCTGAAAATTCCGGTCAACCTGGTGACACCGGCCCCCACCCTGGCTCCCACCGTGACACTGGCCGCAACCATTACACCCACACCCTAAAGGACTGGACAAAACCCGGCTTGTCGGGTAGAATTCCCCCCCGTTGTATTTGAAAGATTTTTCGGAGGAATACCCTTGGCTAACATTAAGTCCCAAATCAAACGCAATCGCCAGAACGAAAAACGCCGCCTGCGCAATCGCGCCGTGCGCGGCACCGCCCGCGCCGCCGTCCGCGACGCCCGCACCGCCATCCTGGCCGGTGAACCCGCCGCCTCGAAGGAAGCCGTTTTGGCCGCCATTAGCCGCCTCGACAAGGCCGCTGAAAAAGGCGTTATTCACAAGAACAATGCCGCCCGTCGTAAGAGCCGCCTGATGAAAGCGCTTGCGGCTGTCGAAACCAAGTAGTCCCGGCTTGTAAACTGTGCATTCAAGCGGGAGCGCCCCAAGCGGCGCTCCCGCTTTTGTGCGTCAGGGAGCGGATGAGGGAGCGGATGAGAGAGCAGATAAACGAAAACCGACAACGGATAAGGGTATAATCGCCCATCTTTTATTTTCGGTGAGGGTGCAATCATGTTTGAAAAAGAGCAACAGTCTATCGAAGCAAAAATCAGGGATTTCTGCGCGGCAAACGACATTCCGCAGGTCGAGTTGAAGTGGATGCCCATCCCCTTTAGCGGGGAGTGGGGTATTTCCACCTCGTTTTTTGCAACCGCCGCTGCCGAAGCCAAGGCCGGAAAAAGCAAGGGGATGCCCGTCCCGGCCCGGGCACAGGAAATCGCCGAGGCGGCGCAGAGCGGCCTGGGGAAAATCCCCGGTATTTCGCGCGGCGAGGCAGTCAAAGGGTATTTGAACCTGTACTTTTCGACAGCGGAGTACGCCCGCCGGGTGGTGGATGCCGTCCTGATGGACGGTGAAAAGTTCGGGGCCGGACATCCCAAAAATGAGCGTGTCATGGTCGAGTATGCCCAGCCGAACACGCATCACTCTTTCCATATCGGTCATTATCGCAACACCATTTTGGGTGAAGCCCTGGCGCGGATTGTGGAATTTGCCGGGTTCGAGACCATCCGCGCTTCGTACCCCGGCGATTTGGGCCTGGGTGTCATTACGGTGCTGTGGGCTTACGAGAAGTTTTATAAGGGCCAGGAGCCAAGCGACATTCACGAGCGCGGACAGTGGCTCTTAAAGATTTACGCCGAGGCGAGCAACCTGCTGACCGAGAAAGAAGGCGAAACGCCCGCAGAAAAAGCCCAACGCGAGGCCTACGACGCCGAACGGCGCGAAATGTACCGCAAATGGGACGCGGGCGACCCGGCAGTGCGCCAGTTGTGGCTGGATACGCGCGAGTGGAGCATGGAAGAGTTGCGCGACATTTTGGGCATGATGGATGTCAAAATCGATGTCTGGTTCTTCGAGAGCGAAGTGGACGAACCTTCGAAGAAGATTGTCCACGAATTGATTACACGCGGCATTGCCGATGACGAACGCCCGACCGGCCCGGTGATTGTCAAAATCGACGAAAAACTCGGTCTGGCAAAGGAAAAATATCGCGTGGCGGTGATTTTGCGCTCGGACGGCACTTCGCTTTACCTGACCAAGGATTTGGCCCTGGCGCGGGATAAATTTGAGAAATTCCAGGCAGACCGCTCGGTGTATGTGGTCGACAACCGCCAGAGTCTGCACTTCCAGCAGGCGTTCAAGATTCTGGAACTGTGGGGCTTCAAACAGGCTGAGAAGTGCTACCACCTGGCCTATGGCTTCGTCAGCCTGCCCGAAGGGGCCATGTCGGCCCGGCGCGGACGGGTGGTGCTGTTCAAGGAAGTCTACGACGAGGCCATCCAGCGCGTGCTGGCAACGATCGCCGAGAAAAACCCGAACATGCCGAAAGCGGAACGGGACGGGGTCGCCAAAAAGATTGGAATGGGCGCACTGGCTTATTCGATGCTCTCGGTCGACAACAACAAGGACATGGTCTTCGACATCAACGAGGCGCTCAGTTTCGACGGCAAAACCGGGCCTTACATCCAGAATGCTGTCGTGCGGGCGAATTCGATTCTGCGAAAATCGGGAATCGATATTCGAGCATCGAATACTCGAAACTTCGAATATCAACTAACGAATCACGAAATCGAACTCATCGAGCAGATGTCGCGTTTCCCGGCGGTGGTCCAGCAGGCGGCGGAAGAATACCGTCCGCTGCTGGTGGCGGCCTACGCCTACGACCTGGCGACGGCTTTTCACAGTTTCTACCATGCCGTGCCCGTCTTGCAAACAGATGATGAAGCGGTGCGGTCAGCCCGCCTGCAATTGGTGGCAGCCGCCAGGCAAACGCTGATCAACGCGCTGCGCCTGCTGGCCATCAACGCGCCGGAAGTGATGTAAAACAAAAAGTGGAAAGTTGGAAAATTACCGCTTTCCACTTTTTTGTTTTTAGGCCCGGGTGGAAGCCAAAAGCGACTCAAAAACGGTGGCGCTCCAGCCGGGGCAATCGTGGACTTTGGTCTGAATCTGTCTCAATAGCGGCGGCCAGGCTGAGGGGAGTCCGCTCCCGCGCCCTTCCGTCCCCAATTTGACGATTGTCTTATCAATCGTTAACAAATCACCTGTATAATTTGTATGTGTATTTGACAAGCTATTTCACTGGAGGAAAACATGATTTCAAAAGTAATGCAAGACGCAATTAACGAGCAAATCAACAAAGAGTTGTACTCGTCGTATCTCTATCTCTCGATGGCGGCTTATTTCGAGGGCAAAAACCTGCCCGGTTTCGGCAACTGGCTGCGCATTCAGACTGCAGAAGAAAACGAACATGCCATGAAGTTGTACAACCACCTGCTCGAACGCGGCGGCAAGGTCGAACTGAAGGCCATCGCCGCCCCCAAGGTGGACTGGGCTTCGGCCATGGATGCGGTCAAGGAAGTTCTGGCGCACGAGCAGCTTGTGACCAAATCCATCCATGAGTTGTACGAGGTGGCCCTGAAAGAAAAGGATTACGCGGCCCAGGTCATGTTGCACTGGTTTATCGAGGAGCAGGTTGAAGAGGAAGCCAACGCGACCGCCATCCTTGAGAACATGCAGAGCATCGAGGCGCACGAGACGGCCATCCTGATGCTCGACCACCGCCTGTCGAAGCGCAAAGACGAATAAAATTCAGGTTAACATCTCTTAAAGAGCGCCCATTTGGGGCGCTCTTTTTATTATTGGATGTCGTATAATAATTTTGAACTCTTTCAGACCCGGAGGCGCTTATGCTCGTCATCGTCAGCGATTTACACTTGGGGGATGGTACTTGCGGAAAATCCATTTCGCCGAGCGCTTTTTACCTGTTTGCCAGCCGCCTGCGCGAACTGGCTTACCAGGCGTCCTGGCGCAAGGACAACACCTATCGCCCTATCGACAGCATTCACTTGGTGCTGATGGGCGACATCCTCGACCCGCAGCATTCGACCCTGTGGCTCGCTACCAAGCCGGACGACCCCGGTTACACCCGCCCGTGGACGGATTTCAAAGCGCCTGAATACGCCGAAACCTTGGGCCGGGTGACCCGCGCCATTTTGCAGAACAATGCCGAGGGGCTGAAAACCCTGCGCGACTGTGTGCAGGGAAATATGATTTACCTTGCCCCTGCAACGAGCAACGGGCGTCCCGACTTCGACTCGGATGATTTGTACTACCCGAACGTCCAAATCCATTATATGGTCGGCAACCACGACTGGTACTACCACCTGCCCGGCCCAGATTTCGACCAGATTCGCCAGGAAATTATCGAGGCAATGGGTTTGAGCAACCCCGCCAACCAGTTCCCCTGGCAGGCCGAGGAGTTCGAGCCGCTCGAAGACCTGTTTGCCCGTTATGAGTTTTACGGGCGTCACGGCGATATTTACGACAAATTCAACTTCGACGCCGAAAAAGGGCGTGATGCCGCCGCCCTGGGCGACGTCTTTGCGATGGAGATGCTCAACCGCTACCCGCTGGAGGTTGGTCACAGGCTGGGCAATGAAGTCCCGGCAGCTCTGGTGGACAGCCTTCGCAAACTGACCAACATCCGCCCCGCGCTGGCGACCCCGCTCTGGATTAGCGGCCAAATCAAACAGCACGCCCGGAGCGATAAAATGGAAACCGAACTAAAAAGAATATGGGATACGATGGGACAGGAATTCTTAAGCCTGGAAATTGTCCGTGAGGCCGATAAAGCCTTCCAGTTCGACATGGTCGATGCGCTGCAAATCGTCCTGGGAATTTCGAAGCGGACGTCGTTCAGGCGCATCAACGACATTGTCATCTGGGTGCGCAACAAAATGTGGGGCGGGCAAATTTCCTATATTAAACATGCCCTGGAAGAACAGGCCTTTGTTAAAGGCACAGCCCGCTACATCGCCTACGGGCATACCCATCACCACGAAGTTGTGCCGCTCGATAGTGACGGTGTTCCACCCACGACGGCTTATCAAATGTACATGAATTCGGGCTGCTGGCAATCGTATTACACCCTGACCGCCAGGAACCCCAGGGAACAGAAGTTTGTTCCGTACCAGATGCTTTCCTACCTGATATATTACCGCGACAACCAGCGCGGCGGACGCCATTTCGAAGCCTGGTCGGGCGCATT
>Ga0208244_101157_pt1 | contig 16392 bp, 11 predicted proteins | sample SubbioCR12Aug_5A_FD_184828 | JGI IMG/M metagenome (GOLD analysis project Ga0208244, IMG submission 184828) | Serpentinite rock and fluid subsurface biosphere microbial communities from McLaughlin Reserve, California, USA - CR12Aug_5A (SPAdes) | ecosystem: Environmental > Terrestrial > Deep... | reverse complement strand
CAGCACTCTTTATGATGTAGCCATAATAGATGAAAACAACATTTGGGCTGTTGGTGAAATATACATGAACGACTCACTTGGCAACCCAGACCATAATGCTTACAATGCAGTGCATTGGGATGGACAAAAATGGGAGTTGAAGAAGATTTCCGTTCTCTTTAGAGGAAATATTATTACTCCACCGCTCGAAGGGGTTTTTGCATTTTCTAGTAATGATATTTGGTTTGTTGGAAGTCTGCCGATTCATGGTGATGGAAATAATTGGACAATGTATGATTTAAGAACAACTGTAAATCCTAATTTATCATTGTCGAAAGCTTGGGGGACTAGTTCTAACAACCTTTATTTTGTGGGAAATAATGGAAGCATCGCCCACTGGAACGGGAGTAGCTGGAAGAAGATAGAAAGCGGAACAGATATTTATCTTTCGCATATCTGGGGAACATTTAGTAAATATGAAAAAGATTATGAAATAATTTGCATTGGAACTAATTCATCTGGTCTTTCCGGTTTCGAGATTATGAAAATTAAGAACTACACAGTAACTTCCCTCCCCAAAAAAGGCATTGAGTTTCACCTTATTTCTACCTGGTTTGTACCTAACAGGAAATATTTTGGAGTAGGAGAATATTTATATACGACCTATTCTCTAAATGAAATATGGAAAAGACAAGACATAACTGAACCTCTCCATTTAGCAAATATCAAAGGACAGGGTTATAATGATATATTCATTACGGGTGCATTCGGGTTATTAGTTCATTATAATGGCTATACTTGGAAAACATATAATGGAAGTGAACTCCCTTTTTTTCAAGGTTCATTTAGTAGGGTTGATTTTAAATCTAACGTTGTTGTTGCCACTGGTAGTATCCAGTACTCAATAGTCGACATAAAAGGGATAGTAACTATAGGTAAAAGAAATTAGAAAAGAGGAGAGCAGGGCATAAACAGAAAGAGTAATTAATACCAATACCGGCGTTCGCGGCACCGGTATTTAGAAAAAGCGGTTTTTTACCAAAAAATCCATCGCTGTGCCCATTTTGATACATTGTGCAGCTATACAATGCCCTCCTGCGTTCATTTTGATACATTGTAAACTTGTACAATGGGGTTTCCGGCAAATTTTGATGCGTTGTTTTTGACTACAATCCCGTCATGAGTAAATTTTTATTCATTGTTTACAATTACAATGCCGTACCGTTTAAATGTTTATGCATTTTAATTGTACGCAGATCAGAATCTAACCTTCGAGGTTGGCTATTTTAATTATAATCTAACAAGGTTATCACTTATTTCCGCCGATGAGTCGCGGTTTTCGAGTTTTTTACTCCGACGGAGTCGGGGTAAAAAGTATCGAGAAAACCTATAATAGATAAAACTTCTTGCTTCTTGCTAATAAAGAAATCTGCTTCCAGTTAATTCAATATTTACAGAAAATTAGATATTTTTGAAAAGTTTAAATGCGGAATTAAATATGTCATTGATCAAATACGATAGTAATAGAATCGGTACCCCGGACTTTCTTAAGGGAATTGCGGTTTTTCTTATGATTCAGGTACACCTGATGGAATTTTTTGCCGGACAGGAAATTTATGATTCTTTAACCGGCAAAATATCCCTTTTTCTTGGTGGACCACCGGCAGCTCCTTTGTTTCTTGCTGTTATGGGTTATTTTATCGCAAGATCAAAGCGGGAATCAATCTACTTTATTAAAAGAGGTGCTCTCCTATTTATAGGCGGGATTTTCTTGAATATCGGATTAAGTTTCAATCTACTGCTTCATATTTATAACGGAGAATCTTACGAAAATGCGATGCACTATATATTCGGTGTGGATATTCTTCTTTCTGCGGGAATGAGCATGATTTTTATAGCTTTACTTAAATCCCTCTTGAATAAACATCCTCTCTATCCTCTTGCTTTATCTTTTGCAGCGGTTGTATTGGGTAGTGTTTTGCCGCTGTTCGGCGACGGTGATTATAATGTTTCCTCTTTTGTTAATGCATTTTTCTACGGTGGATTCACATGGTCCTACTTCCCGTTGTTTCCCTGGCTTGCTTACCCTCTACTCGGATATTCCTTTTTTACATTAAAAAATAATCCGCCGTTTTTCATCAGATTAAATAAGCACATCAGAATGTTAATAGTTATAATCTGGCTGCTTTTTATTATCATTTCAAGATCGTATGTATTTGAAATAACATCTAACTTAAGGGTTTATTATCACCATGATATTCTTTTTTATATATGGACGGTAACCTTTCTTGCCGGCTTCACTTTTTTCGCATCCTCTGTTGAAAGGTATTACGGGGGTAATCCCGTATTGATTTATTTGAAGTGGCTCGGCGAAAACGTAACAGCAGCCTACGTATTTCAATGGCTGATAATCGGTAACATTACAACTGAAATCTATAAAACCCAGAATGAAATACAGCTTGTATTATGGTTCTTCGGGATTTTACTTATAGTAACGTCACTAATCATGTTCTGGAATAAGAATAAAGATTCCGCAAAAAAGCTTCTTTTATTTTGACAAAAATTGTGCTTTATTCATCCAGAATAAGCAGTGCACCGGCTATCATTATTGCAGTTGCAACGGCTTTTTTCAGAAGGTTTTTCTCTTTGAATATCTGTCCACCGCCAATAGCTGCAATAAAAACCGAGATTCTTTTTACGGATAGAACAAGAGCGACCGGGGCAATTTTAACAGCTTCGATTTGTGTATATCTGTAGCCAACCGTTAATAATGCAACAACTATTATCAACACCCAGTCGGATTTTTCGATCAAACCGGTAGATACACGAAAAGATTTTCCTGCAAAGATCATAAGCAGAAGAAAAATAAATGCATAAAATAGTTGCTGAAACCCCATATATGTGTACGGGTGCATTTTATAATTTCCGACAAGCAGTTTATCCATTATGGATGTTGCAGTGAAAAGAAGTAGTGCAAAAACTATATAATGATGTGCCGTTGATTTGAAAAACACTTTGAAAGGTTCAATCAATTCTTCTTTTGATTTTACTTCGAGAATATATGTCCCTGTTAATAATAATACCATTCCGATAATTTCAAAATGGGATAGCGATTCACCTAAAAAGATAAAAGCGAAGAATGCTACAAATCCCGGTGTTAACACAAGTAACGGCAAAGCGCGGCTAATTTCAAGATTCTTTAATGCGTACATCACACAAAAAAAAGCTAAAGCTCCCATAACGGATTTAACAAAAAGGATTCCGAGACTGACTACCGTTAATGTGGTATAATCAATCGCAAAGAAGAAAGGGATAGAAAAAAGAACTCCGAATAGAGACATAAAAAAAGAAAACTCCAACACCCCTACATTGAACAGAGCTTTCTTTTCCGAAATAGAAGCCGCCGCAGAAAACACGGCGGAAGTAAAAGCCAATAGAAACCAATTCATAAATTAGAAGCTGAATATTGCTTTAATGAATAGATTTCTACCCGGTTCCAGTTTAATTGCTCCCCGGTATGTTGAAAGGTGATTTCTGTATGCTTTATCCGAAATATTTTCAACTCCCGCAAATACTTGCATACTGGCAAGATTGAGATCAAACTTTTTTGTTGACAGGTAAAGATCGTAAAGAGTATAACCGCCTGTTCGCGATTCACCCTTTGCATTATTTTCCTGGTTCGCATACCATGATGCGGAAAAATCAACATTAATCAAACTTAAAAGAGGGATGCGTACTCCAAGCCTCCCGTTAAACGGGGGTATTTCCGCTAAGTTTTCATTATTGCCGGTATCTTCACCTTTAACATAAGCGGCGGAAAGATAGGCAACATTATCTGCATAAAAATTAAATTCGGAGGATAACTCAAATCCGTAAAGTCTTGCTTTTCCTATATTGGATTTTAAATAAAGGCTATCCTGTATTTCGACTTTATCGGCAACAAGGTCAGTAAAATAATTTATAAATGCATTTGCCTGGAAAGAAACTTTACTTTGTAAATATCTTACTCCTAAATCGAAAGAATTCCCTTTTTCGGGTTTCAAGTCGGGATTACCGAGAAACACATCCCCACCAAGGTTTATATATTGAAACCGTTCTTCTAAAGTAGGGGAACGAAATGATTGAGATAAGTTTAATGTAGTACTAAACCCGGGGAATAAGGAATAGATCAATCCGAGGTTGGCGCTCCATGAAGAATTGTCTCTATTACCCGCTGCAAACGATGACTGCATATCTCTTGGAGGATTATCGTTTCGCACTCCGTTACTAATTATATAATTCGGATTAAGTGCCTCATCATTCTTGATGTTTATTAGGTCATATCTACCACCGAGATTTACAATCAAATTATCCTGCATGGCGAATACTTCATTCTGTATGAATATACCAAAACTTGTGTATTTGGAATTAGGTACCGGGGAATCAACGGTTATTCTATTTAAAGTTTTATTTATAACGGAGCGGGAACCTTCATACTTTCTCTGCCATGCATCAATACCGGCAATTATTCGATACTTATTAGTTATCAGCCAGTCTGTCTGTAATAGCAATCCATCCGTCTTATGATCTGCACCTGTATTAGTTGTCGCTACTGCGCTTGGAATTATTTCAACATCACGTAAAATGAACTGATGAAAATATTTTATTGAAAAATTTCGTAGAGTGTTAGAAACGCCCGGTATTTTATACTCTGTACTAATTAATTCTCTTTTCTCTTGAGGATAGCGAGATACAGCCGCGGCTGGAAAAGGCTTTCCACCGGGAATTCCGATATCTTCACCATAAAAACGGTTGTAATTAATTTTGATTTCATGGTTCAAATATGGATTTATTCCGCCGGAGAAAGAGACCGAATTATCTTTGTACCTGCTGTTTGGAAGTAGACCATCCGGGGTTTTAGCGTCCGAGGCTTTTCGAACAGCTCCGCTTATTTTGAGATACCATCGATTTCCTCCGGTAAATAAATTAACATTTGAAGCAGAAGCTTTATTGACTGAATTGTAACCCGAACCAATATTGCCTGACAAATAGAAATTTTCGGAGTAATGTGCCTGCTTTGAAACTATATTAATAATCCCTCCCGTCGCCCCTGAACCGTATAAAGAAGAAACTCCTCCTTTTATTATTTCAATTCTTTCTACATCGCTCAAGTCTATCATAGATAAACCGGCAGCAATGTTGGTTGCTGTTTCGATCCTGTTTTCATCGATTAATGCAACAATGTTTTGCCTGCTCATTCCTCTTATCGAAATATGTGTTCCCCACACGCCATCTTTAGCAATAAAAAGCCCAGGTTCGGAATTCAGTATCTCGCTTAAGGACTGTGCATTTTTGGCCTCAATGTTTTCTTTCGATACAACCTCAACCGGAAGAGGTACATTTTGAGCAATCAAATTTTGTTTAGTGCTTACTACTTTCACCTCACCAAGTTTAATCGGGGAAGGTTTTAATTCAATTTCAATGACGGTGTTTCTGTTGTGATTAAGCCGGAGTTCTTCAGCATGATAACCAACGGCAGAGAAAAGAAATTCATAATTCCCATCCGGTAAAGAAGGGAAGAAAAAGTGTCCTGATTTATCCGATGCCGTACCAAGCGAAGCACCTTTAATTATTATATTTACTCCTTCTATGGGCGTTTTAGATTCTGAATTTACCACTTTACCGGACAATGGATTATTTTGTGCGGTAAGATTAATAGAAATAAAAATTAGCAGTAAAAAAACTTTAAACGTTTTCATATTAGACTCATATTTTTAGTGTGGTTGCATTAACCTTTACGTCGTCAATCTGTCCGAGTTTACCGCTTAAAGCGCCAAGCTCATCGTTTGTCATAAGGAGTATAAGAAAGATTATCGCAGCATTTTTTTCTTTGATTGGATAACCTGTGCGGATCAATACTTTGTCGGCATATTTATGTAAAACCTCACTTACTTTTTGGTAAGCAGTGTCCCTGTTATAAATACTGATGGTTAAAGTGTGATATTTTTTTTCCAAAATAAACTCCATTAAAGGTTAAAGGATGGAGATTATCTTAGAATTATTTTAGGGGTTCTATCGCCATCCCTTAACGTCAGATTTTTCCTTCGTCTCAGGATTAAATAAATTAAAAAAGATATAAATATCTGTTTCAAATCTACATAAAGTTAAATTAATAGTAAAGCCGGTAATTTCAGAGGTATATTAAAAGTGAAAATTTCGTAAGAATAACGAAAATGTTTTCTAAAAGAAGTTTAAGGATTATTATAGATAAGTACTTCCTTCATAACTTTCACTAATTCTTCCCTTGTAAAAGGTTTGGAAAGGTAATGGGTACATCCCATTGTTAAAAATTCTTCTCTATCTCCTGCCATAGCGAAAGCAGTAAGTGCAAGAATAGCGACATTTTCATATTCAGGCATCTCTCTGATCACTTTTGTGGCTTGAAGCCCATCCATTCCGCGCCCAAGATTTATATCCATTATAATGGCGTCGTACTTCTTTTCCGCAACCATTTTAATTGATTCGGGACCGGTTAAGGCGAAATCAATTTCGCAAATATCCCTTAAAAAAAGCCTTGTAATATCCCGGCTGTTTTTATCGTCATCAACCATTAGGACAATTGGTAAACTCATAATAAACCTTTAAACATTAGAATCCACACATTCAAATTTAACAATATTTATACAATTCATAAAAAAAACAGTGCGTTAGATTTTCCTACCGATTACTTCGGCTATTCTTTTTAATTGTTTCATCATCTCTTCAAATTCCACCGGTATTAAAGCCTGTGGACCATCGGACAATGCCTTTTCCGGATTGTGATGAACTTCGATCATCAAAGCATCCGCACCTGCAGCAACAGCCGCTCTTGCCATAGGAATGATTTTATCTCTATAACCAATAGCGTGAGACGGATCAGCAGCAACCGGCAGATGACTTTTCCTTTGTATCACCGGTATTGCCGATATATCGAATGTATTTCGGGTTTCCGTTTCAAAAGTTCTGATTCCCCTTTCGCATAGAAGGACTTCCATATTACCGCCCGATAAAATATATTCGGCAGACATCAACCACTCTTCTATCTTCGAGGCATAACCACGCTTTAGTAAAACCGGTTTCTTTTTGTTTCCGAGTGCTTTGAGCAGCGGAAAATTTTGCATGTTACGTGAACCGACTTGAAAAATATCCGTATAACTTTCAACAAGATCTACCTGAGAAGAATCGATTACTTCGGTAACAACAAGAAGTCCGTATTGGTTTGCAGCAGCCCTAATAAGTTTTAGCCCCTCTTCTCCAAGTCCTTGAAAAGAATAGGGAGAGGTACGCGGTTTGAAAGCACCGCCCCTTAAAATTTTTGCTCCGGCTTTTGAAACCGTTTCTGCAATTGCAAAAATCTGTTCTTCACTTTCGATTGAACAGGGTCCGGCAATAACTACAACTTCATTGCCGCCGATTTCGACATCGCGTACTTTAATTATTGTTTTATCGTCTTTATAGTTTCTGCCGGCTAATTTGTACGGTTCTTCAACGGGATAAACTTCCGCTATTGCAGGAATTATTTCAATTTTTCTCAAATCAAAGTTCGGTTCTCCGCCGGTTGTTCGTAATACAATTCCATCTTCACCGGAAGATTTATATACAGAAAAACCGCTCGTCTCCAGGTAAGCGATTACTTTTTCTAACTGTTCTTGAGTCGCTTTCTTTTCTAATACAATTATCAAATCTTACCTTTCGTATATTACTCGTGAAAAATCTTTTCTCCTGCAAGTACTTTCATTTCTAAAAAGTCATCTTTTGTAGGTACTGCACAGGAATATTTTGAACTATATGCACAATATGGATTATATGCAAGGTTAAAGTCAATTGTGTACTCAAAATTTTTATCGGGATTAATTTCAAAGTCGATATAACGACCTACTCCGTAAGTCTCATTGCCCGTTGTCAAATCAGTGAACCAAATACTATGGTAATCTTCTCCACTTTTTGACTTTCCTTGATAGACATTCAGTCTATATTCTTTCCCTTCATGGCGGAAGTTTAAAAATCCGTATCTAATAACCTTTCTTTCTTCCCCTTTAGTTCCCAAAACTATAACTGTATCCTTTGGTTGATAGTCTTTTAGTTTACTTACAAATGCAAAATTCGGATCAACAGGAAAATATTTTAGAGGAGAAAAATTTGCGGCTGTATCCTGTACAAATGGTGAATATGGCGCCGACTGAAACTCTTTGTTTTTTTCCTCGCGGATATTTTCAATTTTTTTAATGTACTCTCTTTGTTCCGGCGTATATTTTTCTCCGCAAGCAAAAAAGATTACCGATAACCCCAATAAAACATATAAAATTCTTAACATAAAACCTACTCTTTATCTCCAATATCGCTGTTCATTTTCTTTTTTAGTTCGCTTAGTTTATTAAGTGCTTCAAGCGGTGTAAGGTTGTTTATCTCTATCCCGCCTAGTTCTGTCCTTAAACTATCGTCTTTAACTTCAAAGAGATTAAACTGGAAGGCGTCATTTCTTTTCATCTTTGCAAGTCTTTCCTTTTTAACTTCATAAGGGGTTAATTCTTTCCCTTCAAGATTTTGAAGTATTTCTTTTGCACGGTCTGTAATGAACTTCGGCAGCCCTGCCATTTGAGCTACTTGAATTCCGTAAGAATGGTCTGCTTTGCCGGGATTAACTTTATGAAGAAAAATAACTTTATCGTCATATTCGCGCACTTCAACTTTGTAGTTTTTGATTCTCGGAAAAAGGTCTGCCATTTCATTCAACTCGTGATAATGCGTTGCAAAAAGTGTTTTGGCGGCTAGTTCCGGATTCTCATGAATATACTCTGTAGTCGCCCACGCTATTGAAATGCCGTCGAAAGTGCTTGTGCCTCTTCCTATTTCATCAAGGAGAATTAAACTTCTCTTCGTAGCATTGTTTAAAATATTTGCCGCTTCGTGCATTTCAACAAGAAAGGTTGATTCACCAGCGGCTATGTTATCGCTCGCCCCTACACGCGTAAATATTCTGTCCACCAAGCCGATGCTTGCACTTTTAGCTGGAACGAAAGAACCGATTTGTGCAAGAAGTACTATCAGCCCCGACTGACGCAGATAAACAGATTTACCCGCCATATTAGGACCGGTAAGAATAATTATTTGCGTGTCTTCATTCTCCATTTTACATGAATTCGGTGTGTACTTTTCGCCGGGAGACAGAATCCTTTCGACAACCGGGTGCCGTCCATCAATGATTTCCATCTGTGTCGATTCATCTACTTCCGGTTTAACATAGTTATACTGTACAGCACATTCAGCAAATGATAAGAAGCAATCGAGCATCCCGATTAAATTTGCATTTTGTTGTATTGCCTCTGTTTCGGTAACAAGGAAAAATCGTAGTTCATTAAACAACTGAGTTTCGAGATCGTAGATTTTCTCTTCTGCATTAAGGATTTTTTCTTCATAAACTTTCAGTTCCGGAGTAATATACCGCTCAGAATTTACAAGTGTTTGCTTGCGTATATAATCATCCGGAATCTTATCTTTGTGTGCATTACTTACATCGATGTAATAACCGAAAACTTTATTATAGCTCACTTTCAGCGATGATATTCCCGTCCGCTCTCTCTCCTTTTTTTGAAGATTAGCAATCCAATCTTTACCGTGAATCGAAATATCACGCAGTTCATCAAGTTCGGGGCTGTAGCCATTTTTAATCACTCCCCCGTCTGCAATACTTAGGGGTGGATTTTCAACCATGGCATCCTGAATTTTTTCTACAAGATTATTCAGCGGTTTAAGGTTGCTGCCTATTCTTGATAAAGTATTGCTTTCAGAATTGAGCAATAATTCTTTAATGCCTGGAATCTTCTTCAACGAAAGTTTTAAGTTTACTATATCCCGCGGATTTGCTCTGCCAGTGCAGATTTTTGAAGTTAATCTTTCAAGGTCTCCGATTTCATTTAGTTCGTTAAAAAGATTTTTTCGCAGTTCCTTTTTATTAAAAAGTTCTTCAACTGCTTCCTGACGCTGCAGTATCGGATTCAACTTAATCAGCGGTGCAGATATCCATCTTTTTAGCAGCCTTCCTCCCATCGGGGTTAATGTTTTGTCGAGAATAGAAATCAAAGAGCCGTCCCGCCCGCCATCTTGCATTGAATAAATAATCTCGAGATTCCGTTTTGTAGCAAAATCAAGTATCATATAATCGGATGGATTGTAGACTGTAACTTTGTTCAAATGTGAAAGGTTTGCTTTTTGTGTTTCCTGGAGATAGTTCAGAATTACGCCCGCGGAAATAATTCCCACATGGTATTTATCAACACCAAATCCTTTTAAGCCGGTAGTATTGAAATGGACATTTAGAATATCGGCTGCGTAATCGTAATTGAATATCCAGTCATCAATTTTTGTAATTCGGATATTGCTACTTACCGAGGTAATAATCTTTGCTAAAAACTCTTTATCTTTTTTTGCCACTAAAATTTCGGCGGGATTAATAAGTTCTATCTGCTGTTTCAATGAATTAGAATCAACTTCATACAATGAGTATTCGCCTGTTGAAATATCGCAGAAGGATAGTCCCGCAACATTTTCTCTTATACAAATGGCAAAAAGATAGTTATTTTTTTTATGGTCAAGCAGTTTATCGGAGAATGCCACTCCCGGAGTAACAACTTCAACCACTTCCCGTTTAACAATACCGCGTGCAAACTTCGGATTTTCCATCTGCTCGCATACTGCCACACGATAACCTGCACGGACAAGTTTTGGGAGATAGGTATCAATTGCGTGATGTGGAAATCCGGCTAAGGGGACTTCTCCTGCCGCGCCGTTGGCTCGTTTTGTTAAAGTTATTCCCAGCACTTTTGAAGCCGTTTTAGCATCTTCTTCAAAAGTCTCGAAGAAGTCACCAACACGAAACAGAAGCACTGTATCGGGATGGACTTCTTTAATTTTATAATATTGAGCCATTAAGGGAGTTTGCATATATCCATTCAAATTTTAGGCACAAAATATACCTCAATATGAATTTAATATCAAACCATATATAAGAGAAGTAAAGGTTTTCTGTTTCAGTTAAACCCTATTTGAGTATTTCTCGAAGCGATTATTGATAAGAAGTACAAACTCACCTTTGAGTTTATCTTCTTCAGCGATTTTCAAAATCTGCTCGGCTGTTCCGCGGTAGAATTTTTCATTGCTCATTGTTAATTGGTAGGCAAGAATAATATGGGTATTCTTTCCGATTAACGAAACAACATCATTTAAAAGATTTTTTAATCGGTACGGCGTTTCCATTAAAACAAGTAATTCTTTTTTATGTTTAAGATCAAGAAGCTGTTTTCTTCTTATATCTTTTTTAGGAGAAAGCCACCCGGCAAAATAGAAGGTATCTGCATTAACCCCGGCTGCGGACAATGCCGTCATTAAGGAATTCGCGCCGGGTAGAGGAACAACGTCAATTTTATTTGCAATACAAAGTTGAACAAGCAATAAGCCCGGATCTGAAAATATAGGGGTTCCGCAATCGGAAATTAATGCGGCGCTTTCCCCTTGAAGAATTTTTAGTAATACTTCATCCGAGTTCTCTTTTTCGTCATGCTCGTTTAAAGTGATGAGAGGTTTCTCTATTCTAAGATGGGATAAAAGCCTTCTTGCTTCTTTAAACTCTTCACAAATGATAAAGTTGACAGCGGACAATGTTTTAATTACACGCAGCGTAATATCATCGTAATTACCGATGGGGGTTGCCGCTATATATAATTTGCCTTTCATGAACTGTTATTTTGTGCCGGATAGATTTTTCGGGTCGAATCCCCTATAAGTATCAAACCTTGCATTATAATGAACTATGTTGAAGTTTTTATCCCGCAATGTTCCGCCGCTGGGATAAAAGTAGAAATCGGAAATTTCTTCTGTAATGCTGTTTTCCAATTTACCGGTTTTTGTGTAAAATTTCACTCTAAAGAAACCGAGTTCATATTTTGATGATTTCATTTGTGTCAGCAGGTTCGCATCGGTGTAGAGATAAACATCTTCCATTTTTTATCCTAGTATACTTTTTAGTTTTTCGAGTAGTTCATCAAGTTTAACATCAAAGCGTTCGCTGGTTTTACGGATTTTGATTTCAACGCAATTTTCTTTTAGTTTCTTTTCGCCGACAACAATTTGAAGCGGCATTCCGAGAAGGTCTGCGTCATTAAATTTAAAGCCCGCCTGCGCATCGGTTCTGTCATCAAAAAGTACTTCATAACCGGAATCATGTAAGTCCTTATACAGTTTTTCGGATGCGTTAATTATCTCTTCTTTCTTCATATTCAAACCGATAAGGTGAATATCGAAAGGTGCTATCTGCCGTTCCCACACGATTCCTTTTTCATCGTTGTGCTGCTCGATGAAACATGCAATTACTCTTTCAACCCCGATACCGTAGCTTCCCATAATAATAGGATGTTCTTTCCCGATTTCATCAAGGAATAAAGCTCCCATCGAATCTGAATATTTTGTCCCGAGTTTGAATATATGTCCAAGTTCAATTGCTGTGAATACGTCAAGTTTAGAACCGCACTTTATACATTCTTCTCTTGCAGCCACAATACGCAAGTCGAAGTATTCAACATTCGGGACATCACGGAGAAAATCAATTCCGCCGATGTGATAGTCGTTTTTGTTTGCCCCGCTGTACATGTTGTTTGCATCTTTTAATTTCAGGTCTGCAATTATTCTTCCTTTATAACCAACCGGACCGATAGAGCCTGCATCGGCACCGGTCAATTCTTTTAACTCGTCCGGGTGTGCGGGACGAACCGTACCGAAAATTCTTTCAAGTTTCGATTCATTCACTTCATCGTTGCCGAGCATAAGAACAAGCACGGGTTGATTATCCGCAATATATACTCTTGATTTTGCACATTCTGTTTCATCGATTTTCAGAAACTCGCAAAGTTCATCAATCGATTTAACATCAGGCGTATGAATATCATTCAAAGGTTTACTTTCTGAAGAGCGTTCTTTTTTAGAAACCACCGATTCTGCAACTTCAACATTAGCAGCGTAACCGCATTGTTCGCAGTAAGCAACCGTATCTTCTCCGGCATCGGATTTAAGCATAAACTCTTCGCTCCCGGTTCCACCCATCGCACCCGATGAAGCTCCGACAACAAAATATTTCAAGCCGCATCTATCAAATATTTTTCTATAAGCAGTGTCGTGCAACTCATAAGATTTGTCGAGTCCTTCCCATGAAGTATCGAATGAATACGCATCTTTCATAAGGAATTGTCTTCCTCTTATTACCCCGCTTCGCGGACGCGGTTCATTCCTGAACTTGGTTTGAATTTGATACCAGATTTGAGGCATCTCTTTATACGATTTTAAAACCTTTCTTGCATGAAAAGTCATTATCTCTTCATGTGTGGGTGCAAGAACATACTCCCTATTTTTAACATGGAAAAGAGTATCACCGAAAGCTTCAACACGGTTTGTTTCTTCCCATATCTCTTTTGGATTTAGTGCAGGAAGATGGAATTCCTGTCCACCAATCGCATCCATTTCCTGGCGAATAATTTCCGATACTTTCTTAACGACTCTATAACCGAGCGGAAGAAAGGAATATATACCGGCACCTATCGGTCTTATCATTCCCGTTCTCAACATCAGGATATGACTTAATGTGGTTGCATCATTCGGAACTTCTTTTAATGTCGGGACAAAGGATTTGCTTAATTTCATAATCGTTTATATTAGTTTCTAAAAATAATTGGCAAAAATAATCAAATGGGCAGGCTTATCAAAGAAGTGGGAACGCGTGCCGGTTTGTTTTTAATCAATACCCATAGTATTTATCTATTATAGGCTGTCAAAATATAGCTTTTGCTTTACTATTATTTATTACTAAAAAATATTAGATTTACTTAGTTGTTAAGTGCAATTTTTCTATCTTCTTGAAAGGATGATAAATGAAAACGGTTTTTCTGCTCTTTATTTTATCGACCATGCTTAGCTTCCCGCAGGATTTATATTATTTATTTAATCATCAGCAGGATACTTACAATGAAATAACAGGTGGGACTATTAGTTCCGCTTCCGGCAACGACGGCTCAGAAGTCGTTTCGCTCCCTTTTAACTTTCAATACGGATCGCTTCCTTATCCGGTTACAAGTGTGCGTATTTCGGTAAACGGCTGGATTTCCCCCGGTACAACATACAACGGCACCGGCTGGTTAAATGATCTTGCAAGCTCAACTGCACGCCCCTTAATTGCCCCTTTGTGGGATGATCTTTATCACGATTCGGGAAGCGAGATAATGTATCAAACAATCGGCAATTATCCTCAAAGAGTTTTTATCGTGCAATGGAAAGGGATTAGATGGAACGGTGCAAGCGGGACAAGACAGAATTTTCAAGTTCGATTATTCGAAGAAGATTTTCGGATTGAATTCATTTATGGAGTTATGACACAGCCTTCGGGAGTGTCTGCTTCAATAGGATTAAACACGATAGGTACACCCACTCCCTTTATGAGTATTACTCCCGACAATCCCCCAACGATGTCACAAACAACAGCTAATAACTCAATCAATTCAGTCGCGTTTTTAACAAGCGGCACAAAGTATTCTTTTATCCCCTTGCAAACAACTCCTGTAGTAAGGGTATTCCAGATTGAAAAGAAAGTTGCCCGTGGTGCTGTTAATCAACCGGTAATAGGGATTCAATTCAGTTTATCCGGACCAATAACTCCGCCAACTGTTAACAGATTCCGTTTTAAACTTGGAAATACAACTAATCAAAGCGATATTCTAAATGTAAAAGTTTTTTATACCGGCAGTAGTCCTCGCTTCTCGGACGAAATTCAATTCGGACAAACATTATCAAATCCCCCGGATTCGTTTGATATAGTTGGTAGTCAGGAAGCCGGCTGGCCCACAAACTATTATTGGCTTGCATTCGATATTTCTCCGACAGCTCAACCCGGAAATCTTTTAGATGCAGAATGTAAAATGATTGCACCTATCGGTATACCGGATACCGCCAATCCAACTGGAACAAGAATGATTGTTGAGGGTGTCGGAGGCGATTTGACGATTGGAACCGGGATGAATTTTAACAACATCACCGAAGCGTTGGCAATGTTAGACAATGCGGCTTTAAAGTCGGCTGTAAGATTAAAATTAATGAGCAGTTACAACCCTTCAACTGAGAGTTTTCCAATTATTCTTAAAGAAATTAACGGGGCTAATAATCTTGCCGGAGTTACAATTCAGCCGGATGTAAATGCACAACAAATAACAATAACAAGCAGTGCCGCCGCTACATTCGATTTTAGAGAAGCTGACTTTTTTAATATAACCGGAAGAACGTCTGAACTTGATTCTATGCGTGTATTAACAATTGAGAATTCATCTTCACAAGGTCATGCAATAAAATTTGATGGGAGTTCTAACAATAAAATTGAGTTTTGTAATATATTTGGAAGAAATTCGAGTACTGCCGGAGGTGTGGTAACTATGAGAGTTTCCTACGGAAGAGGAAACCGGGCAAATCTACTTTCTGATTGTTTTATTTCAAGAACTTCGGCGGGTAAACCAAACACCGGCATTTATTACACCGGCAATATATATCCATGGAATTTGAATAACGAAATTCGCAACTGTGAGATCACCAACTTTCATGATGCCGGAATATTCCTTACCGGCGGAACATTAATGAGTAAAATTGAAGGGAACAAAATTCATCATACCGAACCTTCATCCTCTTCAACTGTTTATGGAATCAGAATTGATAATGCCGATGCAATTGTATCTAAGAATAAAATTTATAATCTTCGAACTCAGGTTCTCTCTCCAAATGCGGTGAAAGGAATTTTTATAATCGGCTCGTTAGGGAGTGCCCTTCGTTCTGTGGTTCATAATAATTTCATCAGTATGACGGGGAATGTTGAGTGCCCCGTTGATGGTATCGATTATAACGGTTATGCTGAGAACTCTGTTTCGTTCTTCTATAACTCCATCTATCTAAATGACGCCGGATTTTACAACCACACGAGTTCGGGAATTAAAATAAGAGGGGCATCAAATAACATGGAAATAAAAAATAATATCGTTGTTAATAAACGATACAATTTAGCCACAGGGGATGGTAAGCATTATGCGGTTTATGTTTCAAATACCTCCGGTATTACCTCAATGAATTATAACAATTTCTTTTCCCTCGGCACTTTTAACCATCTCGGTTACTGGAACGGAACGGTAATTTCTTCGCTTGCAGCCTGGCAGGCGGCTACACAATTTGACATTAACTCCGTTTCAAAGGATGTACAATTCATATCGGATAACGACCTCCATTTAACCGGTGTTTCTCTGGGTGATTTTTACCTTACCGCAACGCCCATAAATTCTATTACGATCGATTTCGACGGTGAGCCGCGTCATCCGCTTTATC
>Ga0208244_101156_pt1 | contig 16404 bp, 18 predicted proteins | sample SubbioCR12Aug_5A_FD_184828 | JGI IMG/M metagenome (GOLD analysis project Ga0208244, IMG submission 184828) | Serpentinite rock and fluid subsurface biosphere microbial communities from McLaughlin Reserve, California, USA - CR12Aug_5A (SPAdes) | ecosystem: Environmental > Terrestrial > Deep... | reverse complement strand
TTAATCCGGTTAATTATTTCTTGTTTTTGTTCATTGGTTAAACTTAGATTTGTTGTCATAGGTTTGTTTTTTATTTTTTAGAATATCATCCCTAAGACAACTTGTCCAATTTTTGGGGTACCTGCCACGTCGATGTGACCGGCGAGCATCACCGAAAAGGAACCCTGCGGATTCATGGTGGCGACGCTGTTTCCGTGAGTATCAGACCTGACGATGGTTTCCGATATCCCTCTCGCCTCTTGTCGCCAGACAAGAGCAGCTTCCTGCTCATGCCCAGTTGGGCATCTTGTGCCCATGAGTTTCATGAGAAACTCTTCTGAGTACATTCGATCCTCCTTATGTTAGAACCAACTGAAGTGGAGCCAATTCCGCAGAAAAGGCCCCTCCATAATTATATAACTAACTAAATATATTTTACAAAAATAATCTTTTTTGTCAAATCAAAAAAACAGCACTTATGCGCTGATGTTCGCTGGAGACCTGAATTCGAACCAAAGATTATCTTGAAAAAAAGTTTAAACGCTCAACTAATTTTTTATTAAATTTTTGATTAACAGCTTTAATCAATTTTGCCTCAATCATTTTGATTTCCTGAGTAACAATTGAGCTAGTGGACGAAAGATATAAAATATTTTTTTTCAAATATAAAATTTTAACTTTATTTTTTATTTTTTCACCAAACTTTTGTTCTAAAATTTTTTTAAATTCGTCAGTAACTAAAACAGCTGCTACTCCCTGCTCTAACCCAGCTCGACGAATAGATTGCCAAATCAAAGAACCGATGGTTTTAATGCCTCGCTTATTAATCATAAATATTAACTAAAATTTTCTCACTATTAATCAAAGAGTTGTTAACGTCTAATGCCTCAACAAATAATTCATATTCACCAGGTGCTGGCTTATCTAACCAATTAACTGTAATTTTCCGAGCTAAAGGAGAGGGGAGTTCAGCAATCATTTTTTTCTGATGAGAATCGCTTGGTTGATAATAAAATTTAATATTATTAAGTCGAGCGTTGGGCAAAGACAATGAAAGCGGCACGGGAAAACTTTGATCGTATAATCTTGCACCTTGCTGTGGGCTAATCCAGTAAATGATCGGACTTGAATTGTAATTGATGCTAACATTAATAGAAGCGATTTGACAATTATCAATATCATCACAAGCTCGAACTGATAAATTGTGATAGCCCATGGGCAGGCCGGTTGTATTTAAATAGAGATTGAAAGGAGGCGAGTAGCTGGTATCCAAAACAATATTATCCAACAAACACTCAACTCTTCTAACCCCCCTAGGCGCACTGGAAAAAATTTCAACCGTGGTGATGCCGGCACCAAGACTACTATTATTGATTGGTGAAATAATCGAAACCTGCGGCTGATTCATCAAAATATGCAAATCATCATATTCTTTTGGTGGTTCTTCGAAAACAATCCCTTTGGCGCTGGCCCATTTCTGAACCCCTTCTTCCCAGCGCTCATACATTGGATCAGCTTTAGGATAATCTGGCATTAAACCACGTGGATCCTCTTTATTAACGTAATGTAAAATTGAGTGATAAACACCGCTATATTTTTTTTCAATTATAAAACTTGATGGGGTTAAATCAGTCGCAAGTTTGCCAGAGGCTCGATCAATTTGAACTATAATCTCTCCAGGAACAATTCCTCTTAAAATTGGTTTTTCTGGTAAATCATCAATTGGCGGATTAAAGTGTTCAATTGATTTCCCCAACAAAGATTTGTTCATAAACTCATGCCAAATTGGCGCGGCAATTAAAGATCCATCAGCGCCTCTTTTCATTTCTTCATTACGAGTGTTCCCAACCCAAACACCGCAAACTAAACTCGGCGTATAACCAACAGTCCAGGCATCACGCCAGCTTTGAGTTGTCCCGGTTTTAACAGCAACTGGCCGATTCCCAAGATTTAAATAATTACTTTCGCCAAAAACATAAGCTCGAGCTTGGTTATCAGACAAAACACTATTTACTTTTCTTGCTATCTCTGGGTTCAATATTTCTCGATAATTAAAATTTTTATTTTCTTCTAAAACTTTGCTATTAGCGTCTTCGACTCTTAAAATATAAAATGGTTCCACTCGCTGGCCCTCTTGGGCCAAAACGCCAAAAGCTGCAGTATGTTCCAAAAGTTTTATCTCGGCACCGCCCAAAACGATCGCTAAACCAAAACGACTGCGATTTTTTAAAGTAGTATAACCAAACTTCTCTGCTAAATCAATAACACTATCAATACCGCTCAAATAAAGGGCTTTAACTGCGGGAATATTAAGCGAACCAGCCAAAGCTTGACGAACACTTATTGGGCCACGTTCTTTTCCATCATAATTCAATGGCAAATAATTCTTACCCGTACCATCTGGTCCAAAATTAGTGACAACGTCAAAAAGAATTGTTTCTGGCGTATAACCTTTTTCAAAAAGCTTAGCATAAACAATTGGTTTAAACGAAGACCCCGGTTGACGCGCCGAAGTAGCAACATTAACATAACCGTCAATTGACTCATCAAAAAAATTTTTTGAGCCAACCATGGCTAAAATCTCCCCAGTCCTAGGGTTAAGACTCACTAGAGCCGCATTATTAGCGCCATATCTTTCTAGCTTTTCACCATGATTAGTAATCGCTTCTTCGGCAATTTTTTGTAAATCAATATCAAGCGTAGTCATAACTTTTAAACCACCTTGCTCAACAATTCTTTCTCCGTATCTTTCAACTAATTGTTGTCTAACATCCATAATAAAATGGGGGGCAACAATATTTTCTCGCCTTGGTTTAATTTTTGCTACCGTATCCTCATTTTGAGCTATTTCTTTTTCTTCAGCTGATAAAAATCCTAGATTAAACATTTGATCCAAAATATAGTTTTGGCGAGCTTTTAATTTTTCTTTGTTTTGACCATGAGGAGAATAATAAGTTGGCGCTTTAACCACCGCTGCTAAAAGCACGGCTTCATCTAAAGTAATTTCAGAAACTTTTTTATTAAAAAACATTTGTGAAGCAGCTTCAGCGCCATAGGCATTAGAACCATAGGGAATTTCATTAAAATACATTTTTAAAATTTGTTCTTTGTTGAAGCGCTGTTCAATTTGAAAAGCGAGAATGGTTTCTTTTAATTTTCGAATATAACTTTTTTCTGGTGTCAAAATTGCCGCTTTAACTAATTGTTGAGTAATGGTTGAGCCTCCCTGAGCCGTTAAATTGCCACTTTTTAGATTAACTAGGATAGAACGAAGAATTCCCCTTAAGCTAATACCAGCGTGTTCATAAAAATAATGGTCTTCAGCGGCAATCGTTGCTTTAATAAGTTCTTCAGGAATATCTGAAAAATTTATCATTGTTCGTCTTTCTGTTTCAAAAACTTCATATAAGACTGTCTCTCCCTTACGATCATAAATTTTTGTTGATTGAATAATATCTCTATCCAAAAGTCTGTCTGGGTTGGGTAAACTAAAAGAAATCCATAAATAAAAAAGTCCAAAAGAAACCAGGGTGGCAAAAATTAAAAACAAAAAAATTAACAAAATTCTTTTGCCAAAATTAATCGATTTATTTTTGGATGATCGTGAAAACACGTATTTTTTAATTTCTTTCTTCTGCCACATTAAATTATTTTTTATTTTTTTTATTTTTTAATTCAATCAAGGGCAATAATGACGCCCCCAAAAGAGTCATTTTCTCTGGTTCTAAAGAAACTAAAATTTTAGTTCGCAAACTAGAAACAACTAACAACTTTTTCGCTCCTTTTAAAGCCAAAGAAATTAAAGCCTGAAAACGTGCCAAACCACCCCCTAAAATAATTATTTCTGGATCTAGTATATTAATAATATTAGCCAAGCCAAGAGCTAGCCAAATGGCTACTATTTTTACTGTGACTATCGCTGGCTTTTTCTTTTTTCTAAACTCTTGAACGATCTCCTCACTGCTTTTTTTCTGACCAGTTAATTTTTGATAAAAATATCTAATACCTTGGGAGCTGGCATAAGTTTCCCAACAACCTCTCTTACCACAAGAACATTTTATGCCGTTTGGTTGAATAATCATATGACCAAATTCAGCGGCATAACCATTTTGACCGCGATATATTTTTTGATCAAAAACAATGCCGCCACCAATACCCGAACCAAGAGTTACGCCAATAACTTTTTTCTTGTTTTTTGCCTTGCCAAAAAATACTTCACCCAGAATAAAACAATTAGCATCGTTATCAAGATAAACTGGTAAATTAAATTTTTTTTCTAAAATTGCCTTAAGCTTAATCTTTGTTTCTTGGGGTAACAAATGACGAGTAATAAAAACTTCGCCATTTTTATTAACCTGACCAGCGACAGCCACTGCGATCGCCGTAAAATTCCCAATTTTCAATTTATAATTTTCAATTAAAGAAAAAATTTGATTAAGAAATTTTTGTTTAGCTAAGGGTCTTTGCCATTCTATTTTTTGAAAATAAAAAACTTTGTTTTTTTTGATCAAACCAACAGCAATTTTTGAACCACCAATGTCTAATGATAAAATCATAGATTTTATTGAAACTCATAGAAACTTTTAGATATTCGCTTCGCGATATTAACCCCACCTCTTTTTTTCTTCTCCCCTAAGACTTAGGGAAGGAGGTCGGTGAAGGGGTTAATTTCTATGAATATCTGTGAGTATCGTTCCGACAATTATCGGAATAAATTTCTAACATTTTGAACTATTTATCTCGCGATAAAATACCAAAACAACAATATCGCCATCCTGGTTCTGACTTTGGCTAACTTCAATAACTTCAACCTCTTTTTCTTTTTCCAGCCAGTCATTAATCTTTTTTTCCATCTCGTCGGCATTGTAAGCTGTAAATGATTTGACGTGGATTGCCATAATATTATGCTAATTTTTATGCGAATTTATGCGAATGACCGATGCGAATTTTAAAATTAGAATCTAAATTAGAATTAATTCTCATGGCAATTAGCATGTCACGATTAAACAGATTAACAATTTTATTATATCGTAATTAAACATTTTCGCAATAAATAAAGAGGGGACGCGGGTCCCCTCAGTGCCTAATCTTGTCATCGGACAAGCTCCCCCTTTTACCTCTTACCCCGACTTGGCCTGGTCCACCAGCTCTCTTCTCTCAGCCGGTGTCATGTCCCTTGTGGGGTATCTTCTTCGATCTGGTTCTGTCATCTCCCTCCACCTTTGTACCTTCTTCGCTAGGAAGTCCAGAATAGAACGAACCTCCCTCATATCCATTTCACTGAAACAAGGATCTGCCTCTCCCCAGTCCTCCAGGAATTGCTCAACTTTTGGAAGTTGTTCTTCTCTGTCTATCGCTGCTCCACGACAAGCCTCGATAAACAGCTCAACAAGCGCCAGGCAGGAATCGCTCAGCTTCTGAGTCTTCATCGGTCACCTCCCTTCTATGATTCGGTCCTTTTAATTTTACTTCTTCTTCTTCTTGTCAAGCGGATAATTTTTGTTTATAATTTAAGTACGATGCTAATATACTAATTCACACTAATAATACAAATAATTTATTAGTATAATTAGCATTCATTCGTATATTGGTATCAATATGGTAGACCAGCAAAAAATTAAAGACCTATTAACTCGTAGCGTGGAAAAGCTAATCGACGAGGATAATCTGACAAAAAGACTTGTTTCTGGTGAAAAACTCAGAGTTAAATTTGGTATTGATCCAACCGCTTCAGAAATTCATTTAGGTAATGCGGTTGTTTTGCGCAAACTTAGAGATTTCCAAAATCTTGGCCATCAAGTTATTTTTTTAATTGGCGACTTTACTGCCAAAATTGGTGATCCCTCTGGTAGAAACATCTCTCGACCGATTTTATCTGACCAACAGATTAAAGAAAACATGACCACCTACAAAAAGCAAGTGGCAAAAATTTTAGATCTAAAAAAAGTTGAAATTAGATATAACAGTGAATGGTTAAGCAAAATGAAAGCTAACGACATTTTTTCTTTAATGCAACTGGTTTCCCTAAATCGGATTCTAGAAAGAGAAGACTTTGACCAACGTCTTAAAAATCAATCTTCTGTTAGTTTAAATGAACTGCTTTACCCAATTTTCCAGGGCTATGACTCAGTTATGCTCAAAGCTGATTTAGAATTAGGCGGCCAAGACCAATTATTAAATATGTTAATGGGGCGAGAACTACAAGTAAAATTTAATCAAAGACCTCAAGACATTATGACTTTTTCTTTATTGGTCGGCTTAGATGGTGTTAAAAAAATGAGCAAAAGTTATGGCAATTATATCGGTGTTACTTTTCCGGCCAATGATATGTTCGGTAAAATAATGTCCCTGCCTGACAATTTAATGATTAAATATTTCACCCTTTGTACTGATTTATCTTTGGCTGAAATTAATCAAATAGAAGAAAAAATGAAAAAAGGCGATAATCCTCGAGATCTAAAAGCCAGCCTAGCTAAAAAAATTGTTAAAATTTATCATGGCGAAAAAGCAGCTGAAAAAGCTATGAAAGAATTTAATAAAATTTTTAAAGAAAAAGAATTACCAAGTGACATGCCAACTTATAACTTACAACAAACAACTTACAACTTAATGACTTTATTGGTTGAAACAAAAATGACATCGAGCAAGACTGAGGCACAAAGATTAATTGAACAAAGCGCAGTTAAAATAAACAATCAAGTTGAAAAAGATTGGAAAAAAGAAATCAAGGTAGGGGCGGAAATGATTGTCCAGGTCGGCAAAAGAAAGTTCATCAAAATACTTGTTGACAAATCTTTATAATCTGCTAAGATAAAAATATATCTTAAAAATAATAACAAAATCTATGGAAGGAAAGGAAGGATTAGACCAAGGTCAAATGGAGTATTTTCGTTGGCGCGAGAAAGAATTAAACGACCTGTTAATAGATCCCGAGGTTTTGACTTTTTAAAAGAAAAAGAAATTAAAGAGCCAAATATGGGCGAGGTTGCAGGAAGAGCGATTGAAACAGAAGTTGATTTAGAATTCGCAAGAAATTTAGAAATTTTAAATCAAGTTCGCCCACATTTTGAAAGTGCTTCTGCGACAGTTAGAGAAAAATTACTTAGAGCTGTCGAGTGCGCAGCAGAAATAAGAAAATTTAAAATAAACCTCTAATACTCTAAAAATAATTAAAGCTATTTTAAAAAATAATTTAAAATTTATGAATGAGCGTGGATTAGATCAACAAAAAGAAGCTCAAAATTTTGAGTGCGAAGCGTTTGTAAACAAATTACAAGAGAGATGTCAAAAAACAGAAACAAATGACCTCGTAACACAATATGAGGGGCTAGACAAAAACCCTTTTGCTAGAGCTAAATTCTTAAAAGACCATCCTGATCTATCAAAAGCTTTAAGAGATCGTCGTTTTCTAAAAGAACAAATTAGTATTTTGACAAGACAACCCAGAGAATCGACAGGCTATGATGTTTTTGAAGGAAAAAGCAATGGTGGAGTTTTAAAAACTCAACTACGAGAAGAAAAAAAGAGAACATACGAAGAGGCGCATGATCTTTATCATGGTCTGACATTGCCTGAAAGAAAAAGACTTGTTGAAATAAAACTAAGCGAAGAACTTAAGGCTTTTAATGAATTTCAGCTTACAGGCTTAATGCAACGCCTTAGAGAACTTAGAGAAAAAGAAGAAGAACCAGAGAACCTAGACAACTGGCTTAAGGGGGAAATTGAAAAATATAAACAAGAGCATCCGGAACTCGCTATCGCCCTAAAAGACCTTGAAGAATTTGAAGGCAAAGAAGAGGCCTATCGCCAAGATAACTACGGACAAGAAAAATAATTTTTAAAGAAACCAAAGGGGCTTGGCTTTAGGGCTCCTTTTGGTTAATTTAAAGTCCATTGACTATTTCTTGCTCTTTGCTATATTATTTAATTGTTAATTCAACTAATTGATTTAAATTTAATCTATGCTTACATTCAAACTTTCACGTCGTGGAAAGAAAAAACAGCCGACTTACCGCTTAGTGGTAGTCGACAAAAAAAAGGATCCATGGGGAGCAACTAAAGAAGATGTTGGTTCTTATAATCCACACACCAAAAAAGCTCAATTTAAAATTGAACGAATTAAATTTTGGCTTTCTAAAGGAGCCCAACCATCATTAACTGTTCATAATCTTTTTGTTAAAGAAAAAATTTTAAATACTTCAAAGAAAAAAATAAAAATAAAAATAAAGAAAAAGAGTGCTCCAACAAATTCAACTAATCAGCAACAAACAACCACTCACGAAGCCCCACCAAAATTAGAAAAAGAAAAAAAAGAAGAAACAGTCAAAAAAGAATCCGCTGAAAATGAAACAAAAATTGAAAAGGAAAAAGTAATTGAAAACAACCAGAAAAAAGAAGAAGAAACTGAAGAACCAAAAGAAAAGCAACAAGAAGAAAAGCCAGCAGAAAAATAAAAAATTGACAAATTTAAAAAAATTGTTATAATAACTATCATTCCAATTAACCTGAAATTAAACTCTAAAAGTTGAGAAAAATATAAGAAAATTTCCCAGATAAAAATATGACAGAAAAACACCAAGAACAAGAATTTGTTGAACAAATTGCCAAAGCCCTGGTTAATCATCCAAACGACGTTAAAGTTGAAAGAAAAGTTGATGAAATGGGAATCCTTTTAACTTTGAAAACGAATCCGGCTGACATTGGCCAGGTTATTGGTCGCCAAGGTGATATTGCTAATTCTATTAGAACCCTACTTAGAATTATTGGCAGAAAGAACAACGCCAAAATCAATTTAAAAATTGGAGAAGACATCGAACCTAAAAATAGCAACCAAGAGTTTCAAGCTTAACTCTTTTTATTATTTAAAAATTAAATGCCAGCTAAAAGATAGAGGTCGAAAGCTGGTTAAAATTAATTAGTAATTGAAGAAATTTATGGCAAAAGAAAAAGATCAAGAATTCTTAGAGTCCGTTGTGTCAGCTTTGGTCAATTATCCCAAAGATGTTAAGGTGGAGAGAAAGGTTGATGAAATGGGCGTTCTCTTAACCTTAAAAGTTAACCCAGCTGATGTTGGTCAAGTTATTGGTAAATTGGGATCAACTGCTAAAGCCATCAGAACATTAATGAGAATCATTGGCTTAAAGAACAAGTCTAGAGTCAATTTAAAAATTGACGCGCCAATGATGAACAAATCTTCTGAGGCTTCAGCTCCAGCCAGTTCAGACGACTTCAAAATTTAATCTCAATTAAAAATCGGAAAAACCCCCATCAAGGGGTTTTTCCTTTTATCATAAATGAGTTAAAATTTGCTATGATTACCTTTCACATTATTAGTATTTTCCCTAACATTTTTATCGACTATTTTAATACTTCAATTATTAAAAGGGCCCGGGAAAAAGGTTTGATAAAAATTAAAATTCATAATTTACGCGACTTTACTAAAGATAAACACCAGACCGTTGATGACAAGCCCTACGGCGGTGGGCCGGGAATGATCCTTAAAATTGAACCCATCATTAAGGCCCTAAAAAAAATTAAAGGTTCAAAATTAAAGATCGAAAGTTCAAAAACAATCCTCCTAACGCCAGCGGGAAAGCAATTTGATCAGAAAATAGCCCAGAAATTTTCGCAATTAAAAAATATTGTTCTAATTTGCGGTCGCTATGAAGGGATTGATGCTCGAGTTGAAAAATTTGTTGACCAAAAAATTTCTGTTGGACCATATGTTTTAAGCGGCGGCGAATTGCCAGTCATGACCATGGTGGAAGCAATCACTCGATTGGTTCCCGGCGTGATTAAGGCTGAATCACTAGAAGAGGAATCGTTCAGCCTTAACCATAAACTATACACCTTAAACCATAAACAAAAAAAGTCTAAAGTTTATAGTTTAAAGTTTAAGGTTACTGAGGAGTATCCCCAGTATACTCGGCCCGAGGTCTTGACAATTAAAAATAAATCTGGTAAAATAAAAGCATTAAAAGTGCCGAAGGTGCTATTATCTGGAAATCACCAAAAAATTCAGGAATGGCGAACAAAACAAATGACAAAGAACTAATGACCAATAACCTATTTGAAAATAATTAATTTTAAATTTATGACAGAAAGACTAAATGAAACAAGTGAACCAAAAGAATTGACACCAGAAGAAAGACGGAAATTAATAGATGAATTAAATCGGGTGATACGTGAATTCACTGCTTTAGTTGTCGTGCCAGAAGAAAAAAGAACTAAGGAAGGAAAAAGAAAAATAGCAGAACTTGCCCAAAGAGCAGATGAAATAGAAAAACAACTATCCAGTTTTTAAAAAATAATTAATCCTCATCTTTTCCACAACCTAAATTTGACAAAAGTTTTAAAACTTTTATAATTTTAATAGATTTAATTTAATCATAAACTAAACAAATGTAAGAAACCAACAAAATCTGGGATTGCCTTTTTGGGGCGGAAATCTGGTTGGTTTCCGTGCTTTTGTTTTTATCTGTTCTTTGACAATATATCAATTTGAACAAATAATAATTTTTAACAATTAAGAAGTGATAATCGGAAAGACGTTTATTTAGGAGAGTTTGATCCTAGCTCAGGATGAACGCTGGCGGCGTGTTTAAGGCATGCAAGTCGAACGGTCCGACTTCGGTCGGATAGTGGCAAACGGGTGAGTAACACATTGGTACCTACTTTTGACAGGGGCACAACTTCGAGAAATCGAAGCTAATTCCCCATACGCTCCGACTTAGGTCGGAGGAAAGGCGCAAGTCAGTCAAAAATGGGCCTATGGCTTATCAGGTAGTTGGTGGGGTAATGGCCTACCAAGCCAATGACGAGTAGCGGGGATGAGAGTCCGACCCGCCTCACTGGGACTGAGACACTGCCCAGACACCTACGGGTGGCTGCAGTCGAGAATCTTTCCCAATGGCCGAAAGGCTGAGGGAGCGACGCCGCGTGAATGAAGAAGCCCTTCGGGGTGTAAAGTTCTTTTTTGTGGGAAGAATCCGCCAATTGGCGGATGACGGTACCACAAGAATAAGGGACCGCTAAACTCGTGCCAGCAGCGGCGGTAAGACGAGTGTCCCAAGCGTTATCCGGATTCATTGGGCGTAAAGGGTCCGTAGGCGGTTAGTTAAGTTCTCGGTCAAATCTTTCTGCTCAACGGAAAGTCTGCCGGGAAAACTGACTAACTAGAGGCCGGGAGGAGTAAGCGAAACGTGTGGTGTAGGGGTGAAATCCGTTGATATCACACGGAACACCAAAGGCGAAGGCAGCTTACTAAAACGGTTCTGACGCTGAGGGACGAAAGCGTGGGGAGCAAAAAGGATTAGATACCCTTGTAGTCCACGCCCTAAACGTTGGATGCTAGACATTGGAAGTGTCGACCCTTCCAGTGTCGTTCTATTTAGCTAACGCGTTAAGCATCCCGCCTGGGAAGTACGATCGCAAGATTAAAACTCAAAGGAATAGACGGGGACCCGCACAAGCGGTGGATCATGTGGTTCAATTCGACAACAAACGAGAAACCTTACCAGGGTTTGACATGCACGGATTAGTCTTGGGAAACCAAGATAACACCTTCGGGCGGAACGCGCACAGGTGCTGCATGGTTGTCGTCAGCTCGTGTCGTGAGATGTACCCTTAAGTGGGAAAACGAGCGCAACCCTTATTTTTAGTTGCAACCCTTAAATGGGGCACTCTAAAAAGACTGCCGGTGATAAATCGGAGGAAGGTGGGGATGACGTCAAATCAGCATGGCCCTTACGCCCTGGGCTACACACATGATACAATGGTCGGTACAAAGGGACGCTAAGCCAAAAGGTGGAGCAAATCCCAACAAAGCCGATCTCAGTTCGGATTGAGGTCTGCAACTCGACCTCATGAAGCTGGAATCGCTAGTAACCGTGTATCAGCTATGGCACGGTGAATACGTTCTCGGGTCTTGTACTCACCGCCCGTCACTGCAAGCGAGCCGGGGGCACCCGAAAGTCCGCGTTGGCGGAAATAAGGTGAATCTGGTAAGAGGGCAGAAGTCGTAACAAGGCACCCGTAGCGGAAGCTGTGGGTGGAGTATATATTTTTAGAATTTTTCTTATTTGATTTCGTCAAATAAGAAAATGTCGACCTCCGACTTAGGTCGGAGAAAATTTTCAGCTGAAACGTCTTTCCGGATCACTTCTTAGTTGTTAACATACTACAAAATTATCACCCGACAAGTGACCACCCGAAAGGTGGCAAATTAAGTATCCATACCCCTCCATAGCCATAACAACAGCTACGGCAGAGAACAAATAAATATACAAATACAAAAAATTGGCTTCACGCCAATTTTTTGTATCCACAAAATTCTTTGACAAAAAAAATTTTTCTTTTATACTTTTTAAATAAGGGTGTGTAGCTCAGTTGGTTAGAGCATTTCACTGATAATGAAAAGGTCGGAGGTTCGAGTCCTCCCACACCCACCAAAATTTAACTTTCGAGTCGATTTTTTTATAATTAATCTAATGAAAGTCAATTTATCAAAAATAAAAAAAGAGTTAAAACAAAAAGGTTTTTTTTCTTTTATTGAAAAAATAGAAAAGACTGAGCCAAAAGCTGAAATCTATTTAGTTGGCGGCGCAGTCCGAGATTTAATTATGAATCGCGGAACCACTGACCTTGACTTTATTGTCAGAAATGTACCAGCTAAAAAATTAGAAAGTATTTTGACTAAACTCGGAAAAGTTAATTTTGTCGGCAAAACCTTTGGCGTTTTCAAGTTAAATTTAAAAGACTCCGCCCCTTTTTCGACAAAAAACCTGTCCCAACAAAAAGAAGAAATTGATATTGCCTTGCCAAGAACTGACTTTGCTTTTAATACTGGCGGCCGCAAAGACTTTAAAATTAAATATAATCCAAAATTAAAAATTGAAGATGATCTATCACGCCGAGATTTTACGATTAATGCCATGGCCTTGCGAATAACAAACAACAAACAACAAATAACAAATAACAAATTTATCGATCCATACGATGGACTACAAGATTTAAATAAAAAAATTATCAGAACCGTTGGTAAACCAGAAGAACGTTTCAGAGAAGATTATTCAAGAATGTTGAGAGGCGTAAGAATTGCCTGTGAATTAGAATTTTCTATTGAACCCAAAACTTGGTTAGCTATTAAAAAACATATCAAACACCTTAATGATCAAAAAAATAATAAAGAAATGATTGTCCCCCGTGAAGTCATCGCCAAAGAACTTATTAAAGCTTTTCTAACAAATCCTTCTCAAGCTTTTGATTTTTTTAATCAAGCTGGAATTTTCAAGGTTCTAATGCCTGAAGTCGAAAAAATGAAAAGCTGCCCCCAACCTAAAGAGTTTCATAGCGAAGGCGATGTTTTTGTTCACACCAAAATGGCCCTGAAGGCACTGTTTTCTCCTGTCTTTCAAAAAGAGTTTCCTAAAGAAAAAAACGACAGCAATTTAATCATGGCACTTTTATTCCATGATATTGGAAAACCATTAACCACCCAAACACCAGAAAAACATGGCACTGATAGAATCAGGGCCAACAATCACGATGTCATTGGTGCGCAAATAGCCGATAAATTAATAACCAAATTAAAATTATCTAGTCCAGCAAAAATTGGTTTAGAACCAAAAAAGGTAATTTGGCTAATCAAAAATCATTTAATTATGTTGCATATCAAAAAATCTTTGCAGGAAGTTAAGTCATCAACTTTGGAAAAATATTTTTTTAGTCAAGAAATGCCTAGCCAAGATTTGCTAAAATTAATTCTGGCCGACACTTTGGCTTGTCGACCAAAAGGATTAAAAGGACCAATTCTTAAAGATTATTATCAACTAAAAAAAAGATTAAAAAAATTAACTTTGCTTTCTAAAAAGAAAAAAGTCTTGCCCCCACCAATACTAAATGGCCATGAGATTATAAACCTTTTAAAATTAAACTCTTCACCCAAAATCGGCAAAATCAAAGAAGAACTAAGAATTGCTCAATTAAACCAAAAAATAAAAAACAAAAAAGAGGCCAAAAAATTTCTTAAAAGAAAGTATGGAAACTAAACTTGACAAACAAGCTAATTTTACGTTAAAATTAGATATTATCTTTGAAAATGAAGATTTTTTAGTCATTAACAAGCCAGCTGATTTAATCGTTCATCCCGTTAAATCATTGGCCGAGACAACGCTTGTTTCTGTCTTATTAAAAAAATATCCGGGAATAAAAAATGTTGGCGAAAATTGTCTCCGACCCGGGATTATTCATCGCCTAGACAAAAATGTTTCTGGTTTACTGATTATAGCCAAAAATCAAAAAACATTTGATTATTTTAAAAAACAATTCCAACTTCAACAAATCATCAAAGAATATTTTGCTTTGGTTCATGGACAAGTTTCAAAAGAAACCGGAATAATTAATTTAGCTTTAGCCAGAGACAAAAATGGCAAAATGACCTTAGCTAAAAGTGCTCATCTAGGAAATATTAAAGAAAGCTGGACAGAATATAAAATTCTTAAGAAATTAAAAAATTTTACTCTTTTAAAAATAAAAATAAAAACTGGTCGCACTCATCAAATTAGACTACATTTAAAAAGTATCGGCCATTCAATCGTCGGTGACGATCTTCATAAAATTAAACGACAAAAAAAAGTTACCCTTAAAAGAATTTTTCTCCATGCCTTCCATTTATCTTTTATTGATTTAAATGGGCAAAAACATAATTTTGAAGTTGACTTGCCCGCTGAATTAAAAAATTTTTTAACAACATTAAACTGATCTATGCTTATCACTATTTCTGGTTTGCCTGGTTCAGGTAAAACCACTGTTGGTCGTTTACTGGCCGAGCAATTAGGCTGTAATTTTTACTCTGTTGGCGATTTTCGTGGCGAAATGGCTCAAAAATCTGGCTTAAACATCGATGAATTAAATCGGCTTGGTCAAAAAGAGTTTTGGACGGATCAACAAGCTGATCAATGGCAAAAAAAAATTGGCCAAAGTGAAAAAGAAGCCGTTGTTGATGGTTGGCTTTCGTTTCATTTTATTCCCAACTCATTAAAAATATTTATCGAAGTTAATCCAACCATTGCAGCTCATCGTATTTTTATTAACCAAAGACCGGATGAAGAATACCTTGACGCTGAAGAAAAAATTAAAGAAAGACTAGTCAACCGCTTAAAAGAAACCCAACAAAGATTTTTTAAATATTATCAAGTTGATTTTCTAGATAAAAATCATTATGATTTAATAATCAACTCGAGTAATATCTCCCCCCAAGAAGTTGTTAATAAAATTATTAAATATTATGAAAGAAATAAAAACAATTGATTTAAAACCAGGAATGGTAGTTAAAATTCATCAAAAAATTAAAGAAAAAGACGCTAAGGGAAAAGACAAAGAAAGAATTCAGGCCTTTGAAGGCACGGTTATTGCCAGAAAAGGTGGCAACAATACGGGTGCAACTTTTACTGTTAGAAAAATTGGTGCTAATGATATTGGAGTTGAAAAAATTTTACCAATTAATTTGCCTTCTATTGAAAAAATTGAATTAGTTAAACAACTAAAAACCAGACAGGCAAAATTATATTATTTAAGAAACTATAAAAAGAAACTCAAAGAAATCAAGTAGTTATTGGTTATTGGTTATTGGTTATTGGTTATTGGTTACTAGTTATTATTAGTTATTAGTTAACTGGTCACTAATCCTCTCGGCCGGGGTGGCGGAATTGGTAGACGCACTACCTTGAGGTGGTAGCGGTCGTAAGACCATGGGGGTTCAAATCCTCTCCCCGGCATTTTAAAAATAAAAAATGTTTACAAAGTTCCTATGTAAAAATTAGGAACTGACGGATATATTGCTTTGGGTATTCCTGTTTTGGTTCGCAAAGGTATTGAATCATTTAATAGAAAACATAGAGGTGAAATTTCAGAATCTGCCGCCAAACCCGAGCAAAGCTCAAAACGAGCGTAGCTCGCAAAAACTTGAAATTGTAAAAAAATAAATTCAAAAAAATATTAAAAATCTGGCTCAAATAGATTTTTATTTTAGTTTGACAAATTTAAAATATCTTTTATAATTTTATATTGTTTTAGGGGCCCATAGTCTATCGGTAAGACATATCCATGGCATGGATAAGTGGGGAGTTCGATTCTCCCTGGGTCCACCAATCTCTTTGTTTGAACTAAAAGTTAAAAAATTTTAGAGTTTAGTTGTTCACTTTTTATTTCCAACCTTTAATTTGACAATAGGCCACTTGACGCAACTAGTTGGCGCGTCACATTAATTTAACCCATTAGATAGCCAAGGGGCGGTTAGCTCAGTTGGCTAGAGCGTCACATTGACATTGTGAAGGCCATAGGTTCAAGTCCTATACCGCCCACCAGAACCATACTTTTCGGTTTTTCGGACACCATTTCGCGGGCGGCAGCCATTGCCGCCCATTG
>Ga0208244_101155_pt1 | contig 16407 bp, 12 predicted proteins | sample SubbioCR12Aug_5A_FD_184828 | JGI IMG/M metagenome (GOLD analysis project Ga0208244, IMG submission 184828) | Serpentinite rock and fluid subsurface biosphere microbial communities from McLaughlin Reserve, California, USA - CR12Aug_5A (SPAdes) | ecosystem: Environmental > Terrestrial > Deep... | reverse complement strand
GCGCGGGATGTCGCGGAGGTGGTGGCGGCGGAGAAGGAGAAACTTGTTGCGCTGCTTGCCAACTCGAAACTCGAAACTCGAAACTCGAAACTGGCTTTCCACGCCCCTTGTTCCCTGCAGCACGGCCAGCAGATCCGCGGCGCGGTCGAGGATATCCTGCGCGCGGCCGGCTTCGAACTGGCCCCGGTGGCCGACGGCCACCTCTGCTGCGGCTCGGCCGGCACCTACTCCATCCTGCAACCGGCGCTTTCGCTCAGGCTGCGCGACAACAAGCTCGCCTGCCTTTCGGCCGGCGCGCCGGAAGCCATCGCCAGCGCCAACATCGGCTGCATCGCGCACCTGCAGGCGGGGACGAAGACGCCGGTGAGGCATTGGGTGGAGGTGCTGGAGGAGGCCGTGAGCGGCAAGCGGTGAGCGGTGAGCCGTAAAACCCGCCACCGCTCACCGCTCACGAAATTACCGCCCGTGCCGCTTCTCGATGTGGCAGGAATACTGCTTCGCGATGCCGCCGTCGATGTTGACGCTTTCCAGATAGACATCGAAGCCCCACAGGCGGGCGGCGTGGCGCAGCATTTCGTCGGCGCTGTCGCCGAGCGGGCGGTCGCGGTGCATCAGGTGGCGCAGCGTCAGGCTGCGGTCCCCGCGCGTGTTCACCGACCAGACCTGGATGTCCGGGTCGCTGTTGGCGAGGTTGTACTGCTCGGCCAGCGACTGGCGCAGGCGGCGGTAGCCGTCCTCGTCGTGGATGGCGGAGACGGTGAGCTCGGATTCGTTCTCGTCGTCGACGACCGCGAACAGGCGCAGTTCGCGCATCAGGCGCGGCGAGAGGTACTGGGCGATGAAGCTCTCGTCCTTGAAGTTGCGCATGGCGAAGTCGAGCACTTCGCGCCAGTCGCGCCCGGCGATGTCGGGAAACCAGGCGCGGTCCTCGTCGTCGGGCTTCTCGGCGATGCGGCGCAGGTCGCTCATCATGCCGTAGCCCAGCGCATAGGGATTGATGCCGTAGTACCAGGGCTTGTTGAAAGGCGGCTGCTGGACGACGTTGGTGTGCGACTGGAGGAACTCGATCATGAAGCCGTCGGAGAGCTTCTTGCGGTCGTAGAGGGCGTTGAGCAGGGTGTAGTGCCAGAAGCAGGCCCAGCCCTCGTTCATCACCTTGGTCTGGCGCTGCGGATAGAAGTACTGGCCGATCTTGCGCACGATGCGCACCACCTCGCGCTGCCAGGGCTCCAGCAGCGGCGCGTACTTCTCGATGAAGTAGAGCAGGTTTTCCTCGGGCTCGGGCGGGAAGCGCCCGGCCTCGGCCTCTTCCGGCGCGGCCGGGCGTTGCGGCAGGGTGCGCCACAGCTCGTTCACCTGGGCCTGCAGGTAGTCCTCGCGCTGGCGCTGGCGCTCCTGCTCGCGCGCCAGCGAGAGCTTCTGCGGCCGCTTGTAGCGGTCCACGCCGACGTTCGTCAGGGCGTGGCAGGAATCCAGCACGTCCTCGACGGCGTCGACGCCGTGGCGCCGTTCGCAATCGGCGAGGTATTCCTTGGCGAAGACCAGGTAGTCGATGATGGTGGCGGCGTCGGTCCACTGGCGGAACAGGTGGTTGCCCTTGAAGAAGGAGTTGTGGCCGAAGGCGGCGTGGGCGATCACCAGGGCCTGCATGGTCAGGGTGTTCTCCTCCATCAGGTAGGCGATGCAGGGGTTGGAGTTGATGACGATCTCGTAGGCGAGGCCCATCTCGCCGCGCTTGTAGCGCTTCTCGGTGGCGATGAAGTGCTTGCCGTAGCTCCAGTGGTGGTAGCCGGTGGGCATGCCGGCGCTGGCGTAGGCGTCCATCATCTGCTCGGAGCTGATGATCTCGAGCTGCACCGGATAGGTGTCGAGGCCGAATTCCTTCGCCATGCGGCCGATGGCGCGCTCGTAGTGCTCCAGCGCCTCGAAGGTCCATTCCGAGCCGGCAGGCAGCTTGCGGCCGGCGCGGGCGGGCTTCGGCTTCGCTTCGGCGGCGGGTTCAGTAGGCGAAGGCATTGGTTTTCTTGAACAGCTCGCGGAAGACGGGGTAGATATCCTCCACGCCGCGGATGCGCTGCATGGCGAAACGGTGCTTGTGCTGCTCGGCGACGGTTTCGTACTCGTGCCAGAGGTTCTGCGGCTCGGCCTCGGCGATCTCGACGTAGGCGTAGTACTGCATGAGCGGCAGGATCTCGGTGGCGAGCAGATGGCGGCACTGCGGCGAGTCGTCGTGCCAGTTGTCGCCGTCGGAGGCCTGCGCCGCGTAGAGATTCCATTCGGCGGCGGGATAGCGGTGCTCGACGATCTCCTGCATCAGCTTCAGCGCCGTGGACACCACCGTGCCGCCGGTCTCGCGCGACTTGAAGAAGGTCTCCTCGTCGACCTCTTCGGCCTGGGTGTGGTGGCGGATGAAGACCACTTCCACCGTGTCGTAGTTGCGCGTCAGGAACAGGTAGAGCAGGGTGAAGAAGCGCTTGGCGATGTCCTTCTTCGCCTCGTCCATCGAGCCGGAGACGTCCATCAGGCAGAACATCACGGCACGCGCCGAGGGCAGCGGCACGCGCACCCGGTTGCGGTAGCGCAGGTCGAAGGGGTCGAGGTAGGGAATGCGGTAGATGCGCGTGCGCAGGGCGTGGATCTGCTCCTCCAGCGCGCGGATGCGCAGCATGTCCGGCACCGGCTCGGCCTGCAGGCGCTCGCGCTCCATGAGCATCGCGCGCAGCTCCTCCACCAGCGGCGAGGCCAGGGCGATGCGCCGGCCGATGGCGCCGCGCAGCGAGCGCACGACGTGGATGTTGGTCGGCGTGCCCTCGACGGCGTAGCCGGCGCGGGTGGTCTTGTAGTCCTGGGTATTGGCGAGCTGGGTCTTGACCAGGTTGGGCAGGGCCAGGTCCTCGAAGAAGTAGTCGAGGAATTCCTCGCGCGAGAGCTCGAAGACGAAATCGTCCTCGCCTTCGCCCTCGTCCGAGGCGCCGCCGCCGGGACCGCCGGCGCCGCCGCCGCGCGGGCGCGGGATGCGGTCGTCGCGGCGGTATTCCTCGTTGCCCGGATGCACCGATTCCCAGACGCCGCCGTGGCCCTGGCGGAACACCGGCTCGGAGATGTCGCGCGCCGGGATCGAGACCTGCTCGCCGGAATCGACCTGCTTGATCGAGCGGCGCTTGATGGCGCGGTCGACGGCCTCCTTGATGCGGCCGCGGAAGCGGCGCATGAAGCGCTCGCGATTGACGGCCGACTTGTGCCGGCCGGCGATGCGGCGGTCGATCAGGTAGGCCACGGCAGCTCCGGCGCCGCGCTCAGGAGGATTTCCGCACGCGCAGGTACCATTCGCAGAGCAGGCGCACCTGCTTCTGCGTGTAGCCCTTGCTCATCATGCGATTGACGAAGTCCTCGTGCTTCTTGTTCTCCTCGATCGAGGCCTTGGCGTTGAAGGAGATCACCGGCAGCAGTTCCTCGGTGTTGGAGAACATCTTCTTCTCGATCACCTGGCGCATCTTCTCGAAGCTGGTCCAGGCCGGGTTCTTGCCGTGGTTCTGCGCCCGCGAGCGCAGGACGAAGTTGACGATCTCGTTCCTGAAGTCCTTCGGGTTGGAGATGCCGGCCGGCTTCTCGATCTTCTCCAGCTCCTCGTTGAGGGCCTTGCGGTCGAACACCTCGCCGGTGTCGGGATCGCGGAATTCCTGGTCCTGGATCCAGTAGTCGGCGTAGATGACGTAGCGGTCGAAAATGTTCTGGCCGTACTCGGAATACGACTCCAGATAGGCGGTCTGGATCTCCTTGCCGATGAACTCGGCGTACTTCGGCGACAGGTATTCCTTGATGTGGGCGAGATAGCGCTGCTCCAGCTCGGGCTGGAACTGCTCCTTCTCCACCTGCTGCTCCAGGGTGTACAACAGGTGCACCGGGTTCGCCGCCACCTCGGAGTGGTCGAAGTTGAACACCTTGGAGAGAATCTTGAAGGCCCAGCGCGTCGAGATGCCGGCCATGCCCTCGTCCGGCCCGGCGAAATCGCGGTACTCCTGGTAGGACTTGGCTTTCGGGTCGGTGTCCTTCAGGTTGTCGCCGTCGTAGACCTGCATCTTGGAGTAGAGGCTGGAGTTCTCCGGCTCGACCAGGCGCGAGAGCACGGCGAACTGCGACATCATCTTCAGCGTGCCCGGCGCGCAGGGCGCCTGGGACAGCGCCGAGTTGATCAGCAGCTTCTCGTAGATGCGCACCTCCTCGGAGACGCGCAGGCAGTAGGGCACCTTGACGATGTAGATGCGGTCGAGGAAGGCCTCGTTGTTGCGGTTGTTCTTGAAGGCGCGCCATTCCGACTCGTTGGAGTGGGCCAGGACGATGCCGTCGAAGGGGATGGCGCCGAAGCCCTCGGTGCCCTTGTAGTTGCCCTCCTGGGTGGCGGTGAGCAGCGGATGCAGGACCTTGATCGGCGCCTTGAACATCTCGACGAACTCGAGCAGGCCGCGGTTGGCCAGGCACAGGCCGCCGGAGTAGCTGTAGGCGTCCGGGTCGTTCTGGGCGTACTGCTCCAGCTTGCGGATGTCGATCTTGCCGGTGAGGGAGGAAATGTCCTGGTTGTTCTCGTCGCCCGGCTCGGTCTTGGCGATGGCGATCTGGCGCAGCACGGAAGGATGGCGCTTCACCACCCGGAACTTCGAGATGTCGCCGTTGTACTCGTGCAGGCGCTTGACGGCCCAGGGGGAAAGCAGGCCGGTGAGGTGGCGGCGCGGGATGGCGTACTTCTCCTCCAGGATGGCGGCGTCCTCTTCCGGCGAGAACAGGCCCAGCGGCGTTTCGTTGACCGGCGACCCCTTGAGGGCATAGAACGGCACCTTTTCAAAGAGTTGCTTGAGCCGTTCGGCGATCGAGGACTTGCCGCCGCCGACCGGGCCGAGCAGGTAGAGGATCTGTTTCTTCTCTTCCAGGCCCTGGGCGGCATGGCGGAAATACGACACCACGTTCTCGATGGCCTCTTCCAGGCCGTAGAACTCGCGGAAGGAGGGATAGACCCTGATGACCTTGTTGGCGAAGATGCGCGACAGGCGCGGGTTCTGCCGCGTGTCGAGCATTTCCGGCTGGCCGATGGCGGCGAGCATGCGCTCGGCGGCGGTGGCGTAGGCGGTGGGGTTCTTCTGGCAGATTTCCAGGTACTCCTGGAGGGAATATTCCTCCTCGCGGATGCGCTCGTAGCGCGAGGCGACTTCGGCGACGACATCCATGTCTCTCTCCTTTCCGGGCGTCCTGCGGTGCGGCGCCATCTGCCATCTGTTGTAGGAAGTTTTCCGACAGGCATTCAAATTTGCCTGTATACGTTATTAACGTAGCACTTCGCTTTAAGTTTAGAGAGAAGAAATAGCGATGGAAGTTCCACCCAATTGCCAGAGTGGCGCGAACGGTTAGAATTCGCCGACAGGAGGGGGAATCATGCATCTCGACGAAAAAGCGAAAGACTACAACGCGTTGCACGACTCATTCCGCTGGGAAACCCCGGCGCGCTACAACATGGCACGCGAGTGCTGCGGGCGCTGGGCGCAGGACCGCTCGCGCTTCGCCCTCTACTACGAGGACGAGGCCGGCGTTACTTCGGCGTGGACCTTCTGGGACCTCCAGATGGCCGCCAACCGCCTCTCCAACGTGCTGCACGCGCTCGGCGTGCAGCGGCGCGACCGCGTTGCCATCATCCTGCCGCAGCGGCCGGAGACCGGCATCGCGCACATCGCCTGCTACCAGATGGACGCCATCGCGCTGCCGCTGTCGCACCTGTTCGGCCCCGACGCGCTGGAATACCGGCTGGAGAATTCCGGGGCCTGCGTCGCCATCGTCGACGAAGCCACCCTGCCCAGGCTGTGGGCGGTGAAGGACAGGCTGCCGCAGTTGCGCCACGTCATCGGCGTCGGCGGCGCGAAAGAGTCCGGCGTGCACGACTGGGATGCGCTGCTCGCGCGCGCCTCGCGCCGCTTCCAGTGCGTCGACACCGCGGCCGACGACCCGGCGCTGATCATCTACACCAGCGGAACAACCGGAAACCCCAAGGGCGCGCTGATGGCGCAGCGCACGCTGCTCGGCAACCTGTCGGGATTTTCATGCTCGCACGACTTCTTCCCGCAGACGAACGACTTGTTCTGGTCGCCGGCCGACTGGGCGTGGACCGGCGGCCTGTTCGACGCGCTGCTGCCGACCTGGAACTGCGGCATGCCGATCCTCGGCTACCGCGGCCGCTTCGATCCGGAGAAGGCCTTCTGGCTGATCGAGAAGTACGGCGTGCGCAATGCCTTCCTCTTTCCCACGGCGCTGAAGATGATGATGAAGGCGGTGCCCACGCCTGCGGCGCGCTGCGACGTCAACCTCCGCACCATCATGAGCGGCGGCGAGGCGGTGGGCGAGACGGTGTTCAACTGGGCGCGGGAACAGCTCGGCGTCACCATCAACGAGATCTTCGGCCAGACCGAGATCAACTACGTCGTTGGCGGCTGCGCGGCGGCCTACCCGCCCAAGCCCGGCGCCATGGGGCGGCCCTATCCCGGCCACCGTGTGGCGGTGGTGGACGATGCCGGCAAGCCGATGCCGCCGGGCGAGGTGGGCGAGGTCTGCGTGCAGCGCGCCTGCAACGGCGAGATGGACCCGGTCTTCCTGCTCGAATACTGGAAGAATCCGGCAGCGACGGCGGAGAAGTTCATCGGTGAAGGAGATACCGCCTGGGGCCGCACCGGCGACCTGGCGAAGATGGACGATGACGGCTACCTCTGGTACCAGGGCCGCGCCGACGACATGTTCAAGAGCGCCGGCTACCGCATCGGCCCCTCGGAGATCGAGAACTGCCTGGTCAAGCATCCGGCGGTGGCCAATGCCGCGGTGATCGGCGCGCCCGACGAGACGCGCGGCACCCTCGTCAAGGCCTTCATCGTGCTCCAGCCGGGCACGCCGCCCTCCGCAGAACTGGAAGCCGACCTGCAGGCCCACGTGCGCCAGTACCTCGCGCCCTACGAATACCCGAAGGCCATCGAATTCATCGACAGCCTGCCGATGACCACCACCGGCAAGGTGCAGCGGCGCGTGCTGCGGCTGCGGGAAGAAGCGAAGCTCAAGGGTTGACACGCTGTGGGAGCGGCCTACTGGCCGCGATTTCGGCGGCGGCATCCCAGAGGCATTTCCTGCAGGGCACAATCGCGGCCAGTAGGCCGCTCCCACACAGGCTATCCGGCGTTCTTCACCAGCATCGTCCCGGTCGCCTCGGCCACGACCTCGCCGTCCTGATTGCTGCACGTCGCCTTCATGGCGACGATGCCGCCGTCGTGCTTCGGCTTCGGCGTGAGGGCGGTGACCTCCCAGACGGTCGTCAGCGTGTCGCCGGCGCGCACCGGCTTCAAGAACTTGCAGGCGTGCTCGAGGTAGGCGATGGCCGTGCCGTGGAAGACCATGCCGTAGGACGCGGCGATGAGCGAACTGGTGAGATAGCCGTGGGCGATGCGGCTGCCGTAACGCGAGTCCTTCGCGAAGAGCTCGTCGACATGCAGCCGGTTGAAGTCGCCGAACAGTCCGGCGCCCATGACGATGTGGGTTTCCGTCATGGTCATGGCGTTCTCGAAGCGCTCGCCGATGGCAACCTGATTGAAACCCCTTTTCGGATAAAGCATGCCCTATCTCCTTTGCGGGGAAGGCTATCACCAAAGTGCCGTTTGCATGCTAAAGTCGGCGACTTGAATGTCGAGCACGAATAACCAGTGACCCTGTCCGTAGAAACCTGCACCGCCCAGCACATCGGCGACCGCAAGGAGCAGCAGGACCGCGTCGCCCTGTTTCCCCATGCCAGCCGGCGCGGCATGCTCATGGCCGTGCTGGCCGACGGCATGGGCGGCCATAGCGGCGGCGCCATGGCGGCGGAACAGGTCGTGCACAAGGCGCAGCAGAATTTCGATGCGTTCGCGCCGGCCGACGAATCGCCGGAGCAGTTGCTCGGCTCGATCATTGCCGAGGCGCACATCACCGTCAAGCTGACGCGCTTCACCAGCGAGCAGGATCCGCACACCACCGCCTGCGTGCTGCTGTTCCAGCCCGGCAGAGTGGACTGGGCGCACTGCGGCGACTCGCGCATCTACCATTTCCGCGGCGATCAGATGGTCAGCCGCAGCTTCGACCATTCCTACGTGAACATGATGCTCAAGCAGGGTTACCTGACGCCGGAGCAGGCGGAGAGTCATCCGCAGAAGAACGTCCTGCTCGGCTGCCTGGGTTCCGAGCGCGAACCGACGATCGACTACGGCACTACGGCGCCGCTGGCCGACGGCGACACCTTCCTGCTCTGTTCGGACGGCCTGTGGGCCTATTTCTCGGATGCCGAGCTGGGCGGCGTGCTGTCCGCCCATGCGCCGCGGGCGGCGGCCGAAATACTCATCCAGCGCGCACGCGACCGCGCCGCCGGCAGCGGCGACAACTGCTCGCTGGTGATCGTCAAGCTGGTGGAGAAGAAGGAAGAGAAAAAGCCGCCTGCCGGGCGGCCGGCCCCCCCGCCTCCCAAAGCGTAAAACTGAAGGTCGAGCCGCGGCCGGGCTCGGATTCGGCCCGGATGCGGCCGCCATGGCGGTGCACGATGCGCTGCGCGATGGCCAGGCCGATGCCGTTGCCCTCGAACTCGTCGGGCGAGTGCACGCGCTGGAACGGCGAGAACAGCTTGGTGGCGTAGCGCATGTCGAATCCCGCGCCATTGTCGCGCACGAAAAACACCGGCTTGTCGTGCTCTTCCCGCCGGCCGAACTCGATGTGCGCGTCGGCGCTGTTGCGGGTGTATTTCCAGGCATTTCCCAGCAGGTTCTCCAGGACGATGCGCATCAGGCCGGCATCGGCCCATGCCGTCAGCCCGGCTTCGATGCGGATCGTTGCGCGCCGCCCGGGCGTTTCATTGCGCAGGCGCCCGACGATCTCGCCGGCGAGTCCGCCCAGGTCGGTTTCGGCCGGGCGCATGCCGGCGCGGCCGATGCGGGAGAGCCTGAGCAGGTCGTCCATGAGAAAGCCCATGCGCCCGCTGGCCGCAATGATGCGCCGCAGGTTGTCCTTGTCCGCGCCATCGAGAAGGTGGCCGGCATCCTCCAGCAGGATGCGCGAGAAGCCGTCGAGCGCCCGCAGCGGCGCGCGCAGATCGTGCGACACGGAATAGCAGAAGGCTTCCATTTCCCGGTTGGCCTCCGCCAGTTCCCGCGTGCGGCATTGCACCCGATCCTCCAGTTCGGCATTGAGGCTGCGGATTTCCTCGACGGCGCGCTGCCGCGAGAGGGCCAGCGCAAGGTATTCGGCGACGGTCAGCGCCAGGCGGACTTCATGCGCCGCCATCTCATGCGCTACGTTGAAGTACAGCGTGAACTTGCCGAGCAGGCGGCCCTGGTGGGCGATGGGGATGAAGGCCAGCGAGGCGATGCCTTCCTCGCGCAGCAGCGGCATCAGTCTGGTGATGGAGGGTTCCCGCTCCGGCGCGGGAACCAGGATGGGCTGGGCGTTCGTTTCATTCGCCGCCCAGGGAGAATGGCCTTCCACGGCCTTGCGGTAATCATCGGAGAGTCCGTCCGAGGCGACGAAGCGCATGGTGCCGCCCGCATCGAACAGCAGCACGGCGGCGCGGTCGGCACCGGTCGTCCAGCGCAAGGCTTGCAGGGCTTCCGGGTAGACCGGATCGAGGCAAGTGCAGCGGTTGATGGCCTCGGCGAGCGCGTGCAGGGCGCGCAGCTCCGCCAGCGCGCGATCCTCGGCTGCCTCGGTGGCAAGGGGGGAGGCGCTGCGGATCATGCCGGGATGCTGCCGGATCGAAAACGCCGCCACTGGCAGAAATGCCTGGCGGACAATGCGACTGCTGACAATGCCCTTCCTCCACTGAGCACCGCGCTGGTCGTGGCGGTGCTGGTCTTGTTCCGGGATCGATTCGTTCCTGTACGGAGAATTCTACTCGTGAAGAATCGCGCAGTCAGCCATGCGCGACACCATGCGCCATCACTCTTTTTTTGGGAGGTTCTTATGGCCAGGCCTACCCCAGCCAGCGCCGCCGCCAGAAAACCGTAACCATCACAAGAGCAATGGCCGCCATCATGCTGAGGGATATGAGAAACCCCTCGCTGTCCTCCAGCAGCGGCATGGCCTTGAAGTTCATGCCGAAGATGCCGGCGATGAGGGCGGCCGGCATGAACAGGGTGGTGATGACGGTGAGGATGCGCACCTCCAGGTTGACCCGGTTGGACATGCTCGACAGGTAGATGTCGAGCATGCCGGCGATGAGGTCGCGGATGCCTTCCAGCGATTCGATGACATGCACGGTGTGGTCGTAGATGTCGCGCAGGTAGGGCTGGGTGGCCGGCTTGAAAAAGCGCGGGTCGGCCCGCGTCAGGCTGTTGATGACTTCGCGCAGCGGCCAGACGGCGCGCCGCAGGGTCATCGCTTCGCGCTTGATCTCGTGGACTTCCTTGAGCAGGGCCGGTGTGGCCTGCTGCAGGAGCTGGTCTTCCAGCGCCTCGGTGCGCTCCGTCATCTGCTCCAGCACGACGAAGTAGCGGTCGACCAGCGTGTCGAGCAGGGAATAGGCGAGGTAGTCGGCGCCGAGCCTGCGGACCTGCCCCTTGTCGCCGCGCAGCCGTTCGCGCAGCGGATCGAAGGTGCCGGTCGGCCGCTCCTGAAAGGTCAGCACGAAGTCCGTGCCGAGCACGATGCTCACCTGATCCGAGCCGATGGCGCCCGTGGCTGCGTCGTAGTCGAAAAAGCGGGCGACGATGTAGAGGTAGTCGCCGTAGTCGTCCACCTTCGGCCGCTGGTCGGTGTTGAGGATGTCCTCCAGCACCAGGGGGTGCAGGGCGAAACGACGGCCGATCTCGGCCATGACTTCCGGCTCGTGCAGGCCGTGCACGTTCAGCCACAGGGTGCCCTTGCCGCGCGCGTGTTCGCGCGATTCCCCGACCGATTTGAAGCGTTTTTCCAGCAGCGAATCGGCATCGAACTCGAACAGCGTGATGTGGGGCCGGTCCGTGCGGCGTTCGCCGACATGAACGAGCGAGCCCGGCGCCATGCCGACCTTCTGCGAGCGCAACTTGCGCGCCTGTTTCCTCATGGTCTCTTTCCCCCCTCGAAACGGCCGGGCGAATGACAGCAGCCCAATTCCATTCTATGGGCCGATTAAAGTATCATTGCAGCCTTGCGTCAACGTCGTGCCGGACGTCGTGTTGGGCGCCGCAGAATTCATCAATCATATCAAGGGGGGACCATGCCACTGGTCATAGGTGTGCCGAAGGAAACGGCCGCGGGCGAAAAGCGCGTCGCCACCGTGCCCGAGGTCGTAGAAAAACTCATCAAGCTGGGTTTCGCGGTTGCCGTTCAGTCCGGCGCCGGGGATGCGGCGAATTTCAGCGACGACACCTATCGCGCGGCGGGCGCGGAAGTCATCGACGGCGCGCCTGCCTTGTGGGCGAAGTCGGACATCGTCTTCAAGGTGCGCGGGCCGAGCGCCGAGGAAGTCGGCCTGATGAAAGAGGGCGGCACGCTGGCGAGCTTCATCTGGCCGGCGCAGAACCCCGAGCTGCTGCAGCAACTGGCGGCGAAGAAGGCCACCGTGCTGGCCATCGATTCGCTGCCGCGCACGCTCTCCCGCGCGCAGAAGATGGACGCGCTGACCTCCATGGCCGGTGTTGCCGGCTACCGCGCCGTCATCGAGGCCGCCAACGCCTTCGGCCGCTTCTTCAACGGCCAGATCACGGCCGCCGGCAAGATACCGCCGGCCAAGGTCTTCATCGCCGGCGCCGGCGTGGCCGGCCTGGCGGCGATCGGCACGGCCGCCGGCCTGGGCGCCATCGTGCGCGCCAACGACACCCGAGCCGAAGTGGCCGACCAGGTCGTGTCGCTGGGCGGCGAATTCGTCAAGGTCGATTACGAGGAAGAAGGTTCCGGCGGCGGCGGCTACGCCAAGGTGATGAGCGAGGGCTTCCAGCAGGCCCAGCGCGAGATGTACGCCAGGCAGGCCAGGGAAGTCGACATCATCATCACCACTGCGCTGATCCCGGGCAAGCCCGCTCCCAGGCTGATCACCGCCGACATGGTCAAGTCCATGAAGCCCGGCAGCGTCATCGTCGACATGGCGGCCGAGCAGGGCGGCAACTGCGAGCTGACCGAGCCCGGCCAGATGGTGGTGAAGCACGGCGTGACCATCGTCGGCTATACCGACCTGGTCAGCCGCCTGGCCAGGCAATCCTCCACGCTGTACTCGAACAACCTGTTTCGCCTCGCCGAGGAGCTGTGCAAGACGAATAGTGCAAAACCCGACGGCATCATCAGCGTCAACATGGAAGACGAGGCCATCCGCGGCCTGACCGTCATCAAGGAGGGCGCCATCACCTGGCCGCCGCCCAAGCCCGCGGCGCCGCCGCCCGCCGCGGCCAAGCCCGCGGCGGCAGCCGTGCCTGCTGCCAAGGGCCATGGCCACGGTGGCGGCGCGCCGGCCTCCGGCATGAGCGCGGCCATCCTGTTCGGCGTGGCCGCCGCGCTGTTCTGGTTCATCGGCGCCAACGCGCCGGCGGCCTTCCTCGGCCACTTCACGGTGTTCGTGCTGGCCTGCTTTGTCGGCTACATGGTGGTGTGGAATGTCACGCCGGCCCTGCACACGCCTCTGATGAGCGTCACCAACGCCATCTCCAGCATCATCGCCATCGGCGCGCTGGTGCAGATCGCGCCGCCGCTGCTGGGGGCAACGGGGGGAGGCGAGCGGCCCGACGACTGGATCCGCTGGCTGGCCGTGGCGGGCATCGGGCTGACCGCCATCAACATGTTCGGCGGCTTTGCCGTTACGCGCCGCATGCTGGCGATGTTCCGCAAATAAGAGGAACCCGCTTGACACCCATCCCCATGCCCCCCTTCCCGTGGAAGGGGGTGACGATTGTTCGCGGGCCACGGCCCGCTCCATATGATGGCCGTTCCTCCTTGGGGCGGCCCTGCGGAGGAACTGCAAAATGTCCGTAAGCCTCACGACTGCCGCCTATCTCGGCGCAACGATACTGTTCATTCTCAGCCTCGGCGGGCTCTCCAACCCGGAATCCTCGCGCCGCGGCAACCTCTACGGCATGGTCGGCATGGCCATTGCCGTGCTGGCGACGGTCTTCGGGCCGCGCGTCACCGCTGCCGGCATCCCCTGGATCGTCGCGGCGATGGTGGTGGGCGGCAGCATTGGCCTGTATGCCGCGCGCGTCGTCAAGATGACGCAGATGCCGGAGCTGGTGGCCATCATGCACAGCCTGGTCGGCCTGGCCGCCTGCCTGGTCGGCTTCGCCAGCTATATCGACACCTCGATCGTCCTCTCCGGCGCCGAGAAGACCATCCACGAGATCGAGATCTACATCGGCATCCTCATCGGCGCGGTGACCTTCTCCGGCTCGGTGATCGCTTTCGGCAAGCTCTCCGGCAAGATCGGCGGCAAGCCGCTGCTGCTGCCGGCGCGCCACTGGCTCAACCTGGCCGGACTGCTGGTGGTGATGTGGTTCGGCCGCGAGTTCATTCTGGCCGAATCGGTGCAGGCCGGCATGATCCCGCTCATCGTCATGACAGTGATCGCGCTGCTCTTCGGCATCCACATGGTGATGGCCATTGGCGGCGCCGACATGCCGGTGGTGGTGTCGATGCTCAACAGCTATTCCGGCTGGGCGGCGGCAGCCACCGGTTTCATGCTCTCCAACGACCTGCTCATCGTCACCGGCGCGCTGGTGGGCTCCTCCGGCGCCATCCTTTCCTACATCATGTGCCGCGCCATGAACCGCAACTTCATCAGCGTCATCGCCGGCGGCTTCGGCACTGGCGGCGGCGCGCCGGCCGCGGCATCGGGCGATGCGCAGCCGGCCGGGGAAGTCGTGCCGATCAGCGCCACGGAAACTGCCGAACTGCTGCGCGAGGCGAAGAACGTCGTCATCGTGCCGGGCTACGGCATGGCAGTGGCGCAGGCCCAGCATACGGTGTTCGAGATCACTACCCACCTGCGCGGCATGGGCGTCAACGTGCGCTTTGGCATTCATCCGGTGGCCGGCCGCATGCCCGGCCACATGAACGTGCTGCTGGCGGAAGCCAAGGTGCCCTACGACATCGTGATGGAGATGGACGAGATCAACGCCGACTTCCCGGACACCGACGTCGCCATGGTGATCGGCGCCAACGACATCGTGAACCCGGCGGCGCAGGACGATCCGACCAGCCCCATCGCCGGCATGCCGGTGCTGGAAGTGTGGAAGGGCAAGACCTCCATCGTCATGAAGCGCAGCATGGCCTCCGGCTACGCCGGCGTCGACAATCCGCTCTTCTACAAGGACAACAACCGCATGCTGTTCGGCGACGCCAAGAAGATGCTGGACGAGGTGCTGGTGGCGCTGAAGGCGTGAGCGCGGCGGGGCGCTTTCAATCCTGATGTGGGAGCGGCCTACTGGCCGCGATTGCGGCGAATATCGCGGCCAGCAGGCCGCTCCCACAAAGTCTGCTTCTGCTGAAGTCAGCTTCCATCTTGACGACGAACCAGCCCGTGCGATCCGTCGCCGTCATCGGCGGCGGCCCCGCCGGCCTGATGGCGGCGGAGGCCCTGAGCTGCGCCGACGTGCAGGTCGACCTCTACGACGCCATGCCTTCGGTCGGCCGCAAGTTCCTGCTGGCGGGCAAGGGCGGGCTGAACCTCACGCATGCCGAGCCGCGCGCGCCGTTCCTCTCGCGCTACGGCGAACGCCGCGCGCGCATCGAGCCGCTGCTCGACGCCTTCGGGTCCGAGGCCCTGCGCGCGTGGGCGCGCGGCCTCGGCATCGAGACCTTCGTCGGCAGTTCCGGGCGCGTGTTCCCCGTCGGGGAAAAGGCGGCGCCGCTGCTGCGCGCCTGGCTGTACCGCCTGCGCGAGGCCGGCGTGCGGCTGCATGCGCGCCATCGCTGGCTGGGCTGGACCCCGGCCGGCGCGCTGCGCTTCGCCACGCCGCAGGGCGAGCAGGTCGTGCCGGCCGACGCCGTGGTGCTGGCGCTGGGCGGCGGCAGCTGGCCGCAGCTCGGTTCCGACGGCGCCTGGGTGCCGCTGCTCATGCAGCGCGGCGTCGACGTGACGGCGCTGCGGCCCGCCAATTGCGGCTTCGACATCGGCTGGAGCGAACACTTCCGCGCGCGCTTCGCCGGCCATCCCGTGAAGTCCGTGGTGGCGTCCTTCACGGACGCGGCGGGCGCCGTCGAGCGCCGGCAGGGCGAGTTCGTCGTGACGGCGAGCGGCGTCGAAGGCAGCCTGATCTATGCGCTGTCGGCGCCCCTGCGCGACGAAATCGCCGCCAACGGGGACGTCGTCCTCCACCTGGATCTGGCGCCCGGCCGGGAACTGCCGCGCCTGGTCGACGAACTGTCGCGGCCGCGCGGCTCGCGCTCGCTGTCCAGCCACCTGCAAAGCCGGAGCGGCCTCAAGGGCGTCAAGGCCGGGCTGCTGCGGGAAGTGCTGTCGGCAGAGGAATTCGCCGACCCCACGCGCCTCGCCGCCGCGATCAAGGCGCTGCCGCTGCGGCTGGCCGCGCCGCGGCCGCTCGAAGAGGCGATCAGCAGCGCCGGCGGCGTGGCGTTCGAGGGGCTCGACGAAAACCTGATGATCCGCGCCCTGCCCGGCGTGTTCTGCGCCGGCGAGATGCTGGACTGGGAGGCGCCGACTGGCGGCTATCTCCTCACCGCCTGCTTCGCCAGCGGCCGCGCCGCCGGCCTGGGGGCAGCGGCCTGGCTCATGGAGCTGGAGGCGAACGCCATATAGGAGCGGGCTTGCCCGCGATATCAGCTCCGGATCGCGGGCAAGCCCGCTCCTGCACCACTCGCGGCATTTTCGGCCGTGCCTTTTATTTCAGACTTCAATGGTCCAGAATGGCCCCATGGACACCGTCGCCAGGATCCGCAAGATCGGCTTCAGGAAGTGGTACGAGCGCCAGCTCATCGAGAGCCATCTCTATCTCATCACCTGCTTCCTCGGCATCATCATGGTCGCCTCGGCCGTCGAGATCTCCGGCCGGCGCGAAAGCGTCGCCGGCCTCCTCTTCGCAGCCGGACTGGGACTTGGCGGCTGCGTGGTGTCGCTGTTCGGCTGGCAGCGCTACAAGCGCATCATGATGGTGGCCGAACACATCGGCGACCACGCCACCTGCGTGCAGTGCAATGCCTACGCGAAGTTCACCGTGGTCGATGCCGGCAGGGCGCTGCAGCAGGAGCCGGTCGACATCGAGAATGCCGAGGAGGTCTGGCTGAAAGTGGAATGCCGAAAATGCGGCAACAAGTGGACGATCTAAAAGTCATAGATGGTCGCCCCCGTTTTGCCAAGCGATCAGTTGGTGGGAGCAAGTAGGTAGAGATTGCGGCCATAGATCCGGACTTTGATCGAGGCCACAAGCCTCTGTCCCTGATGGAATACGC
>Ga0208244_101154_pt1 | contig 16410 bp, 15 predicted proteins | sample SubbioCR12Aug_5A_FD_184828 | JGI IMG/M metagenome (GOLD analysis project Ga0208244, IMG submission 184828) | Serpentinite rock and fluid subsurface biosphere microbial communities from McLaughlin Reserve, California, USA - CR12Aug_5A (SPAdes) | ecosystem: Environmental > Terrestrial > Deep... | reverse complement strand
ATATTACTGTGCTTCTGGTAGCCATAGCTGCAAAACGTTCCGGGCATGATGATAAAATTCGTTTCGTCAAATCATTCATCCCTACCCTATCCCATGAGGCTTCAAAACGAATTTTGTGAAGCCCTATTTTCCTAAGGGAGGAATTACCCCTCTTTGGTAAAGAGGGGTGGGGGGAGATTTTCCAATGGTTATGTCAATTCAATTCTGAGGAGAATCGCTATGAAAGAAGCTAAGAAACTGAATATCACGAAAAGTCTGGAACTTTTCGAACAGGGAAAGAAATTGGTTCCCGGGGGAGTCCTGGGCGCTCGAAAACCGAGCGATTTTATCGAAGGCGAATACCCCATCTATCTCGAATATGGCAAGGGCTGCCGGTTAACCGACGTAGATGGAAATGAATACATCGACTTCCTCTGTGGCTACGGGCCGATCATCCTGGGCTATCGCGAAGAAGAGGTGGATGAAGCGGTGGCAAGGCAAATCAGAGACAAAGGCTTCTGCTTCACACTCACACAGAGGTATCAGAACGAGCTTGCAAAAAAACTGAAGGAGCTCGTCCCCTGCTCCGAGATGTCCATCTTTTTAAAGACGGGCTCTGATGCCACGACCGCAAGCGTCCGCATTGCGAGGGCCCATACAAACCGGATCAAGGTGATGCGCTGTGGCTACCACGGCTGGCATGACTGGTGCGTTGAGATGAAAGGGGGCATCCCTGCAAAGTTTTACGAGGATGTGTATGAATTTCGTTACAACAACCTCAATCAGCTCGAGGAGTTGATGGCACAATATGGCGATCAAACCGCTGCCATCATTATGACCCCCTTCGGCCACCCCCTCCATCAAAAGATGGAAGAACCAAAACCCGGGTTCCTCGAAGGGGTCAGAGCATTGGCCACGAAATACGGCGCCGTTCTGGTCTTCGATGAAATCCGCACCGGGTTCAGGCTCCGGATGGGGGGAGCGCAGGAACTCTATGGAGTGACTCCTGACCTGGCCGTCCTTGGAAAAGGGATGGCCAACGGATATGCCATCAGTGTCGTGACCGGGAAAGCGGAAGTGATGATGGCTGCGGCACAGAAGCTTTTTATCTCTTCGACCTTCTTCCCGAACAGTGACGGTTTTATTGCCGCGCTGAAAACGATCGAAATCCTGGAGCGTGACAACGTCGTTGCCAAGATATGGGAAAGGGGAGGACGTTTTCTGAAAAAAGTCCAGGACATCATTAACAAATATAATGTCGGAGCGGAGTTAAGCGGTGTTGCCCCCATGTTTTTCATAACCTTCAAGAAGGATGAAGCGAATACCCATAAAGCCAGACGGGACGATTTTTACACTCAGCTCATCCGTAGAGGCATCTTTTTTACTCCGCACCATCATGGCTATATCTGCTACAGGCACACGGATGAAGATTTGGATACCGTGGCGAACGCCATTGATGAGGCGCTGGCCTATCTAAACGAAAAATATAAAGTCAGTTTTTAGTAAATGGATCCATTATTGAAAAGACACATTTTGAAAAATCTCCCCCGGCCCCTCCCGTGGTCGGGTCTATTCGACTTACCTTAAGGGGAGGGATATTCCCCCTCTTAAAATAAGAGGGGGGAGGGGGGAGTTATTGGAGGGATTTGATGAAGGTAAATAAAATTGACCACATCTGTATTGCGGTGAAGGATCTTGAGGCCGCGCGAAAAGTCTGGGAACCCATCCTGGGAAAACCTCAACCCGATGACCCCTATGTGGATGAGTCTGAAAAGATCAGGGTGGCTAGATACTGGCTGGGCGAAGTGGGATTCGAGCTGATGGAATCCACGACCCCGGATGGGGATGTAGCGAAATTCATCGAAAAAAGGGGCGAAGGGGTGATGGTCATCAGCCTCAATGTGGACAACACCGAAGAGGCCATGAAGGAACTGAAGGCAAAAGGATATAAATTCATCGGCGGACCGAGATCCTTCCGGGATTGCAAATTTGCCTTCATCCATCCCAAAGAAGTCAATGGGGTGTTGCTCGAGCTGATCGACTATCCCTGGAATGAATTCAAGAAAAAATAGTAAAGGGCCATCGATTTATCGCTTTATGGAGGCGCCCCGATTCAAACAGGGCGCCTTTTATATTTTTTACTGCCCCAAAACACCTAAAACCAGAGAAAAATCTCTTGACAACTCTTTTAAATATTGATATTTGAAGTCCTGTTTTTAAGGGTGGGGAAATAAATAAAACAGCAGTCAAGAGCCTTGGAAAAGGAGGTGATGAAGAACAAATCCACACCTTAAAAGAACCCTTTTAATAAGAGAAGGAGGACATTATGAAGGAATTTAAAGTTTTTCTCAGGGAAGATGAAATTCCAAAGCAATGGTATAATATTCAGGCCGATTTGCCGACTCCTCTTCAACCCCCTCTCCACCCTGGGACCGGACAACCCATTGGCCCCCAGGACCTTGCCCCTGTCTTCCCCATGAACCTGATCGAACAGGAGGTCAGCACACAACGATGGATCGATATTCCCCAAGAGGTGATGGAAAAACTTCTCATTTGGAGACCCACGCCCCTCCATCGCGCCTATGCCCTGGAAAAGGCTCTGGGGACACCAGCCAAAATTTATTACAAGAATGAAGGGGTGAGCCCTCCGGGAAGTCATAAGCCCAATACGGCTATCGCACAGGCCTATTACAACAAGGTTTTTGGTATTAAAAGAATCGCTACGGAGACCGGCGCAGGACAATGGGGAAGCGCACTCAGTTTTGCCTGTTGCCTCTTCGGTCTGGAGTGCAAGGTCTATATGGTAAGGATCAGTTATGATCAGAAACCCTATCGCCGTTTGATGATGAACACCTGGGGAGCCAACTGTATCCCCAGCCCGAGCAAAGATACGAATGCTGGAAGAAAAATCCTTGAAGAAACCCCGGATTCTCCGGGAAGCCTTGGCATCGCCATCAGCGAAGCCATTGAAGACGCCGTAACCACCAAGGACACTCGATACTCTCTGGGGAGCGTCTTAAACCATGTGATGATGCATCAAACGATCATCGGTCTTGAAGCCAAGAAACAGTTGGAAAAATTTGGGGAGAAGAAAGTCGATATCGTGACAGGTTGCGTAGGTGGGGGAAGCAATTTTGCTGGTCTTGCCTTCCCCTTTGTCCTGGACAAAATCAACGGCGCCAATATCACAATTATTCCAGCAGAACCGACTTCCTGCCCCACGATGACCAGAGCGCCCTTTGTCTATGATTTTGGCGATACAGCCGCCACAACCCCGCTCCTTGCCATGCATAGCCTCGGACATTCCTTCATTCCAGCCCCTATCCATGCGGGTGGGCTCAGGTATCATGGTCTTGCCCCTCTTGTGAGTCAATTGATCATTGAGGGATTGCTGGAGCCCCGGGCTTATAATCAATTAGAGTGTTATGCCAATGCCGTCCTCTGGGCAAGAACCGAAGGTTTCATCCCCGCTCCTGAGACCAGCCACGCCATCTCCGTTGTTATTGAGGAGGCGAAGAAGGCTAAAGAAGAGGGGAAGGAGAAGGTCATCCTTCTAAATTGGAGCGGCCACGGCTTGATGGATCTCGGTGGTTATGACTCTTATTTCAGTGGGAAACTCGTTGACTACGCCTTACCAGAAGAAGAGATGAAAAAATCTCTTAAATCGATGGAAGGGCTGCCGATACCTCCCAAGATGAAGAAGGGGAAGCCGGTTTAATCAAGATGAAATCCTACGGGCCAAGCCCGTAGGATTTTTTATTTTGTGAGCTTGTGCTAAATTACTCAAAGCATATCGAAGCGCCATGATTGAAGAATATGATGCCTTGATTATCTACTGCCCTCAATTGGGCGGTGAAATCCCATTCCGATACTGTCGTACGCTTAATGAAGACCTCCCATGCCGTAAAATTATAGTCTGCTGGGAATTTAGAATTGAGATATCAAAATTTTTGGGCGAACATTATTCAATGGAACAAATTCAACATGCCCTGACACCTCCGACCAAGACAAGGATGGACACGATTCTCGAGCTCATTGAGAAAGCCAAAAAAGTCAAAGAGAAAACAGAGGAATAGGATGCTCATCTCTGATCGATTAAGTAATATCAAACCCTCCGGCGTGAGGCGGATATTTGATCTGGCCCGTCAGATGAAAGATCCCATCAATCTGAGCATTGGAGAGCCTGATTTCGATATTCCGGAACCGCTCAAAGAGGAGGGGATCGAATGGATTCGCAAAGGGTTCAATAAATATACCCCGACTCAGGGCATCCCTGAGTTGAGAGAAAAGATCAGCCTCCATTTAAAAAAGAAGAGAGTCCAGTTTGAGGAGGTGATGGTGACGGCAGGCGTGACCGGTGGTTTATTGCTGGCCAGCCTTGCCCTCATCAATCCGGGCGATGAGGTCATCATCCCTGACCCCTATTTTGTAATGTATGAATATCAGGTTCTCCTGATGGGAGGCGTTCCTGTCTTCGTGGATACCTATCCTGACTTTCGTTTGAGGGAAGAAGAGTTCATCAAGAAGATTTCAAAAAAAACCAAATTCATCATCATCAACAGTCCGAATAATCCTACCGGAGCTATTTATCCGGAAGAAGATCTCAGGATGGTCGTCAGGATTGCCCGTGAGAGGAATCTCCTCATCCTCTCGGACGACATCTATGACAGCTTTGTCTTCGATGAACCCTCCTGCCCTACGATCGGACAGCTCTATGAAAAGACGTTGACCTTTGGGGGATTTTCAAAAGGTTGGGCCATGACCGGATGGAGATTGGGTTATGTGGCTGGTCCGAAGGAAATTCTTCAGCAGATGATCACGCTTCAACAATATACCTTTTCCAGTATCAATTCCTTTGCTCAGAAGGCCGCCCTCAAGGCATTGGACTTCAATATGGAGGATTACATCAAACAATATAAGAGAAAGAGGGACCTGATCTATGAGGGGTTGAAAGAAAAGTTCCATGTCCAAAAACCACAGGGAGCTTTCTATATCTTTCCGGAAGTCCCTGGAAGAAATGGAGATGCCTTCGTGGAGAGGGCCATTCAAAACAATCTCTTCGTCGTCCCCGGTAGTGTTTTTTCCAAAAGAAATACCCATGTCAGGATCTCCTTTGCGGCTTCGGAGGAGACCCTCCTGAAAGGAATTGAGGTCCTTAACCGAATAAGTTAAAATTTTATTAATGGTATTAATTTGGTTGTTTGAAATCGTCTTGTAAAATCCCTCCCAACCTCCCTTTTCCAAAGGGAGGAGAAATATTTCCCCCTTTTGACAAAGGGGGATGGAGGGGGATTAGATCAGTTTTTTCAAAGCGTTAAAGTGTTACCATTGATCAATATTAAATGCACCCCTCCTTTTTTGAAGGTGCGGGGGGGGGAGGGTAGCGATGTCAAATAAAGAAGAAAAAGTTGTTCTTGGAAACGAGGCGATTGCCAGGGGGATTGTGGAGAGCGGATGCCATTTTTTTGCCGCCTATCCCGGAACGCCCAGTTCGGAAATCCTCCCTGCCATCGTCCGTTTTAAAAAGGAGAACAACCTCGACATCTATGTGGAATGGTCCATCAACGAAAAGGTGGCATTCGAAAATGCACTGGTAGCCTCTTACACGGGGAAGCGGACTGCCGTGGCCATGAAACAGGTGGGGCTCAATGTGGCTATGGATCCATTGATGAGTTCAGCCTATATCGGAACGGTCGGCGGTTTTGTGATCATCACCTGTGATGATCCCGGACCTTTTTCCTCACAGACCGAGCAGGACACCCGTTTTATGGCCATGTTCGCAAAGGTTCCGGTTTTGGATCCGGCCAATCCAAGAGAAGCCCAGAAGATGTTGCCCATTGCTTTCGATCTTTCGGAAAAATACCAGATCCCGGTCATTCTCCGTCCCGTCTTAAGGGTTTCTCACGCCCAGCAGACGATCGCCTTCAATCCCATCGCTCAAATAGAAAGGAAAGCCAGCTTCGAGCACAATCCCCAGCGATGGAGCGCAACGCCAAGGTTCCGGTTCATCCTCCACAAGCAGCTTAATCAAAAGATCAAAAATATTGCAGAAGCGTTCAATTCAATGACCCTTCTCAATTTTGTTGAGCACGACAGGAACAGGGCGTCTCTGGGAATCATTGCCAGTGGAATCGGTTACTCCTTCGCCCGAGATGTCCTGTCTGAACTCGGCCTTCAGGGAGAGATCCCGATTCTCAAGATAGGAACTCCCTACCCTCTTCCCGTTGAGATCGTGGAATCCTTCATCGGGAAATGCGATCATGTCCTGATCCTCGAGGAGACCGAACCCGTGATCGAGCTTCAGATCATGGATAAATCAAAACTCATTGGCAGGCTGGACGGAACCATTCCCAATGAAGGAGAGATGCTTCCCGAAACAATCACCCGCATAATATCAGACCTCTGCACGAAGTTTTCCATCCCCGTGCCGGAAGTGAGGTCCACGGCCCCCCTTGAGAAGATGGTGGCTGACCTTGGTCTTTCGGTTCGGCGGCCAACCCTCTGCTCGGGCTGTGCCCATCGGGCTTCATTCTTCGCATTCAAACGCGCCTTCCCAAAAGGCATCTTCCCCAGCGATATCGGATGTTACACTCTGGGAATGAATATGGAATCGGTAGATACCTGTCACGATATGGGCGCGGCCGTCACGTTTGCCAGCGGGCTCTATCAGGCTTATCATCAGGACGGCAAAGACATTCCCATCGTTGCCACGATTGGAGATTCAACCTTCTATCATTCGGGCGCCCCAGGACTATTAAATGCAGTCTATAATGGGGCTAAATTTATTCTCGTCATCCTCGACAATTCCATCACAGCCATGACAGGGATGCAGCCGACTCCTGAGTCCGGAATAACGGCTGATGGTCATCCCGGCAAACCCCTCTCGATTGAAGAGTTGGTGAAAGGATGTGGAGTCAAATACCTCAAGGTGGTCAATCCCTACGATATCAAGGGATTGATACGAGAGGCCGAAAAAGCCTACAAGTATACTTTGCAAAAAGATGGGGGAATGGCTGTCATTATTACCCGTTATCCATGCATCATTAATCAAAGGGAGCAGCTTAAGGTGAACCCCATTAAGGTGGATATCCGCCATATTCCTCCGGCGGAGAAAGGGCTTTCGCAGGTGAAAAGCGGAGAGATGGATCCATCCCTTCTGCCCGTGTTTCAAGAAGACAAATGTTGCCAATGCGACACCTGTGTGATCCAGTGCCCTGTGGGAGCGATTTCCAGAACCGGCGATGACTATGTCATCGATTACAGCAAATGCACAGGGTGCCGCGTCTGTGCCCAGGAATGCCCCACCTCTGCAATTGAAATGCCGGCGGTGGGCGCTTGTATTGCTTGTGGTTACTGTCTTAAACGATTCGAATGCCCCTCCCTGATCAGAGGCGAGGATGGACGCGTGAAGATTGACCGGTTGACCTGCGTGGACTGCGGCCTCTGCCTCGAAGTCTGCGGTCAGGGCGGTATTTATAAAGCTTCATCATAAGGTCAAAGATTCAGATCAAGGAAATCTTTATGAATTCACAATCCGCAATCCCTGCCTGTCCGGCAGGCAGGCGCAATCCGCAATCCGCATTGGAAAAGATGAACATCCAGATGATTATTTCCGGTGTGGGCGGACAGGGCGTTCTTTTGGTGACACGCATCATCTCCGACTTTGCGCTCCGCGAAGGATACCCACTGATCGGTTCCGAAGATCATGGGATGAGCCAGAGGGGAGGCTCCGTGATCACCTATTTGAAGATTGGAGATTTTAATAGCCCCCTTGTAAAAAAGGGAAGCGCTGACCTCCTCTTATCCCTCGAAAGGAGCGAGGCATTAAAAACCCTTCACTATCTCCGCCCCTCTTCAAATGGCCAAAACGGAGGCCTCGGTTTTATCAATGCCTCCGATCCCAACTATATGAACGAACCGATCCGAAATTACCTGAGAGAGAAGGGAATTGAAATTCACATCTTCCCAGCGGACCGCATCGCCGTGGAAATGGGATCGGTCCAATCGACCAACATCGCCCTGATCGGCTTTGCCTCCGCCCATCCTAAATTTCCCTTCCCGCATGATAAACTGAGGCAATCCATCGACCGTGTCACCCCTCCAAAATTTCGGGAAGTGAGCTTAAAAATCTTTGATAAAGGATTCTTAGAGGGTGAAAAATCGATAAGAACATAATTCTTCCCTTATTCTCATCTATTTCCCTACCTCCGATACTTTATCAATTTCCATGAGATTTCTGAAAAAATCCAGAAATCTCTCAAGAGAGCGTATTTTAGTTTTTCAGTGCTCTCTCCATCGACATTTGACAACTCGTCAAAAAAAAGATAATCTATAAATATCGGCATCTTGGAGGAATAAGCGATGAGCAAAAAAATGATTAAAAGATTGATCTTTGGACTTTCTTTAGCTCTTCTCCTGTCTGGCCTTTTCTTTTGTATTGATAAAGACAAGGCCAACTCCCTTCCTAAAAATGATAAGTTGACGACAGCTAAATCTCTCGGGCAGGCGTTTGTGGAGGTGGCAAAAAAAGTCCAACCCTCTGTCGTCAATGTCACCACCGAAAAGACGATCACGATCAAACCGTGGGAAAGATTCGGGGAGGATTTCTTCAAAGGAAGCCCATTTGAAGAGTTCTTCAAAGGATTCGGTGGTCCCCGTGAAAAAGGAAAGGAATATCGGCACAGACAGAGAAGCGGCGGATCAGGAGTCATCGTTGACAAAGAAGGCTATATTCTCACAAACAACCATGTGATTGAAGGGGCGGATAAGGTGAAGGTGCGTCTCAACGATGGAAGGGAATTTATTGCCACGGTCAAAGGTCAGGACTCGAGGACAGACCTTGCTGTCCTCCACATCAAGGCAAAAGACCTCCCCGTGGCTACTCTCGGAGACTCGGATAAGCTTGAGGTTGGCGAATGGGCCATTGCCATCGGAAGCCCCTTTGGACTGGAGCATACGGTCACCGTGGGGGTCATCAGCGCCAAAGGACGTTCAGGATTGGGAACAGGAACCTACGAAGATTTCGTTCAGACCGATGCTTCAATCAACCCCGGCAACAGCGGGGGCCCCCTCATCAATATTGATGGAGAAGTCATCGGCATCAATGCCATGATCATCCAGCCGGGCACAGGGATCGGGTTTGCCATCCCGATCAATATGGCCAAACAGATCTTGAACGACCTTATCAAAACAGGCAAAGTCGTCCGGCCCTGGCTGGGGATCAGTGTCCAGGACCTCACTCCTGAGATGATGGAACATTTCAAGGTGAAAGAGAAAGAAGGGGTGCTCGTCGGGCAGGTCTATCAGGGCACAGGTGCCGAAAAAGCCGGATTGGCATCAGGCGATATCATCAAAGCAGTGGATGATAAGCCGGTAAAAAACGCGAATGAATTAGTCAAGGAAGTCCAGAAGAAAAAAGTGGGCCAGAAACTGAAACTTTCCACTGTCAGGGATGGGAAAGCGATGACCATCGAGGTCACCACCTCTGCCATGCCCGACAAGGCCGAATTACAGAAGGAGAAGGAAGGCGAGGAAAAAATGGGGGCAAGGCTTCAGGAACTAACGCCTCAGCTTGCGGCTCGTTTCCGAATAACCGGGATCAAACAGGGCGTGGTCGTCCTGGCCGTGGAGGATGGGAGTTTTGCCGACGAGATGGGCTTGCAGGAAGGGGATGTCATTCTTGAGATCAACCGCAAGAAGATCGAGTCATTGAAGGATTTCGAAAAGGCGATGAAAGACGCCAGTGTCGAAAAGGGAATCCTTTTCCAGATTCATCGAAAAGGAAGCAGTTTTTACCTGACTTTCAAGAAATAGAATGTCAAATTTCAAAGCTCAAATGTCAAATTAAATCCAAAGTTCAAATTCCAAAAACCTGGAATTTAGTTTTTGAACTTTGACATTCATTTGGCCTTTGGATTTTGACATTTGGCATTTGAAGGGGTTATCCGGCCGCTTTCACATACCTCATTCTTAAATCGAAAAGGATTTGTTCGATAAATTTCTCTTCCTCTGGAGTCAAATTCCCCTTTGTCTTCTCTTTAAGCATTCCGATGAGGTCGATGGTCTGTTTGGCTACGGGAAGATTTTTTGACTGTTTTTGAGTAAAGGGATCCTCGATCTCTCCCAATTGGATGAGGGCAGATGTGCTAAGCGACAAAATCAAATTCGCAAAATTGATCTCCGGAAGAGGGCCCTCCTCTTCCGGGATTTCTTCTTTTATTGGCTCCTCCTTCATCTCATCTTTGGGAGAAACCTTTTCCTCCTCTTTTTGGGCAGTAAACCTCTTGTCCCTCACAACAAAACTCTTTTCCGTCTCATTATTTCTCTTTTCGTCAGCCATGGCATCCTCCAGAAAGGGTTAATCCGTATGGGCTTAATATAAAATAATTTGTAATTATTTCAATAACATATATCGCTTGTCTTGACTTTGATAAATCGATATATTATATTTTTAGCACTCTCTCTTTTGGAGTGCTAATTAATCGATATGGGGTTTATATAATGTCCACACTGCCTTCTGTCAAGAATTCTCTTGATACTTATCTCGTACAGATCAATCAGTTCCCCCTCTTAACACCCGAAGAGGAGTTTAGTCTTGCCAGAAAATATCGTGAACACAATGATATTGGCGCGGCACATAAATTAATTACAGCAAACTTGAGATTTGTTGTCAAGGTCGCCCTTGAATATAAGTCTTATGGCGTTAAACTTCTTGACCTCATCCAGGAGGGAAATATAGGGTTGATGATGGCGGTCAAGAAATTTGACCCTGACAAAGGAAACAGGTTCATCTCGTATGCCATCTGGTGGATCAGGGCCTTTATGCAGAATTTTATCATCAAGACCTGGAGCCTGGTGAAGATAGGAACCACCCAGGCCCAGAAGAAACTTTTTTACAAAATCGGAAAGGTGAGAAAGGCGCTCGAATCTGACCGGGAGAATGAAGAGAAGTATGAGCTTTTAGCCAAAGATTTAGATGTTCCCAAAGAAGATATCATCGAGATGGAGCAGAGGATGGCCGCAAGGGATCTCTCCCTCGATGCACCTTTTGACGAAGGAAAAGAACTGACGCATCTCGACCTCCTTCAGGAAGAATCTCCAAATCAGGAAGAAATGCTGGCTCATGAACAGGAGAAAGAGGCCCGGGAAAGGGAGGTCCAGAAGGCATTGAAACGTTTAAACGAAAAGGAAGTCTTCATCATTAAAAACAGGGTGATGTCCGACGAACCCCTCACTCTCCAGGAGATTGGCACCCAGCTTAAACTTTCGCGGGAGCGGGTCAGGCAGATTGAGAGTGAGGCGCTAAAGAAGTTAAAAAAAGAGATGAGCGTCAGCACGAGCTTACAGGCTTAACGGGAGGAACAGAGGAATGCCCATTTATGAATACCAGTGTCGAAAATGTAACGAGGTCTTTGAGATCTTTCATAAGATAGATGAGGACTGCAATGCGGCCTGCCCCAAATGTTTGGGCCCGGCAAAAAAACTGATTTCAGCCACCAGCTTCATCCTCAAAGGCTCCGGCTTTTATGTGAACGACTATCCTTCGCAAAGCCGGAAAGAAGCGAGTAAGTCGGAAAAGGAGGCCTCTGAAAAACCGGTAAGCGTAAAGAAAGAAGAAAACAAGACAGAAAAGAAAGCCGACGCTAAATAACCGATCAATGAACAATGTCGATTGATTATCGGCTTTGAATTGATCTGCTTCTCCGATTCAACAAACGGACAACCTCATTTAGAATAAATTGAGAGACCTCCTCTTTTGACAATAAAGGAAGGTCTTTGACCTCTCCGGAGGGGTAGAGAAACTTCACCTGATTCGTTTCTGAGGTAAAACCCGCCCCAGGCTTTGTCACATCATTGACCACAATCAGATCTAAATTCTTCTCTTTCAATTTCTTTCCGGCATTGGCAATGAGGTCCTCGGTTTCTGCGGCAAACCCGACCAGAATTCGCTTTCCCTTCTTCTCTCCTATCTCTTTGAGGATATCCCTTGTCCTTTCCAATTCAAGAGAGGAACTGAGGGCGGTCTTCTTCAATTTTGCCCGGCTGATCTCCTTTGGCCGGTAATCCGAAACGGCAGCGGCTTTAATCACCACGGAACAGTTTTTCAGATGCGCAAAGACAGCCTTTCTCATCTCCTCAGCCGTCTTGACGGAAATCAATTGAATATCGCTTCGGGGAACGGGCAAAGAGGTGGGCCCTGAAACCAGTACGACCTCTGCTCCTCTCCGTCTTGCCACCTTTGCGAGTGCATATCCCATCTTTCCTGAAGAAGGATTGGTGATGAATCGAACCGGATCGATCGACTCCTGAGTCGGACCCGCGGTCACAAGAATTCTCTTTCCCTTTAAATCCTTCGGAGAAAGAATATCTTCCATCTTCTCCAGAACATCACTCAGTTCAGCCAGCCTTCCTTTTCCATACCAGTGACAGGCTAATTCTCCTTCTCCGGGTTCCATGAAATGGTAGCCTCTTTCTGTCAGAGTCTTAATGTTCTTCTGAAGGGCGCTGTTCTCCCACATATTGACATTCATGGAAGGTGCAAAGAGCACAGGGGCCTTGGTGGCCATCACCATGGTCGAGAGAAAATCGTCTGCAATTCCATTGGCGATCTTTCCGATGATATTGGCGCTAGATGGAAGGATCACAATCAACTCTGCCAGATCAGCCAGTGCGACATGACCGATCTGCGTTTCTTCAATAATCGCAAACGGATCCGTCACAACCGGATTTCCTGAGAGAGTTTGAAAAGTAAGTGGCGTGACGAATTTCTGAGCATTCTGGGTCATGACCACATGAACTCGGGCATCCTGTTTGACCAGAAGCCTCACAAATTCAGCCGCCTTATAAGCGGCAATCCCACCGGTAACTCCTAAGACGATCCTTTTCTCTTTTAACATGGCTTTTTTATATCATAAATGCACCCAGTTCTCAATAGAGGAAATGATTTGACATACCCAGCACGCACCTGCTATCTTCCCTCTCACAGGGTGAAGAGACGGAGAATCAAAGATGGCTGAGCGGGACCCGATTGACCTGATCAAAAACCAATTAAACCGATGGGAGGCAATGGCAGACCTCCATCCTGACCACGAGCTATTCAAACAATGGCAAGCCGAAACTCGAATGTTACTTGAGAAGGTTTTCAGCCCCAAATCAACTCATGTTCAAAATTTCATGGCCCTTCGGTTTCGGGAGGTCAGCGTCAAAGGCTTTGACTCGCCGGAGGTCAATAAAATCAACTCCGCTCGCTATAAAAGGGATCTCGAGAATGCGAAAAATATCCTGCTTTCGGCTATCAAAGAATTGACCCTCGATCGCACCCTCTTTAAGAAAATCCAGACCACCCCAAAAACAGTGGAGGTCTCCCTCGAAGGAGAATATTTCATCTCCTCTGGAATAGCAGACCTTGAGGTGAGAAAGGCTATTGAACTCGCTTTTGAGGGAAGCGGTTTGACCCCAATTTATAGCGATGCCTCCAGGGAGAAGGAACCTCTAAGTCAGCGGATCGATCAGATCAGACGTGCCAGGTTTGGAATTTATAACCTTTCATCTCCCAATAAGGAGGAACCGTTCTTCGAACTGGGGATCGCCCTTGGCATGGGAAAAGAGGTGACGATCATCTATCAAAAAGGGGGTAGGTTCCCCGAAATGATGAAGGAGCTTCCAAAAATCGAATTTGAAAATCTCACCGAACTCACCGGCCAATTGAAGAAAAAAATGGGCTGAAGTGTTAAAAGCTTTCCTAAATTTCTTGACAAGCTTAAGGGACTGGGTATATAACATTTTTTGTATACAGTATCCAAAGATCCAACCATGAGGCTACGGGGATGGAAGAGTTCAACCTTCTTAAAAATATTACGGTCTTAAGTCTGGAACAGGCCACGGTCCTCCCCTATCTGACCCTCCGTCTCGTTGAGGACGGAGCCAGGGTGATTCGCATCGAGCATCCGGTCTATGGCGACCCGAACCGGAGAGTGGGAGAAGATGTTCTGAAAGAAGACCGAATGTTCTCCTACTTTCTTCCGATCAACGCAGGGAAAAAGGCCCTGACTCTCGATATCGGAGCGCCGGAAGGTCGGGAAATTCTGAAAAAACTGATCCTTAAGTTAAACGCGGATATTTTTGCGACCAACCAGCTTCCGAGAAATTATCCCAAACTCGGGATCGAGTATGAAACGCTCAGGCAGATTAAAGAGGACATCATCTGGCTTGGGATGACCGGCTTTGGCCCGCAAAGCAATGAGGCGGCATACGATCCTATCTTGCAGGCCAGGGGCGGGTTGATGGAATTGACCGGTGAGAGAGATGGTTCTCCCCAGGTCCTGGGCATACCACTTCCCGATATGGGCGCAAGTGAACACGGTTATGGCCTCTTGATGAAGGCCCTCTATGAGAGAGCGGTCACAGGCAAAGGAAGCCGCATCGACCTCTCCATGTTTGAGAGCACAACATCCTGGCTCACCCAGCCAATTACCCATACGGTTACATTTAAGAAGAAGGTGGCACGAAGGGGAAATACCCACGAATTCTTTGCTCCGGTCTCTGTCTATGAGACAAAAAACGGATATGCCTATATCGCGGTCGGGAATGACCGGCAATGGGAAACAATGACGAAAATTCCGGGATTCGAATCTCTTTACAAGAAAGAATACGAACGGAATGCGGGCCGGATTGCGGATGTGAACCAGTTAAATCAGGCGGTCAATGCGATTACTAAAAATTTAATGACGGAGGAGCTCATCGACATCTTCAACAAGGCCACGATCCCCATTTCCAAAGTGAATACGATCGAAGAAGTGGTTAATGACCCTCTGGTGAAACCCAATCTCATCCGGAGCAAAGACTCCAAAACAGGGCTTGAAATAACTGTGGCGCCTCCTCCCTTTATGACCCCCTATCTGAAATCAACCGGGCAGACACTCCCTTTCCCTCCTCGATTCGGGGAGCATAATGAGGAGGTCTACGGCGGCCTGTTAGGATACAGCCCGGAACGGCTGAAGGAGTTGAAGGAGAAAAACATCATTTGAAGTTCGGAGTTTGGAGTTCGTAGTTTGGAGTCAGAAGTTTGAAAAATAAATGCTCCGAACTCCGAACCAAATTACTCCGAACTATTGCGACGAAAGGAGCAATGTATGTCTCTCGATTTTTCTTTTACCGAAGAACATGAGTTTTTCAGGCAGACCGTGCGCGATGCGGTGAACCGCCTGATCATGCCCCGCGTGAAGGAATTGGACGAGAAAGAGGAATTCCCCTGGGACCTCTGGAAGGAATTTGCCGGCCTCGGGTATCTCGGTTTAAGGCATAAAGAAAAATATGGCGGAATGGAGACCGATACGATCACCCAGATGATCTTCTACGAGGAACTGGCCAGAGGGTCCTGTGGATTTGCGATGTCGGCAATCATGCAGATCCTGATGGGAACTTACTTCATCGCCCGTTTCGGAAACGAAGAGATTAAGCAGAGGATCCTGGTCCCTGCCATCAAAGGCGAAAAGATCGGGACGATCTGCTTTACCGAAGACCAGTCCGGCTCTGACCTTGGCGGGACGAGAACGCTTGCCACCAAAGTGGACGGCGGCTGGAGGATCAATGGCCGAAAGCAGTGGGTAACCAATGGCCCCATTGCCTCCTTTGCCACGATCCTGGCTACGGTTGACCCGAAGCTTGGGCTTAAAGGGCTTAACTTCTACCTGGTCGAAAAGAAGACCGAGAACCAGGATGGGTTTACGGTCGGTCAGAGGCTTCATAAACTGGGCTCTCGGTGTTCAGTGACAGGGGAGCTGGTCCTGGACAATGTCTTCATCCCTGACGAGAACTTCCTCGGAGAAGAGATCGGAAAAGGCGTTCAGTATGCAGGAGAGATTCTCAACGAAGTCCGTGTTATGACCGGAATGAATGCCCTGGCCATTGCCAAGGAATCCATGGAGGATGCAAGACAGTATGCCAATAACCGGATCGCCTTTGGAAACGCCATCAGCAGGTACCAGTTGATCCGTGAAAAATTTGCCAAATACTGGGCCTGGTATGAGGCCTCGAGGACCTTCCTCTACAGATGCGCCTGGATGATTCAGAGCAACATCCCCTGCATCAATGAATGCATGCTGGCAAAATATCATTCGACCGAGATGTGCATGTATGCCGTTGAGGAGGCGATGAGGATTTACGGCGGAAACGCCTTCTGCAGTGAATATCCTGTCCAGCGGTTCTGGCGGGACGCCAAATTCCTGCTCTACGGCGGCGGCACCCACGAAGTTCTCTGTGACTATCTGGGGAGAGTATTTTGTAAAGACTAAAGTTCAAATATCGTAACACTTTAGCTCTTTGAAAAAAGCTCTTTGACAACCGAATAAAGAAAAAGCTGGCGTCAGATTCAACAATGTTGTATAACGTTCTCCAGGAGCAAGGAGAGCGTTATGGAGTCAGTCGTCTTCC
>Ga0208244_101153_pt1 | contig 16413 bp, 6 predicted proteins | sample SubbioCR12Aug_5A_FD_184828 | JGI IMG/M metagenome (GOLD analysis project Ga0208244, IMG submission 184828) | Serpentinite rock and fluid subsurface biosphere microbial communities from McLaughlin Reserve, California, USA - CR12Aug_5A (SPAdes) | ecosystem: Environmental > Terrestrial > Deep... | reverse complement strand
GAGGACGCAGCCGGAACCGGAGATGCCGCCGAGCACGTCGAGGCTGCCGCTGTTCACCTTGAGGCGCGCGCCGTTGCAGGTGACGGGGCCGGTCAGGACGTTGCTGCCGCCGGTGTTGCGGAGCGTGCCCGCGTAGCCGAGGGCCGCGTCGCCGGAGAGGGTGAGCGGCTCGGCGAGGGTGACGCCGCCGCTGAGTTCGAGCCAGCCGCCGTTCTCGACGACGGTCGCGCCGGAGGGGCTGCCGAGCGCGTTGGCGTGCGAGACGCGCACGACGCCGCCGGTCTTGACGGTGGTGAGGCCGCTGTAGCTGTTGTCGCCTGTGAGGACGAGCACACCGTTGCCGGACTTCGTGAGGCTGGCGCCGCTGCCGCCGTCGGAGATGGTGCCCGACACGGTGAGCGTCGCGACGCCCGCGCCGTTGTTGGTGACGGCCCATGTCTGGTTGGAGACCAGCACGACGTCCGACGCGAGCGTGTAGGCGCGTGAGGTCGCGGAGGGCAGCAGGGCGCGGAGTCCGCCGGAGCTGAGCGCGAGGGTGCCGCCGCCTGCGGTGAAGGTGAAGTCCGCATTGCGGTTGAGGAGGAGCCCGTGCACGAAGGCGTTGGTGTCGACGGAGGCGGAGGCGCCGCCGGTGCCGAAGGTGAGTTTGGCGGTGCCGTCGAAGGCGGGACGGGTGTTGAAGTCCCAGTTGGTCGCCGTAGTGAAGCGCGTGTCCGCGCCGCCGCCGTCCCAGACGGTGCTGACGGCGGTGTCGAGCGTGGCGGCGGTGACCGTCACCTCGGGCGTCCAGTCCGAGGGCCCCGCGGCGTTGAAGGCGCGGACGCGGTAGGTGTAGGTGACGCCCGTCGAGGTGGTGGCATCGGTGAAGGCGGTGACGTTGGCGCCGAACGTCTGGAGCACGGCGAACGCGCCTTGGCCGGTGCGGCGCTCGATGACGAACCCGGTCTCGTTGGTGGCGTTGTCCTGCCACGCGAGGTTGACGCTCCAGCCGTTGCCCGGGGCGGCGGTGAGGAACGAGGCGCGGGGCGGGATGTTGGTGGTGACGATGAGTTCCAGCGTGGGCGGCGCGTATGTCGGGTGTTCGCGCGAGGCCCATTCGAGGTGTGCGCCGCCGGAGTGGTAGAGGCCGAGTGTGACGAGCTGGTTGGCGCCGCGGCTGCTGTTGAGGTTGGCGGTGTTCAGCGTGAGGGGGAAGACGTCGCCGGGTGTCATCGTGTCGTCCGCGAAGGCGTAGAAATTGCCGAGCGAGACGATCGGCGACGTGAAGCCGTAACTCGTCGTGTTGTTCTGGGGCGCGTTGTTCCACGTGATGCCGTTCTCGTCCCATGTGTCGGAACTCTCGCTGAGCACGCCGACGTTCAGGTAGGTGTACCCGAACGTGTCGTACTCGCGCAGGTCGATCAGCGCAAGCTTGAGCGAGGCGGCTGTGACGGGGCCGAGGCCGGAGAGGTCGAAACGCAGGTAGCTTTTCGCGGCATTGGTGAGGAACTGGTACGTGTAAGGGTCGTACGCGGCCACGGTCAGGTTGGTCTGCGTGCCCAGCGGCGTGTCGGCGAGGTCGTACCGCACGGTCGCGTCGGCGTCGGCGGTGAGCACGATCAGCGCATCGGCGGCAGTCGCGACGTACGCGGGCGCGGAAGGGGCGCTCTCGCCGACGGCGTTGGTGGCGACGACGCGGTAGGCGTAGGCGGTGTTTACGGCGAGGCCGGTGTTGGTGTAGAGGTAGTTCGTGCCGGTTCCGGCGGCGACAGCGGCGACCGGCTCGAAGGAGCCGCCCTCGACGCGCCGCTCGACGCGGTAGCCGGAGGCGAACGAGGCGGGTTCCCAGCGCACGGCGGCGGAGGTGCTGGAGGCGGTTGACGCGGTCAGCCCGGACGGCGTGGCGGGCGGCGGCAGGGCTTCGAGGGCGACGTTTTGCGCTTGGGCGAGGTGGTAGTTGCCGAGCGCGGTGACAGACCAGTCCGAGGAGGTGTGGAAAAAGCCCCAGAGCGCGGTGGCAGGCATGGTGGCGAGCGACGCGCCCGCGATGAATGTCCACGTCGTTCCGTCGGCAGAGGTCTCGGCGGCGAAGAGGTCGCCGGAGCGGGAGAGCCGCAGCCAGCGGGCGAGCGTGAGCGTGTTCGCCGTGGAGGGCATCAGGGAGGAGGTTGCGCCTGCCGAGCTGCGCGAGAAGAAGCGCGTGCCGAAGCCGGTGCTGGAGCTGGAGACGGCGGTGGCCATGATGGCGTTGTTGGCCGTGGAGGCGCGGGCCATGAGGGCGTAACGCGCGTTGCCGTCCGCAGGGATGCCTGCGGGGATGTAGGCGGTCAGGACGCCGTCGCCCGAGAAGCTCTGGTAGATGAATTGGCCGGCGTCGCTGGTGGCGGCAGCGGTCAGGCCCGAACCGCCGATGGTGACGGAGCTGAGCGCCCCGTCCTCGGTGACGGCGGCGGCGCTGTCGGTGATGCCGCCGACGATCGTCTGGCTCCACGGCGCGGCGAGGGTGGCGGAAGTGTTTTGGACGAGGATCGACGCGAAGGCGTTGACGGTCAGCGATGCGCCTGCGGAAGGCGAGCTGAGGGTGAGGCGGAACTGGCGCGCGGCCTGTTGCGGGGCGGCGTTCAGGATGGGGACGGTGACGGTTTTGGGCGCGAGGTCGCCGTCGGCCCACGTCAGCGTGCCGTTGGTCGGCTGGTAGTGCGTGCCGGCCAGCGCGGAGGAGTCGGAGGTGGCGAAGTTGACGCTCACGGCCCCCGTGGCGCCGCCGAAGCGGTTGACCGTGACCGAGGTCGAACCGGCGGTCTTGCTGACCTTCTGGCGCGTGACCGGCAGGTCGAAGAACCCGGCTTGGGCGTCGAAGGAAACGAAGGCCGAGGGGAGCGAATCGCCTGCGGCGTTGGTGGCGACGACGCGGTAGTAATAGACGTTGCCGTGGGCGAAGACGCCGTTGTCCGTGAAGTCCGTGACGTTCGCGCCGACGGTGCCGACGGGCGCGTAACTGCCGCCCGCGTTGACCTTGCGCTCGACGCGGAACCCGGTCTCGCCGGCAGAGGTGTCCGCCCACGTGAGCCGCGCCTCGGTCGCGCTGCTCTGGCTCGCGGCCAGCGCGGCAGGCGCACCGGGGACGGCGGACGCGCCCGACCGGACGGTCAGCGTGACGGGCGTGCCGACGCTCAGGTTCTCGAAGGTGCCGCCCGGCGTGCTTTCGCGTTTCAGGGTGCGCACCATATAGCTGTAGCTGGTGCCGACGGAGACCGAGGTGTCGGTGTACGACGTGCCCGCCTGGGGCGAGGCGGTCAGGCGCGTGTAGGGACCGGCGGCAGAGGCCGCACGGTAAATGTGGTAGCCGAGAAGGTCGGGTTCCGTGGAGGCGGCCCAGGTCAGCGCGACCTGTCCGTTGGCGCTGACGGCGGTGAGGCGGCGCGCGGGCTCGACCGGGTACATGCGCAACGCGGGGTCGCCCATCAGCGCCGAGTGTGTGCGCGCGTCGCTGTTGGGCGTGTAGCCCCCGCCGCCGGCCAGTGCGCTGTTTTGCGAGATCCATATGCCGTAGGCGGCGGGCTCGCCCATGTTCATGGGGTGCATGAACCGGTTGGGGCGGCCGCCCCAGAAGCAGGTCAGCCCCAGCGAGTCGTCGGTGGCGTTGCCCGCCAGCGGTGCGCGCAGGAAGTTGTTGGCGCGGTCCCAGTCGCCGAAATAGCTGCCGAAAAGGCTCGTGAAGACTGCCCGGCTGGGTTGGAGCCCGAAGTCCACGGTGTTGCCCACCGTGGATGCGCTCTCGTAGTTGCCGCCGCCGTTGCCGTACGCCATGAGGTAGTCCTTCCCGCCCGCGTATGTGGGTGAGAACCACTGCCCGCTCGGCGGCTCGTCCACGGTCGTGCCGACGCAGGTGAAGGCCCAGCCCCAACCCGCGATCGCGAAATTCTCGCCGTTGAAATAACCGAACCCGTCGCGAACCATGCTCCGCCTCGGGATCGCGGCGTACGCGCCCTGCTTCATGCGGAAATCGTGCGCCTTGCGCAGGTAGCGCCGCAGCAGCGCCGTCTCCGTGACGGCGGAGGAGGGCGCGCGTGTCATGCTGTGGAGATCGACACGCCCGACCATCAATTCCAACCGGTTGGGGAAGTAGGACTGGTCGAACTTGCCGTCGCCGGGGATGTTCTTGTTGCGGGCATCCGAGGCGGTCGTATTATTCACCGAAGTGTCGGTCCACGTGCCGTCCAGCTCGCCGTAGTAGCCGTCGCACGGCCACGCGCCGACGTGATCCCCGTGCCCGTCCGGAGCCATGTTACCGGAATACGGCACCGGCACGTGCCCGAGCAGGTAGACCATCTTCACGTTCGCGGGGTCGGCGTTGTACGCCGCGAGAATCTGCGCCTTGACGGTCGCCGCCGTCGCCGTGCGCAGCGCCGTGAGGGTCTGGACGGTCCAGCCCTCGCCGGTGAGATCGGCCTGCAACTGCTCGATCTCGGGCGCGAGCGGCGCGACCATCGTGTCGTCGATCACGAGCAAGAGCTTGCCGCGGCCCTCGACCATCGGCACGTTGATGCCCGCGCTGAGGTAGCCCATCGCGGTTGTCGGCGAGATGCCCGTGTAGGTGCGCTGCATCCAGTACTCGTAGTCCACGCCGATCTGCGCGGTGGTGTCCGCGTAGCTGGTCTGGTTGGTTTCCAGCGTGCTCAGCAGCGTCCATGCGGTCTCGCCCTTCAGGCGGCGGTGGATTTTCTGCGCCGTGATGTTGCCCTGCCGCCGGATGCTCCAACTGAGTGTCAGGGAGGGAGGGGATTCCGAAGGGACTGCTCTCAGATCGATCGCGAAATCGCGCGGTGTCTGCGCGTGGGTCAATGCCGCGAGTGCGGCCACGATCAAGCCGACAGATAAAATACGTTCGTTTAATTTCATATACGTCCCAGGTTCACGCCTTGTCATGCTTAAGGGCTGCTCCTATCTACTGAGTAATATAGTAGGTGTTCTGCGATAAGGCCACAATGGCCATTTTGTGCAAAAACGCGACATCCTGTGCATTTCAGCCTTTCGGTGCGGCAGGGATATGCTACGATAGGCGCAATGAAGCGGCGAAAGCAGATCTTCTTTCTGTTGTCTTGGAATGACTACCGCATTTTTCAAGGCATCAGCCGGTACGCGCGTGAGGTCGGCTGGCGGATGGAGGCGCGGCATTTCTTCACCAACCAGTTTCCGCAGGACTTGCTTTTCCACGGGATGATCGCGATGGGGCACCGCGATGCCGCCGTCAACGCCTTTGTCTGCAAGAAGGCGCGGACTGTACCGACGGTTATCCTCGGCACCGACACGCTCGGCATCGAGACCCCGCGGGTCGTGCCCGACAACCGGCAGATCGCCAGAATGGCGGCCGACCACCTGTATGGGCTTTTCCACAAGAATTTCGGCTGGTTTGCGTGCGACGTTTCCCCTTCGGGCTCCGAGCGCATGGACGCCTTCAAGGCGCGGGTGGCAGAGCTTGGCGCGTCGTGCATCGACCTCTCGGGAGGGGAAGACCCGTATAAGGCGGAGACGGCTCTGGCGAACGTGAAGGCGTGCCCCAAGCCGATCGGCGTGATGTGCCGGGACGATCACGACGCGGTCGTGCTTCTCGACCTCTGCCGCGAGGCCCGCCTCCGCACGCCCGAAGATGTCGCGGTTGTCGGCGTCGGCGATCTGGAGTCGCTTTGCGCGTTCGCGCCGATCCCGATGACCAGCGTTTCGCCCGACATGGATTCTCTCGGCTATCGGGCCGCCTCCGTTCTGGATCAGCACATGCGCGGGCGGAGCGTCCCGGCCACGACGGTCGTCCCGCCCGGTGCGCTGATCCGGCGTCACTCGACGGGCTGTCTGGCGATCACGGATCCCTACCTCAAGAAGGTGATCCAGCGGATCGACACCCGTTTCCGCGAGACCTTTAGCGTCGAGGAACTCGCCGCGTTCGCGGGCGTTTCCCGCCGCAAGCTTTACAACCTCTTCGAGGACGAGATGCGCTGTTCGCCGCACCACTATCTCTTGGGCGTCCGGCTGGAGCAGGCGCAGAAAATGATCGCCGAGAACGAGCTGACCCTGAACGAGGTGGCCGACCGCTGCGGGTTCAACACGTCGCGGACGTTAAACCGCGTGTTTCAACAGCGTTTCGGCGACGCACCCTCCAAATGGCGCAAAAAAGAACGGGCGTGAGCGCCCGGAATCCTTACAACGTATGCACCCTTTTTCACGCACAGAATTGCTTTTGGGCAAGCCCGCCATCGAACGGCTCGCGCGGAGCCGCGTGGCCGTGTTCGGCATCGGCGGGGTCGGCTCCTTCACGGTCGAGGCGCTCGCCCGCACCGGGGTCGGGCACTTCCTGCTGGTTGACGACGACCTCGTCTGCCTCACCAACCTCAACCGCCAGCTCATCGCCCTGCGCAGCACGGTCGGGCGCGCCAAGGTCGAGGTCATGGCCGAGCGCGTCCGCGACATCAACCCGCAGGCCGACGTCGAGACGCGCAAGGCGTTCTATCTGCCCGAAAACGCCGACGCCTTCGATCTCGGCCGCTACGACTACATCGTTGACGCGGTGGACACGGTCAGCGCCAAGGTCGAGCTGGCCGTCCGCGCTGCCGCCGCGGGCGTGTCGATCATCAGTTGCATGGGCGCGGGCAACAAGCTCGATCCGGCCCGTTTCGAGGTGGCGGACCTCTCGCAGACCTCGGTCTGCCCCCTCTGCAAGGTCATGCGCAAGGAGCTGAAGAAACGCGGGGTCGGCGCCCTCAAGGTGGTCTACTCCAGAGAACTCCCGTTGGCGCCTGTCGAGACCGACGCGATCAGTTGCCGCCGCAACTGCGTCTGCCCCAAGGACAGCCCGCGCACCTGCACGGTGCGCCGGCGCATTCCCGGCAGCGTGGCCTTCGTGCCCTCGGTCGCGGGGCTCATCATCGCGGGCGAGGTCGTCCGCGACCTCACGGCGGCATCCGGCCTCGCAGAAACCTGACTCACCTTTGGGGGCAGGATGTGGTATGATGCCTCGAAAAAACGGAAGGTAACGGTTCAGATGATCACGCATATCAAGCGGCAGCTCAGCCATGACGCGCATCCGGTGGTGCAGTTCCTGAAGTACGGGATTGTTGGGGGCATGGCGACGGCGGTGCACATCGTCCTGTTTTTCATTCTGGGGTTCTTCGTGCTGCCGTGCCTGACGCAGAACGACATCACGGTGCGGCTGCTGGGGCTTCAGGTCCCCGAGCTTTCGGAGGCGGCGCGGGCGTGGAACGCGGGGATCTGCAACGCGATCGGTTTTGTGGTGTCGAACTCGGTGTGCTACGTGCTGAACCGGCTGTTCGTCTTCAAGCCGGGCAAGCATCACTGGATGATGGAGGCGCTGCTGTTTTTCGCGGTGTCGGGCGGGAGCATGGTGGCGGGGACGGCGGTGCAGACGTTCCTGATCACGCATCAGGGGGTGCAGACGACGTTCGCGTTCGGGGCGAACATCGGGGCGGCGCTGGTGATCAACTTCGCGATGCGGAAGTATGTGATCTTCAAGGGGTGAGAGCGGGTCACATGATGTTGAGGGCGTCGACGTCGATGGCGAGGGAGACGTCGGCGGGCGGGGGCGTCTGGGCGAGCAGGCGGAGCAGGGGGCGGGTCATGGCGCGTGCGGCGGGGGCCCGCAGGAGAATCTGGTAGCGGTAGAGGTTCTTGGCTTTGGCGAGGGGCGCGGGGCAGGCGTCGGAGACGAGGACGGCGGGCGGGGGGGCGAGCCGGGCGAGGTCGCGGGCGTAGGCTTCGGCGGTGAAGCGGACTTTTTCCTCCGACGCGCCTTTGAGCGTGAGGCAGACGAGGTGGGTGTAGGGCGGGTAGCCGCCTTCGCGGCGCTCTTCGAGTTCCCGCGCGGCGAAAGGCTCGAAGCCTTCGTCCGAGGCGGCGGCGCGCACGGCGGGGTGGTCGGGGGAGTAGGTCTGCACGAAGACCTCGCCGGGGAGTTCGGCGCGTCCGGCGCGCCCGGAGACCTGCGCGAGGAGCTGGTAGGTGCGCTCGGCGGCGCGGAAGTCGGGCATGTGCAGGCTGGTGTCGGCGGAGAGGACGCCGACGAGGGTGACGTTGGGGAAGTCGAGGCCTTTGGCGATCATCTGGGTACCGATGAGGATGTCGGCGTGTCCGCTCTTGAAGACGGAGAGCAGTTCGTCGTGGCTGTGCTTGCGGGCCGTGACGTCCGCGTCCATGCGCAGCACGCGCGCCTGCGGGAAGCATTTCTGGAGGATGGTTTCGGCGCGCTGCGTGCCGAAACCGGCGTATTTGAAGGCGGGGTCGCCGCAGGCGGGGCAGGCGGCAGGCACGTGGCGCCAGCCGCCGCAGATGTGGCAGCGCAGGCAGGTGTCGGCCTGATGGTAGGTGTAGGCGATGTTGCAGGCGTCGCACTCGGCGACGTGGCCGCAGGAGGGGCAGACCAGCGAGTTGGCGTAGCCGCGGCGGTTGAGGAAGAGGATCGACTGTTCGCCGCGTTCGAGGCGGAGCTTGAGGGCTTCGAGCAGGAGGGACGAGAAGAGCTGGGCGTGTCCGGCGCGGGCGGTCTCGACGCGCATGTCGACGATGTGCACGCGGGGCATGGGCCGGCCCTCGACGCGCTTGGTGAGCCGGGCGAGGGCGTATTTGCCTTTGGAAACGTTGAGCCACGTCTCCATGGCGGGGGTCGCGCTGCCGAGGACGACGGGGCAGCCTTCGATGTGGCCGCGCATGACGGCGATGTCGCGGGCGTTGTAACGGGGCGTCTCGTCCTGCTTGTAGGAGGGCTCGTGTTCCTCGTCCACGACGATCAGGCCGAGGTCGCGTACCGGCGCGAAGACTGCGGAACGGGGGCCGACGACGACGACGGCCTGCCCAGAGCGGATGCGGTGCCACTCGTCGAAACGCTCGCCGTCGCTGAGGGCGCTGTGGAGCACGGCGATGCGTTCGCCGAAGCGCGCGGCGAAACGTTGGACGGTCTGAGGGGTGAGGGCGATCTCGGGGACAAGGACGATCGCCCCGCGCCCTTGTCCAAGCGCGTGGGAGATGGCCTGCAGGTAGACCTCGGTCTTGCCTGATCCGGTGACGCCGAAGAGCAGGATGGGCTTGGGGGCTTTGCCGGGGACGAGGCATGGCTGAGCCGCGTCCTCAGGTGCGCCAGACTCCAGCGCTGCGACGACCTGCGCGAGGGTCGCGGCCTGTTCGGGCATGAGCGGCAGGGGGCGGGTCGGCAGGACTTTGCGGTTGGCGAGGGGATCGCGGCGGAGCTGGCGCGGCTCGATGGCGGCGGCGCCTTTTTCGGCGAGCGTGCGGAGCGTCTGGGGGGAACAGGCGAACTCGCGGGTGAGGCTGTGGAGCCAGCCGCCGCCGACGCGCCGGAGGTTAGCGAGCAGGTCGGTCTGGCGCGGGGTGAGGTCGAAGCTGCCGTCGAGGGGTGAGACGTAGAGCTGCTCTTTGGCCCGCATGTCGCGGTTGCGCACGGCGGCAGGCAGGAGGCAGCGCAGGGTCAGGCCGAGCGGGGCACAGGTGTAATCGGCGATCCAGCGGGCGAGGGAAAGGAGGGGGGGCGAGAGAAAGGGCGTGTCGTCCTCGATCGAGAGGAGCGGGCGCAGGCTCCGTGGGCGGGAACCGTCTGACGTGTCGGACGCATTGGACAGAGTAAAGAGATCGGGGCGTGCGGACACGGGCGCGGCGTCCTCCTCCGTCTCCACCACATAGGCGTCTATCGTGCGTCCGCCGAAGGGCACGCGGACACGCTGCCCGAGCCGGATGCGGGCGGCAAGCGCCTCGGGCACGGCGTAGTCGAAGAGCTTGTCCGCTGCGATCTCTGTGGCCACACGTACAGTCATGGCGTTCTCTCAAAAAAGAAGGGAGCGGCGAACCGCTCCCTCTTTACGCGAAGTTCACGTTTCCGCCAACTCAGCCGCCGCTCGGGTCTTGCTTGCTGTTCGGCCCGAGGTAGGTGAAGGGCTCGGTGTCGCTGCCGGAGATGGTGGTGCGGAAGGATTGGCCCTGATAGATCACGCGGATGGTGGCGTATTTGTCGCGGGCCTTGAAGGAACCGCCGCCCTTGCGGATCATCACGAAGCCCTTGTTGGAGAACGGGGCCTTGAAGGTGGAGCTGTTCCAGTTGCTGATCTGCTTGTTGTCGGTGGCGTCGTCCAGATCCTTGCGCAGTTTGGAGCAGTCGAAGTTGCGGGTGACGAGGATCGGGATGATGTCCTCCATCTCGTCGCGGATGTTGCCGCCGATGCACCACATGTTGTTCGCCTCGGTCAACTTGCCCGAGCCGGATTTGGCGGGGACGCCCGCGCCCGCGAGCTTGGAGTAATCGAGACCGGCGACGTAGGGCGACCACTCGGCTTTGCCGATGTTCACACCGTCGAGCAGGTCGTAGAAATAATCGCTGCTGTTGTTGAAGGCCTGGGAGGCGATGTCCTCGTCGGAGCTGTCGGCCCCATCGGGTTTCTTTGTCTTGGGCCAGACGTTGCCGAGGCCGAGGGGCTCGCGCTCGGTGTTGGCGCCGGTGATCGCGACGTAAATGTCACGTCCGCGCGTGGCTACGGCGGTCATGTTAGCCTGCATCACGGCGTTGGAGATGGCCGGGAAGAGCGCGGCGGAAAGAATGCCCAAAATACCGATCACGACGAGAAGCTCGACGAGGGTAAAGCCTTGTTTTCTTGCGATTGTCATTTTTTCTCCTTCGTACAGACCGGCCAACCGGACTGCCTTTTCTCATTTGATTGGGGACATTTTGCCATTCTATGACAAGAAGGTCAACAGGAAAGGCCGATAAGGTTCGTTCGTTTCCGATTCGGGGCTTGAAGCCCACCTCTGTAAGCGTTACAGTGAAAACGACGATAAATTTTGATCAGGAGGGTTGCTCATGCGAACGAAACGAGTGTGGCGGATGGCGGCGGCGGGGCTTTTTCTGGCGGCGGGCCCGCTTGTGGCGGATAGCACGTGGCGTTCGGATGTCCCGGACGGCTACTACGATCAGGCGTCGAACTGGGTGGGGGGCGTCCTGCCGACCAACACGGCGGTCGGGCTTTTCACGGGCGATTATGACTATGTGATCCGTTTCCCCTTGGGAGGCTACGCCGAGAACAGCGTCACGAAGGTCTCCCTCGCGAGCGGGCGCTCGCTCACCTTCGACACGCGCGGCACCTGGTGGCTCAAAGACGCGCCCACGACCACCAGCGGCTGGCCGAACTCGTGGACGGGCTTTCAGGTGGCGAACAGCAGCGGCAGCCACCTTTTCAACATCGAGGGGCTCGCGACCTCCTCGGTCGCGACAAACTATCCGATCATGCTGATGTCGAACGCGGTCTTCCGCTACCACAGCAGAGTGACCGTGACCAACGTGTTGGAAGAGGGCCTCCTCAACCTCTATGATCCGGGCGGCAAGATATACACAGGACATACCCTGATTACGGGTTCCTCAGGGACGCGCCATGTGGCCGTTTTCAAGACCAACTCCACGCTGCGCGCGAACCAGATCCGGATGCGCGGCAACGCCAACGGGAATTTCATGCTCTTCGAGGGCGGCGAACACGTTATCTATGGCGGCCTGCAGCTCGGCGAGGGCGCGACCAACGCGAGGTGGACGAACACGGTCGAAGTCTCGGGCGGCACGCTCGCGTTCCCCGCCGGCGCACTTTATATCAGCCACGGGAAGACCAATTCGTACGGCGTGTTCTCCGTGAGCGGCGGCGGCGTGGTGACCCTCGCCAACCAGATCGTGATGTCGAGTTCTCAGGGGCGGACGTTAAGCGCCCTGCGGCTGAGCGACAGCGCCGTTCTGCGCTCGGGCGGCTATCTCGACGTCGCGTACACCTTGGCCTCGACAGCGACGGTCTCCCTTGCCGGCAGCGCGTTGCTCTCCCTCGGCGGCAATCTGGCCGTCGCGCGTGGCAACGAGTCGTTCGCGACGCTGGACCTGCGCGACCAATCGGCCTGCACGGCGGGCGGCTATCTGCTGGTCGGCGGGTATAGCGGCAGCGACGGCACGGTGACGGTGCAGGACGGCGCGACCCTTCATGTCGTGAACTATGCCGAGGCGGGCACCGGCGGCGGGACGGGTCGGCTGAGGCTGACCGGCGGCAGGCTGATCGCGAAGAATGTCAGAGGGGGCGCGGGCGGCTCGTCCGAATTCTACGCCGACGGCGGCACCCTCTGCGCCTCCAACACATCGGGCTCGGTCAGCCTGCTGGTGAATTTCGGTCTGGCCGAGCTGGGCGCGACAGGGCTGACGCTCGATTCCGCAGGCTACGACGCCGCCATCGCCCAAGCCTTCGCCGATGCCTCCGGCGTGGACGGGCGTTTCCTCAAGACCGGCGCGGGCACGCTCTCCGTTTCCAACAGCACGCACGCGCTGACCGTCGTCGCGCAGGGCGGGTTGCGCGTCCTCGAAACCGCCGCCGTGTTCGGACGTTCGCTCGTGGTGACCAATCAGGCGGCGCTCTCCCTCTCCGGCGCTGCCGCCGAGCTGACGGTTGGAAACCTCACCCTCGGCGAGCCGGGTGCTCCGGCCTCTTTGCACATGGATGCGGGCGACCGCATCACGGTCACCAACAGCGGCGGTCTGACGCTCGCCAGTTGCGGCCTCTTCTTCGGTTCGCCGAGCACGGACGGCACCTACGACTTGTTCCGTTGCGCGGGGTCGGTCGACGATTCGGCCTTGAACAATCTGGCGGTCTTCAACCCCGCTCTGGGCAAGGACTATACGTTTACGGTCGTGCCGGACGGCGCGGACTCGATCATCCGGCTCACGGTGGCCGACTTCGCCGTCACCGAGGCCGTCTGGAACGGCTCGCAGGGTTCCGACTGGAACACGGCGGCCAACTGGACGCCTGCGGAGCTTCCGACCAACGGCACGCGTACCTTCTTCAATGCAGACGGCGAGCAGAAGACGGTGAACCTCAGTGTCCCGGCGGTCTGCACATACCTCAATTTCAACTCCGCCGAGCCTTACCTGCTGCAAGGCGCGCAACTCTCGGTGGCCGTGGGCGGCGTCAGCAACACGCTGGGGACGCACACGCTGGCCATGCCGCTCGCGCTGGCGGGCGGGATCACCGTCGGCACGGCGTCGGCTGCCACCACGACCGTCAGCGGGGCGGTCTCGGGAAATCTCGCCACGACCGTCACCAAGACCGGCTCCGGCACGCTCACGCTCTCCGGCGACAACGCCGCGTTCGCGGGCACATGGCAGACTTCCGGCGGCAGGCTGGAGGCCGCTTCGCCCACGGCTCTGGGCGGCGCGAACACGGCAACGGATGCCGTCAGGCTCGGCGCGGGGACGTTCACCTACAGCGGCACGCCCACGACCCTGAACAAGGGCATCACGCTCAATTCGGGGAACATCAGCAACGCCGTCATCATCGACGCGCGGAGTGACCTCGGCCTGATCGGGCCGTTCACGATGCAGACCAGCCTGCTGTGCAAGCGCGGCGCGGGCGCGCTCACCCTGACCGTCGGCAACGGGACGACCCTGCTCTCCGTCGGCAGCGGCAGCGGCAACGTCAACATCACCCCGACGGGCGCCATCAACCTGCCCGAGAACGGCGACGCGCCCGCGTCGCCGACCGGGCTGGGCGGGTTCAACATCTTCGAGGGCACCTTCCGCGTCAAGGGCAACGGCGCGGGTGTCTCGACCGTCGACCAGCGGCACTTCGGCATCATCGGCGGGCAGTTCGCCGCAGCCCTTGCCGACCCCGTGCTCGAACTCGACGCGGTCCGCATGAATCAGGGCGGCAGCGGCATGCATCTTCTGCTCGGCAACCAGATGAGCGCCTCCAGCCCGGCGCGCACGCCGACGCTGCGGCTCCTCAACGGGGCGATCCTCTCGTTGGATCACCTGCGCATGGGCGTCACGCCCGCCACCACCTTCGCGCCCACGCTGGTGATGAGCAATGCGACCCTCTCCGCCGCTTGGCAGATCAGCATCGGCGCGGACAACAACACCGCGCCGGTCGTCCGGCTGATGCAGGGCAGCAGCGCCAACGCCTCCGGCGGCAACCAGTACGGCGGCGGCGTTTACGTCGCGCGCAACGTCGATGTGCTGGTGGCGGAGGGAAGCGTCCTCGGCCAGAGCGGCGCCGTGGGCAGTTTCCGCTTCAGCGACAGTTACTCCAGCGGCGTCATGCGCTTCGAGAGCGGCGGCACCATGCGGTTCACGCAGTTCCAGGGGCGCAACCACTTGACGACCACCGGGCTCAATGTCTATTTCGACGGCGGTGTCATGGAGCCGCTCGTCTCGGGCGATTCGATCTCCACCGCTCTGGACAAGCAGAGCTTCATCATCGAAGCCGGAGGTCTTACGCTCCACACCGGCAGCGGCGTATGCCACACGCTCCATTTCCCGCTCTCCGGCTCAGGTGCGCTCACCAAGACCGGCCCCGGTGAAGCGGTCTTCGGCGTGGGCTGGAATTACGCGCCGGGCGTGACAAATCTCACCGACCTCGCCACCGGCAACTACACGGGCGGCACCGCCGTTCAGGAGGGCACGCTCTCGGTCAGCAACGACACGATCCGCGCCGACGCGGCCGTGGCCGTCGCGGCGGGCGCGCGGCTCAACCTCTGCGGCAGCGCCGTGACCCTCGGCGAGGTCTCCGGCTCGGGCACCGTCTCCAACGGCGTGCTCTACGCGGCCTACCGTTGCGGCGTCTCCGAGACGGGCAACGACTGCCTCGCCTTCGCGGACGTCACCCTGCCTGCCGCTGGGTTCACCGTCACCTTCGCCCCCGCCGAGGGCTACGCGCTCACCAACCGGCAGGTGCTGGCCGTCGCGACCCGTTCGGGCGCCACCGAGCTGAACCTGCCCGCGTGGCAGGCCCGCAACGTCGGCACGCACATGTCCGCCACCTTCTCGCTGGAGGGCAACACCGTCTACGCCCGCGTCGCCTATACGGGAGGCACGCTGATCCGCGTCCGTTAGCGCGGGCACGTCGAAACACGGACATGTTGCCGAAATACAGATGGGAAGAGCCGCAGGTTTCCGGGGCGTCGGTCGAGGCGCTCGCCGGGGCGCTCGACCTGCCGACGCCCGTGGCGCGGTTGCTGGCCGCGCGCGGCGTCACCTCGCCTGCCGCCGCGGCGGCGTTCCTCAATCCCGACCTCAAGGCCTGCCTCTCCGCCCCGTTCCTCTTTCCCGGCGCGCGGCAGGCGGCGGAACGCCTCTGGGACGCCATCCGCGGCGGGCGCGGGATCGTGGTGTTCGGCGACTTCGACGCCGACGGCGTGGCCGCCGCCGCGATCCTTTCCACCGCCCTGCAACGGCTCGGCGGCGCGGTCGAGGTCTTCCTCCCCGCGCGTGAGCCGGAAGGTTACGGCCTGACCTTCGCCGCGCTGGACCGCTGCCTCGGCGCGCGGCAGACGCCGCCGGGGCTGCTGGTGACCGTGGACTGCGGCATCGGCTCCGTGGCCGAGGTGGCGCATTTGAACAGCTTGGGCGTGGAGGTCATCGTCACCGACCACCACGAGCCGGGACTCGCGCTGCCGCCCGCCTCGGTGATCGTCAACCCGCGCCTCGGCGCGTCGCCCGGCGCGGAGCACCTGTGCGGCGCGGGCGTGGCCTTCAAGGTGGCGCACGCGCTGGTGGAGCTGGGCCGCGCCAACGGCTGGTACGGCGGCGGCCCGCTGGGCGGTGAGCTGCTGGTGCCTGCGGGGCTCGCGACGGTGGCGGACGTGGTGCCGCTCACGGGGGAGAACCGCCTGCTCGTCTGGAACGCGCTCAAACACTGGGGGCGCTTCGCCGGGACGGGGCTGCGCGCGCTGCTCTCCCGCGCCGCGCAGGAGATGGTCTCCGCGCCGGACGCGCACACCTTCGGTTACATCCTCGGGCCGCGCATCAACGCCGCCGGGCGCATGGCCTCGGCGATGGTGGCGTACGAGCTGCTCACCACGCAAGACCGCGACCGCGCCGCCGCGCTGGCCGCGCAACTGGAGGGCTTCAACGGGCAGCGTAAGGGCGTGGAGGAGCGCATCGTCCTCGCGGCGCGGCGGCAGTGCGGGCTGGAGGACGGCGCCGCGAGGTTCGCGGAGGAGGCGGTGGTGGTCGGCGAGGCGGGCTCCCACGCGGGCGCGGCGGGGTGGCATCCCGGCGTGATCGGCATCGTGGCGTCGCGGCTGAGCGACGCGGCGGGGCGGCCAGCGGCCGTGGTGGCTTTCGACGAGAACGGCGCGGGGCGCGGCTCGGTGCGGGCGGGCGAGGGCTACCACGCGCTGGAGGCGCTGGCGGCGGCAGGCGAGACGCTGGAGGGGTTCGGCGGGCACGCTAAGGCGGCGGGGTTCCGCGTCAAGCCCGGCGCGTTCGGGCCGTTCAAGCGGCTGTTCACGGAGGCGTGCGCGGCGCAGGCGCGGGTCACGGGCGGGGCGCGGACGCTGACGGTGGACGGCTGGCTCGCGCCGCAGGAGGTGACCGAGGAACTCTACGAGGCGCAGCAGCGGCTC
>Ga0208244_101152_pt1 | contig 16420 bp, 14 predicted proteins | sample SubbioCR12Aug_5A_FD_184828 | JGI IMG/M metagenome (GOLD analysis project Ga0208244, IMG submission 184828) | Serpentinite rock and fluid subsurface biosphere microbial communities from McLaughlin Reserve, California, USA - CR12Aug_5A (SPAdes) | ecosystem: Environmental > Terrestrial > Deep... | reverse complement strand
GTCCGCCTGTCGCCATACTTCAGCACGCCATGCGAACCCTTGCCCTTGTCCGGGTGCCAGGAGCAGGCAATGGCCTTCTTCCTTGCCAGCTTCTGAATCCGCTTGAGGAACTCGCTGCCTTTCATTGTCACAGTATCGGACAATTATGTCCGGCTTGCAAGCCGGTAGTCGAAAATCAATAGCCAGCCTCACCACGCAGCGCCCTGCCGTATCGCAGCGACTATGACTTCCAACTATTTGTCTGTCTGCTCCGCATGCCGGTGTGCTCCACAGGGGGTCTTGCCGGCGTAATATTCCAAGCCTGACTCTCTCCAGATAACAACAAGTTGCAATGACATCCACCGACCAGCTCCACGACCTCGAAACCCGCCTCTGGGCCACCACCGGCTTCACCTGTCCTCGGCCTGATCTTCCTAGGCTGCGCTACGCTGAACGGCAGGCAACTGGGCCGGCGGCACTGCCCGGCTATTTCATAAAAGGGAGAATTGCATGACGAGCACATTGAAACTTCGCACCTTCCGTTACGGCGATACGCCCAGGCGTGGCGAGGGCCTGCGGATTGGCACCACCCGCCGCCCGCCGCGCGGCGCGACGAAGAAAGAGTGGGGAGAATATTTCGACGTGTGGTTTCCCGTCCTTGCCCCGAGCGAAGCCCTTCTGCGGCGCACCAGACAACGTGCGAAGTTCGATTACAAACAATTCTGTGCCAGTTACGAGAAGGAATTGCTTGGAAAGGCGGAAACCCGTCAGGCTGTAGAACTGCTCGCGGCCCTTGCCATTCGCACGCCCATCAGTGTCGGCTGTTTCTGCGAGGATGAGTCGGTCTGCCACCGCTCGCATCTGAGGAAGCTGATTGAAAGAGCCGCAAGGAAGTTGAAGTCATGAGCAGGACCGTTTCGATCAGCAAGTTCATTCGGGCGATCAGGCAGCTGCCGTCGGACGAGCCCCGTGTCTGGCCAAGGGCGTGGTATCAGACTCAGAAAGAGCACTGGCTTGGCTGGCTGGGCGAGTACCATGGCCCCGGCGCCTATGGCCGAACAACGGGCATCAAGCGTGATGCTGTCTACGCCTACAACCACATCGTCAACCACAATATGCTGCTCTGGCTCATAAAGGCGGCAGGAGTTCGATCCGACCTAGTCGATGCAGCCAAGCGTGCCGCGCGGCGCGGCAAGACGATGCAGGCCAAATCGGCGGCGATTCGCCGTCACGTGGGATGGGAGGTGATCGAGGCCAGGCTGTGGGGAAGCGAACGAAACGCAGGGAAAACCAAGAGCCCCGTACAGAGAAGGCCGGCGGAGACGCTTGTAATGAATATCGAGCGCGAGCACTTCGCGGCAATACTTTCCGGGCGCAAGCCGATTGAATACCGCGAGCTCAAGGATTACTGGTTGCGACGGCTCGATCGAGTCAGCCCCGCCCCATTCAACCTGCGCTTGCTGAACGGCATGCTACCGCCTGTTCCCGAAGCAGTCATACGGGTAACCAAGGTTATCCAGAACAGAAAGACCAATGAAATCGAGTTGCACCTGGGGAGGGTGCTTCGGGTAAAACATTGGGATCGAGCCAAGGAAAAACCCAGCCGATAGTACCGTTCGACTTAAATTCTCATTGACTCGGCCTGACTCAATGTATACAGTATTCACGAATTAGGTCCGGACGTAGGAGAGGCGCCCGAGGCTCAGGAGAAAAGTCATGACCCGCCCCGGCGAACTCAAGCTCAAGCATCTCTTCCAGCCCGGCCAGTTCGGCAAGTTCAAGACCAGGAACATGGTCAAGTACGGCGCCTGCTGCGTCTCCAACTACAACACGCGGGACGGCTTCATCACGCCGCGTGAGCTGGCGCGCATGCGCGTCATCGCCGCCACCGGCTGCGGCATCATCACCAACCAGGGCGCCTATCCGGACCCGCTCGGCGAGGGCAAGTCCTACTTCCGCCAGGTGGCGATCTTCGACGACAAGTTCCTGCCGCAGTTCGAGACCATCGCCCAATACATCCATGACGGCGGCGCGGTGGCGATCCAGCAGATCCTCCACGCCGGCCGCTACGGCGGCATCGACCTCGGCTACTGTGTGCAGCCCTCGGTGGTACCGCAGACCCTGCCGCACTTCCGCCCGCCGCGCGAGCTGACCAGGGAGCAGATCAAGGCCGTCGTGCAGCAGCATGCCGACGCCGCCAAGCGTTCCATCCGCGCCGGCTTCGACGGCACCGAAGTCACCAGCTTCATGGGCTACCTGCTGGCCAACTTCAATTCCCGCTTCACCAACCAGCGCACCGACGAATACGGCGGTTCGATCGAGAACCGCGGCCGCTTCATGCGCGAGTTGATCGACGCCATCAAGCAGGCCACGCCGGAGCATCCGCTGGTCATCCGACTCAACGGCGCCGAACTGATGGACCGCTGGGGCGGCAACAGCGAGGACGACTGCTTCGAACTGATGCAACAGGCCGTGGATACCGGCGTCGACATGATCTCGGTGACCGTCGGCTGGCAGGAGGCGCCGGAGTCCTCCATCGGCCGCGACGTGCCGCCCGGCCACTGGAACTACCTCTCGGCCAAGGCCAAGAAGCTCTTCCCCGACACCCTGATCACTTTCGGCAACCGCCTGCCCGACCCGGTCATGGCAGACCAGTGCATCAAGGATGGCGTGTTCGATTACTGGGAAGTCTGCCGGCCGATGCTGGCCGACCCGGAACTGATCCACAAGGCCGCCGAGGACCGCCTCGACGAAGTGCGCCGCTGCATCGGTTCCTTGAACTGTCTCTCCCGCCTGTTCCGCGACCTGCCCTACACCTGCGCCATGAACCCGGCCCTGGGCCACGAGGTCGAGCCCGAGTACGCCGTCACCGAGGCGGCGGTGAAGAAGAAGATCATGATCATCGGCGCCGGCCCGGCCGGCCTCGAAGCAGCCATCACCGCGAAGCGGCGCGGCCACGACGTCACCATCTACGAGAAGAGCGACAGGATCGGCGGCAACCTGCTCGGCTATGCCGGCAACGACCTGGCCCGTCCCGACGACCTCTTCAGCGTGGTGCGCTACTACGAGACCATGGTGAAGAAGCTCGGCATCGAAGTGAAATTCAACACCGAGGCCAACGCCAAGTTCATGCGCAGCGTGCTGCACCAGTACGATGTCTGCCTCGTCGCAGCGGGCGCGCGCACCGACATGGCGGCCTACCGGCACATCGACGGCCACGAGACGCTGGTCGACGCACTGGATGTCGCCAAGGGCAAGGCCAAGCCGGGCAAGCGCATCGTCATGATCGGCGGCGGCAAGATCGGCCTGACGCTGGCGGAATCCCTCAAGAAGCAGGGCCACGAGGTGGTCATCGTCGAGGAAGAAAAGCGCATCGCCGGCGATGTCATGCCGTCCTTCAAGTGGCGCCACACCGCCTGGATCGAGGAACTCGAGATCCGCACGCTGACGTCTTCGCAGCTCATTGCGATCACAGGGGACGGCGCGCGGGTGAAGAATGCCAAAGGCGAGGAGACCTTCCTGCCGGCCGACACGATCATCGTTTCAGGCCCGCGCAAGCCCAACCACGACCTCTTCAACGAATTCCAGTGGATGGTCGACGAGCTGCACGGCGCCGGCGACACGGTGATTGCCCGCGGACTCGACGCAGCCATCCACGAAGGCTATCGCCTCGGTTGCAGGATTTAAGCGGGAATGTTGGCAAACCGGGACATTGCTACGCCTTTACAGGCTCGGCATGCGTGTATACAGTATCCACTGCACAGACCCGATTCCGGGGTTCCATTCTGTTGTGGAGGTATGCCATTGGTTTCCACTATCAAGCCGCTTCAACGCCCCCTTGCCCTGGGCGATCAGGTTTATCAGACGCTGCGCACGCACCTGCGGGAGGGCGCCATCGTCACCGGGCAGCCCCTGCAGGAGGTGCAACTGGCGGAAAAACTCGGCGTCTCCCGCACCCCGGTGCGCGAAGCGCTGACGCGCCTGGCCAGCGAGGGGCTGCTCGCCTCCGACGGCCGCAGCTTCGTCGTGCCTTCCCTGAGTCTCGAAGACGTCGACGATATCTACGAAGTGCGCTTCCTCATAGAGCCGGCCGCGTTGCGCCGCGTCGCCGAACTCACGACCGACCCGACCGTTCGCGCCCCGATCGACGAGGCCCTGGCTGCCGCCTCCGCCGCCTACAAGGCCAACGACGCCGACGCCTTCCGCGAGGCCAACATCCGCTTCCGCAACGCCTGGATTGCGCTGGTGCCGAACCGCCGCCTGGTGCGCGCCATCGAGCAGTACGCCGACCACATGATGCGCATCCGCGCCCTGACCCTGGGCGACCCGAAGATCCGCAACATCGTGCTGAAAGGCCTCAAGCGCATCGCCGATGCGCTGGCCGCCGGCGACGGCGATGCCGCCGCCGCCGCCATGCGCGACCACCTGGGCGAAGCGAAGCGCGCCTTCATCATCGCCACCGGATTGGAACAACCGACATGAGCTACAAGGCCGAAATTCCCTACGGCGCCTACTGGAGCACGCCCTTCGCCCGCTGGCAGGGCAGCTTCGCCAATCTGCACAGCATCGAGTTCGCCGCCCACGTGGCGAAGTCCGAACTGGCCAGGCGCAAGATCGATCCGAAGGTGTTCGACTACGGCGCCCTCGGCTTCTCCGTGCCACAGAAACATTCCTTCTACGGCCTGCCCTGGCTCACCGGACTCATCGGCGCCGGCCAGGCCGGCGGCCCGACGCTGATGCAGGCCTGCGCCACCGGCGTGCGCACCCTGCTCGCCGCAGTGCAGGAAATAGAAGTCAGTCTCTGCAGCACGGCGCTGGTGATCAACTGCGACCGCACCTCCAACGGCCCGCACCTCTACTACCCGAACCCGAAGGGCCCGGGCGGCACCGGCATCGCCGAGGACTGGGTCATGGACAACTTCGGCTGCGACCCGCTCGGCCACCATTCCATGCTGCAGACGGCGGAAAACGTGGCGAAGAAGCACGGCATCGGCACCGCCGAGCAGCACGAGGTCGTACTCCGTCGCGAAGCGCAGTACCGCGAGGCGCTGGCGAACGATGCGGCCTTCCTCAAGCGCTTCATGACCCTGCCCTTCGATGTGCCGGCGCCTAACTACAGGAAAACCCTCGGCACGCTGGCAGGCGATGAAGGCATCAACCACTCCACGGCCGAGGGCCTGGCCAAGCTCAAGCCGGTCATGGACGGCGGCACCGTCACCTTCGGCGGCCAGACGCATCCGGCCGACGGCAATGCCGCCATCGTCGTCACCACGCCTGAAAAAGCCCGCGAACTGTCGCGCGACCCGAAGATCGCCGTGCGCCTGCACGGCTTCGGCCTCGCCCGCGCCGCGCTCGCCCACATGCCCGAGGCCACCGTGCCGGCGGCTAAACAGGCCCTCGCGCAGGCCGGCAAGGCCGTCAAGGACTTGGCGGCAATCAAGACGCACAACCCCTTCGCCATCAACGACATCTTCTTCGCCCGCCAGACCGGCGCCGACCTGATGTCGATGAACAATTTCGGCTGTTCGCTCGTCTGGGGCCACCCGCAGGCGCCCATGGGCACGCGGGCGATCATCGAACTGATCGAGGAACTGGCGCTGCGCGGCGGCGGCTACGGGCTGTTTACCGGCTGCGCGGCTGGCGACACGGCCATGGCCGTCGTGCTGGAAGTCACGGGCGCCTGAAGCCGGGAAACGGGAAAGGATCATGAACCTCTCCGAGTGGATCGACCGGCATGCCGGGCTGACGCCTGACAAGGCGGCCATTCGCTTTCCCGAACGCGAGGTGTCCTACGCGAACCTGGCGGCGCTGACCGAGCGCCTGGCCGCAGCCCTGGCGGCCTCCAGCGTGGCACGCGGCAATTGCGTGGCACTGCTCGGCTACAACAGCCCGGAAACCCTGGCGCTGCTTTTCGCCTGCGCCCGCCTCGGCGCCCTTTTCATGCCGCTCAACTGGCGCCTGGCCGGGCCCGAACACCAGCAGATGCTGGGGGATTGCCCGCCCACGGTTTTGCTCGTCGAGCCGCCGTTCGTTCCGCAAACAGAGGCCTTCCGTGCCGCACTCGGCAACACGACGCTGATCGCGCTAGGCCAGGCGCAGCCGGGCTGGCTCGCCTACGAGGATTTCCTGGCGCGCGCCCAGGGCCCGGCGCCGCGCGACCCCGGAGTCGGCCTGCAGGAACCCCTGCTCATCTGCTACACCTCAGGCTCGACCGGCAAGCCGAAGGGCGTGCTGCTGACACAGGACGCCTTGTTCTGGAACGCCGCCAACAGCGCCGACATGCACGACCTGACGGCCGATGACACCATCCTCACCACGCTGCCGCTGTTCCATGTCGGCGGCCTCAACAACCAGACCACGCCGGCCCTGGCCGCCGGCTGCACCGTCGTCCTGCATCCGAAGTTCGACGTTGACGCGACCTTCGATGCCATTGAGCGCGAGCGCGTCTCGCTGGCCGTTCTGGTGCCGGCGCAACTCGACATGATGATGGCCAGCCCGCGCTGGCCGGACGCCGACCTGTCCAGCCTGCGCTCGATCACCACCGGCTCGACCATCGTCCCGGAGCGGCTGATCCGCGCCGTGCACGTAAAGGGCGTACCGCTGATCCAGGTCTACGGCTCCACCGAAACCTGCCCCATTGCCGTCTACCTCAAGGTGGCGGACGCCGAGCGCAAGATCGGCTCGACCGGCAAGGCGGCGGCCCATTGCAGCCTGCGCATCGCCGACGACGCGGGCCGCGACGTGGCGCAGGGCACGACGGGGGAAGTCCTCGTGCGCGGCCCCAACGTCATGGCCGGCTACTGGAATTCTCCCGAGGCGACCCGCGCCGTGCTGGCCGACGGCTGGTACCTCACCGGCGACATGGGCCATCTGGACGCCGAAGGCTATCTCTATGTCGATGGCCGCAAGAAGGAAATGATCATTTCCGGCGGCGAGAACATCTACCCCGCCGAGATCGAGAATGTCCTGCTCGAGTGCCCGGACATCGCCGAAGCCTCTGTCGTCGGCCGCGCCGATGCGCGCTGGGGCGAGGTCGTCGTCGCCGTGGTGGCGCCGAAGCCGGGCCGCCGCCTCGATACGTCGCAGGTGCTGCATCTCTTCGACGGCCGCATCGCCCGCTACAAGCACCCCAAGGAAGTCGTCTTCGTCGGCGAGCTGCCGAAGACCGCCCTGGGAAAAATCCGCAAGGAAGATGTACGCAGCCTCGTCCAGATCACAACCGCGAACTGATTGCGACATGACGATCATGATTCAAACGAACTGTATTTATGCGTCCCTACCTTTGGAAAAGGGGGGACAGGGGGGATTTCAACGGCGGTGGGATATCAGCCTTCCGATAAATCCCCCCCAGCCCCCCTTTTTTGACCGGAGGAAATCCCTGTGGGACAAAGGGGGGAGTCCAGCGGAGCACTTCAAATGACGTTAAAAATCGGAATCGACGTCGGCGGCACCTTCACCGACTTCGTCGTCACCCGCGATGACGCCGAACCGGCAATCTTCAAGACACTGTCGACGCCCTCGGACCCCTCCATCGCCGTGGTCAACGGCCTCACCGACATCGCCGCCAGCATGCATCCGCCGCTGTCGCTGGAAGCCTTCGCGCCGACCATCGACACCATCGTGCATGGCACGACGGTCACCACCAACGCCACGCTGACCGGCACCGGCGCCAAGTGCGGACTCCTCACCACCGAGGGCGTGCGCGATGCGCTGGAGATGCGCCGCGGCATCCGCGAGGAGCAGTACAACAACCGCTACACCAACGTGAGGCCGCTGGTGCCGCGCTACCTGCGCGCCGGCATCAAGGGCCGCCTCGACCGCAACGGACAGGAAACCACCCCGCTCGACCTCGACTCGGTGCGGAAGGCCGTCGACCTGTTCAAGCAGGAAGGCGTGCAGGCCGTCTCGATCTGCTTCATGAACTCCTTCGCCAACCCCGCGCACGAGCAGGCGGCGGCGGAACTCGTGCGAGCGGAAATGCCCGGCGCCTATCTGTCGGTGTCCACCGACCTGCTGCCCTCGATCCGCTTTTACGAGCGCGTCAGCACCACGGCGCTCAATTCCTACGTCGGGCCGAAGCTCAACCACTATCTGGATCAACTGGTCGGACGCCTGAAAGGCATTGGCTTCAAAGGCCTCCTGCTCATCATGCAGTCCAACGGCGGCGTCATCACGCCGCAACTGGCGCGCGAGAAGGCCGCCCTCACCCTCTTGTCCGGCCCGGCCGGCGGGCCCGGCGCCGGCCTCTTCTATGTGCGCCCCCACGGCCAGAACAAGTGCATCACCACCGACATGGGCGGCACCAGCTTCGAAGCCTCGGTGGCGGTGGACGCGCCGATGATCAAGAACGACGGCGAGATCGCCCGCCACAAGATCGCCCTGCCCATGCTCGACATCCATACCATCGGCGCGGGTGGCGGCTCCATCGGCTGGCTCGACGAGGGCGGCCTGCTGCGCATGGGCCCGCAAAGCGCCGGCGCCGACCCCGGACCGGCCTGCTACAACAAGGGCGGCACGCTGCCAGCCACCACCGACGCCAACGTCGTGCTCGGCTATCTCGACCCTGGCTTCTTCGCCGGCGGCAAGATGCAGCTCGACCTCGCCGCGGCGCGCCAGGCTATCGAGGAGCATATCGCCAGGCCGATGGGGCTCTCCATCGAGGATGCCGCCGCCGGCATGTACCGCGTCGCCTGCAACAACATGGCGCAGGGCGTGCGCGAGGTGACCATCAAGCGCGGCTTCGACCCGCGCGAGTTCCCCTTCATCCCGGCCGGCGGCGCCGGCCCGATCCACTCCTGCCTCATCTGCCAGGAACTGGAGATCCCGCTGCAGATCGTGCCGCGCGAGTCTTCCGTGCTGTGCGCCTTCGGCATGCTCATGAGCGAACTGAAGCACGACTTCGTGCGCACCTTCGTCTCGCGCTTCGAAACCATCGACTGGCCACAACTGGCGACCATCATCGACGAGATGGCCTCGGAAGGCGCCCGACAGCTCGTCGAGGAGCGCATCCCCGAGGCCCGGCGACGCTACGACGTCAAGCTCGACTGCCGCTACATCAAGCAGTACCACGAGGTCTCCTTCCTCGTGCCGCGCGAACTGATCGAGCAGCGCGACACGGCCGCCATCGCACGCGCCTTCCATGCCGAGCACAACCGGCTCTACGGCTACTCGCTGGAGCAGGAGAACACGCCGATCGAGATCATCAACGTGCGCGTGCAGGCCATCGGCGTCACCGACAAGCCGACCTACCGCGAGGAAGCCTGGGTCGGCACGGATGCGGCCCATGCCCTCAAGGGCAAGCGCGCCGTCTATATCCCGGAGACGAAGGCGTTCAAGGAGATTCCCGTCTATGACGGCCACCGCCTGCGCTTCGGCAACCGCGTCGACGGCCCGGCCATGATCGAGCAGGAAACTACCGCCATCTTCGTCAGCGCCTCCTACGACTGCGCGGTGGACGCGCTCGGCTCCTTCGTCCTCTTCCAGAAGGGGCGCGAGGATTTGTGTAGGTCGGGCTTCAGCCCGACTGCGGCGACGGAACCTTCAATGGTGTCGGGCTGAAGCCCGACCTACAGCCTGACAAGAGACTCGACATGAGCACGAAAATCGACCCCATACTGCTGTCCGTCTACGCGCGGACCTTCAAGTCGATCACCGACGAGATGAGCATCTCCATGGAGCAGACCACGCGCAGCCCGATCCTGTGCGAGGCCAAGGACTACGTCACCGGCCTCTACGACGCCGAAGGGCGCATGCTCGAGCAGACCGAGAACCTGCCCATCCTGGCCTTTTCGCTGGCGCCGGTGTGCAAGCACATCCGCAAGCTGTTCGACGGCGAGATCTACCCCGGCGACGTCTTCTTCCACAACGACGTCTTCAGCCTGGGCAACCAGAACAACGACGTCGCCGTCTTCAAGCCGGTCTTCGTCGGCGAACAACTGGTCGGCTGGACCGCCGTCAAAGGCCACCAGGCCGACATCGGCGGCAACGTCGCGGGCGGCTACAACCCGAACGCGGTCGAGGTCTGGCAGGAGGCGCTGCGCATCCCGGCGGTCAAGATCGTCGAGCGCGGCAAGCTGCGCAAGGATGTGTGGAACCTGATCTTCGCCAACGTGCGGCTGGACATCGTGCAGCACGACATGAAGGCCGAGATGGGCGCCTGCACGGTCGGCGAACGGCGGCTGCTCGAACTGCTGAAGAAGTACGGCGTCGGCAGCTACGAATCGCACAAGCAGGCGCTGTTCGATGCCACGCGCAGGATGATGGAAGCCGAGATCGCCAAGATCCCCAACGGCAACTACTCGGGCGAAGGCTACGTCTACTTCGACGGCCGTCACGTCGGCTCGAAGTTCACCATCCGCGTCGACATCGAGGTGCAGGACAGGCACATCAAGTTCGACTACTCGCGCACCGACGCCCAGACCAACGGTTTCGTGAACGGCACGTACACCTCCAGCGCCTCGGCCACCATCCTCACCCTGCTGCAGATGGTCAATCCGGACATCCCGCACAACGAGGGCATGGTGCAGCCCATCGAGATCGTGATTCCCGTGGGCACCCTCCTCAACGCCGCCTACCCGAAGGCCACCACTTTCGGCAACCATCTCTGCCCGCCCAACGCCGACGCCATCCAGCGCGCGCTGGCGCCCGTCATGCCCGACCGCGTCACGGCCGGCTGGAACAACCTGCTCGCCTCGCTGACGACGGGCATCGACCCCGGCAACAACGAGAAGTACGTCGACATCGGCTTCATGGGCCTGAAGGGCGGCTCCGGCGGCATGCGCGGCACCGACGGCTACGACCACATCGGCATGATCGACGCCTCGGGCGGCGTGCTCGACCAGGACTACGAGATGTTCGAGCAGCAGACGCCGCACACGCTGATCCGGCACGAACTGCTGCCCGATTCCGCCGGCGCCGGCGAGTGGCGCGGCGGCCTCGGCGTGGAAACGATCTTCGAGATCGGCTCCGACGACACGCAACTGGTCACCTTCGGCGACGGCGACTTCGAGCCGGCCTTCGGCCTCTTCGGCGGCGGCGAAGGCGGCCTCAATTTCATCCGGCTGAATTACCCGGACGGCCAGACCGTGGTGCCGAAGAACAAGGACCTCATCACCGGCGTGCCGAAAGGCACCGTGTACCACCAGGTGGCGAGCGGCGGCGGCGGTTATGGCAATCCGAAGAAGCGCGACCGCAAGCTGCTGCGCGAGGAAGTGTGCAACGGCGTCATCTCCAAGGGCGCCGCCATGCGCGACTACGGCATGACGGAAGCGGAGCTGGAGCAATGAAAACCGAACCGCTTTCAACACAGAGAGCACAGAGGCACAGAGGGCACAGGGAAAACCTTTCGGGTTACTCCTTTCTCTGTGTTCTCCGTGCCTCTGTGTCCTCTGTGTCAAAGGAGGTTGCGTGAATTTCGATCTGACCGACGAACAACGCCAGATCCGCGACACCTTCGCGCGTTTCTGCGACGAGCGCATCGCGCCGCAGGCGGCGGCGCTGGACGAGGCGCGCGCCTTTCCGCGCGCCCTCTTCCAGGAGCTCGCCGACCTCGGCTTCTTCGGCATGCGCTACCCGGAGGACGTCGGCGGCTCCGGCCTCGCCCTCACCGAGTTCGCCCTGGCCCTGGCCGAGATCGCGCGCGGCTCGATGTCGCTGGCCGGCGCGGTGGCCATGCAGTCGCTGATGGGCAGCAAGTTTCTGCACATGCTCGGCAACGCCGACATCATTGAGCGCCTCTTCAAACCGGCCTTGCGCGGTGAAAAGATCGGCGCCATCTGCATGACCGAGCCAAACGCCGGCTCCGACCTGGATTCGATCGCCACCACGGCGAAGAAGGTCGACGGCGGCTACGTCATCAACGGCCAGAAGACCTGGATCACCTCGGCCCCCGTGGCCGACTTCTTCACCGTCTTCGCCAAGGCCGGCGAGGAGAAGAAGCTCACCATCTTCCTCGTCGAGAAGGAATTCAAGGGGCTCATCGTCGGCCGCGAGATCCACAAGATGGGCGTCTGGGCCCTGCCCACCTCCGAAGTGGCCTTCGACGAGTGCTGCGTGCCGGACAGCCACCGCCTGTCTCAGGCCGAGGGCGACGGCGAGGGCCACCTGCGCAAGACGCTGGCGGAGATCCGCATCATCACCGGCGCCATGGGCCTCGGCATCGCCCAGGCCGCCCTCGACGAGGCGGTACGCTACGCCGCCGAGCGCAAGCAGTTCGGCAAGCCGATCAACCGCTTCCAGGCCATCCAGTTCAAGCTGGCCGAGATGGCGACCGACCTCGAGGCGGCCCGCCACCTGGTGTACTACGCCGCCTGGCTGCGCGACGCCGGCCGCCCGCACCACAAGGAAGCCGCCATGGCCAAGCTCAATGCCACCGAGGCCGCCGCGCGCATCTGCGACCAGGCCGCCCGCGTGCTGGCCTCCTACGGCTACGCCATGGAGTACCCGGTGCAGCGTTATCTCCGCGACGTGCGCTTCACGCTGATCGGCGGCGGCACCAGCGAGATCCTGAAACTCATCATTGCCAAAGAGGTCACGTCATGAAATCCGCCCAACGCACATCCCCCCCTTTGGAAAAGGGGGGCCAGGGGGGATTTCAACGGCGGTGGGGTATCGGTCTGCCGATAAATCCCCCCCACCCCCCCTTTTTCAAAGGGGGGAGACGGCCCCCCATCCCCCACCCCCCCTTTTCCAAAGGGGGGAGCAAAACCGTGGAGGCACAACGGTGAGCGCCGAAAAGTCAGTCTCCACAATACGGCGCATCAAGGTCCTGCTGGCCAAGCCCGGCCTCGACGGCCACGACCAGGGCGCCAAGGTCGTCGTGCGCGCCCTCATGGACGCCGGCATGGAGGTCATCTACACCGGCCTGCGCCAGACGCCGGAAGCCGTCGCGCGCATGGCCCTCGACGAGGACGTCGACGTCATCGCCCTGTCCAGCCTGGCCGGCTCGCACATCCCCTTCTGCGCCAAGCTGAAGCCGCTGCTGGAAGCCAACCACCTGCAGGACAAGCTGTGGGTGATCGGCGGCAACCTGCCGGCGCAGGACCACGACACCCTGCGCCAACTCGGCTTCAAGGGCATTTTCCCGACAGGCAGCAAGTTCGACGCCATCGTGGATTACATCCGCAACAACGTAAAGGACAGCGTGCAATGAATGACAGGGCGAAAGAACCGCTGAAGCCCGTCCTCAACGAGTCGGGCATCGAGGTCAAGCCGCTGTACACCCAGGTGGACGTGGAGGCCAGCGGCGGACTGAACATGCTCGGCCAGCCGGGCGAGTACCCCTTCACGCGCGGCATCCACCGCCTGATGTACCGCAAGCAGCCGTGGACCATGCGCCAGTACGCCGGCTTCGGCAACCCGGCCGACACCAACCAGCGCTTCAAGTACCTCATCGCCAACGGCCAGACCGGCCTCAACGTCGCCTTCGACCTGCCGACGCAGATCGGCCTCGATTCCGACGATCCCCTGGCCTCCGGCGAGATCGGCCGCGTCGGCATGTCGGTGGACACGCTGCGCGACTTCGAAATCGCCTTCGACGGCATCGACCTCAACAAGATCACCGTCTCGCTCACCATCAACGGCGCGGCGGCCATCCTCATCGCCATGTACCTGGCGATGGCGGAAAAGCGCGGCTACGACGTCAAGCAATTGCGCGGCACGGCGCAGAACGACATCCTCAAGGAGTTCATCGGCCGCGGCACCTGGATCTTCCCGGTCGAGCCCTCCATCCGCCTGGTCGGCGACACCATCGAGTACTGCGCCGAGCACGCGCCGAAGTACAGCCCCGTCTCGGTGTGCGGCTACCACATCCGCGAATCCGGCGCGAATCCGGCGCAGGAGATGGCCTACGCCTTCTGCATCGCCAAGGCCTACGCCGACGACGTCATCAAGCGCGGCCTGGCCGTCGACGAGTTCGCCGGGCGCCTGTCCTACAACTTCAACATCTTCGGCAACCTCTTCGAGCAGGTGGCCAAGTTCCGTGCCGGCCGCGGCCTGTGGGCGAAGATCATGAAGGAGCAGTACGGCGCCGAGAAGCCCGGCTCGATGTGGCTGCGCATGATCGCCGCCGGCGGCGGCGGCGGACTGACGTTCGAGCAGCCCGAGGTGAACATCGTGCGCGGCGCCTACTACGCGCTGATCTCGGCCCTGTCCGGCACGCAGACCATGGCGCTGTGCTCCTACGACGAGGCCTACACCATCCCCACCGAGTACTCGGCGCGCATCTCGCTGCGCACCATGCAGTTGCTGATCGAGGAAATGGGCCTGACCGAGACGGTCGACCCGCTCGGCGGCTCGTTCTACGTCGAGACGCTGACCAACCAGATGCGGCAGAAGATGGAAGAGATCATGGCCGAGGTCGATGCCCAGGGCGGCATCGTCAAGCTGGTCTCCGAGGGCGCCATCCAGTCCAAGGTCTCGGCCCAGGCCTATCAGATGCAGCGCAACATCGAATCCGGCGCTTTCCCCAAGGTCGGCGTGAACTGCTACCGCAACGAAAAAGAGGAAGAGCATCCCGTCGAGTTCCACCCCTACAACGAGGAAGACTCGCGGGTGCAGATCGACGGGCTGAACAAGATCCGCGCCGAGCGCGACCAGGCCAAAGTCTCGCAAGCGCTGGTGCGCCTCTCCGCCGACGCTTCCGCCGGCCGCAACGTCATGCCGGCCCTGGTCGAAGCCGTCAAGGCCTACGCCAGCGTCGGCGAGATGACCAATGAACTCGTGAAAATCTTCGGCCGCTACCAGGAACCGATTCGATTTTAACTAAACCTCTTTCAACACAGAGATCACAGAGACACGGAGAACACAGAGGAAAACCATGAAGACATGTTCTTAATCTTATTCTCTGTGCCCTCTGTGTCTCTGTGTCCTCTGTGTTTAATGCGTTTGCTTTTAGGCTAATTAAATGACCGCACTCGACAATTACATTGCCCCCACCAGCCTGGAACAGGCGGTGGAGCAGCTGCAGGAACTCGGCGAGGTGACCATCCTCGCCGGCGGCACCGACCTGATGCCGCAGGCCAACGCCGGCCGCGTCAAGTTCAAGCGCACGCTGATGAACATCCGCCGCATCCCCGAACTGCGCGGCATTACCCGCGATGGCGACGAAATCCGCATCGGCGCGCTCGCCACCATCAGCGAGATCATGGCGCATCCGCTGGTGCGCGAGCACCTGCCCCTGCTCGTCACCGCCGGCGACCATTTCGCCAGCAACCAGATCCGCAACGCGGGCACGATCGGCGGCAACGTCTGCAACGCCTCGCCGGCCGGCGACACCCTGGTGCCGCTGCTGGTGCTCGGCGCCAGCGTCGAGCTGGCTTCCATGCTCGACGACAAGCTGTTCCGCCGCAGCATGCCGCTGCCGGAGTTCTTCGTCGGCCCCGGCAAGACGCGATTGGCGCCGGCCGAGCTGCTTGCCGCCGTGCGCATTCCCGTCCCGCCGAAGGGCTTCGTCGCGCGTTTCCACAAGTTCGGCACGCGCCCTGCACTCGACATCTCCGCCATTTCCATCGGCGTCAGCGGCGTCTTCAGCAAGGGCGCGCTGTCGCAGGTGCGCGTCGCCTTCGGTGCGGTGGCGCCGACGCCAGTGTGCGGCGCCGCCACCGAGGAAGCGCTGGAAGGGAAAAAACTCGACGCCGCCACCATCGCCGCCGCCGCCATCGCGGCCCGCGACGAAGTGCATCCCATCTCCGACGTGCGCGCCAGCGACTGGTACCGCAAGGAGATGATCCACAACATGACGAAAAGGATCCTCGAAGATGTCTCAGCAAGCCATTAACTTCACCCTCAACGGCGTGCCGACCCGGGTGTCGGTGCCCGTGGACATGAGCGCCCTGGAGATGATCCGCAACGTCACCGGCCTGACCGGCACCAAGTACGGCTGCGGCGAGGGCGAATGCGGCGCCTGCACCATCCTGCTCGACGGCGTCTCCCTGAATTCCTGCCTGCTCTTCGCCGTCGAGTGCGACGGCCGCCAGCTCACCACCATCGAGGGCCTCGCCAGCGATCCGCTCGGCCTGCGCATCGAAAAGGCTTTCGTCGAAGCCGGCGCGGTGCAATGCGGCTTCTGCACGCCCGGCATGGTGGTGCAGGCGAAACAGTTGCTGCAGGACAATCCGCACCCGACGCGCGAGGAAATCCAGCGCGGCATCGAAGGCAATCTGTGCCGCTGCACCGGCTACGTGAAGATCATCGATGCCATCGAAGCGGCCGCTGGCGGGAAGGAGTCCTGACATGCCCGAAACCATCCAGAGGGATTCCCTCATCGGCAAGCGCATCACCAAGCTCGATGCGCCGGAAAAGGCCAGCGGCAAGACGCGCTACATCCAGGACCTGGACGTGCAGGGACAGCTCTACGGCAAGATCCTGCGCTCCAGCCGGGTGCATGCGAAGATCAAGCGCATCGACACCTCGAAGGCGAAGGCGCTCTCCGGCGTGCATGCAG
>Ga0208244_101151_pt1 | contig 16423 bp, 17 predicted proteins | sample SubbioCR12Aug_5A_FD_184828 | JGI IMG/M metagenome (GOLD analysis project Ga0208244, IMG submission 184828) | Serpentinite rock and fluid subsurface biosphere microbial communities from McLaughlin Reserve, California, USA - CR12Aug_5A (SPAdes) | ecosystem: Environmental > Terrestrial > Deep... | reverse complement strand
CATCCTGCCTGGGCCTGATGATACGCTGCGCATCTACCGGGCCGGGCACCTGATCGCTGCCCACCCCCGGCGTCCTGGCCGTGATGGTGTGGTGGTGGACGAAGCCCATGCCCACGGCCTGGCGGCACTCAGCGGCCTGCGGATCTCCTCCTGGCGCGACCGGCCCCTGCCCGACGTCGAGGTCAGGGATCTGGCGATCTATGAGCGCCTGGAGGCCGGGGAGGTGGCCCATGCCTGATTCCACCCTCGCCCGGATCCACGAGTCCCTGCGCCGCCTGCGGCTGACCAAGCTCCAGGAGCGGGTCGAGACGCTCCTCCAGGAGGCCAGCCAGCAGGATCTCCCCTACGCGGCCTTCCTCGACCGCTGCCTGGCCGAGGAGGTGGCAAGCAAGACCGAGCGCCAGGTGGCCATGCACACGGTCATGGCCCGGTTCCCCTATCTCAAGACCCTGGAGGCCTACGACTTCAGCTTCCAGCCGTCGGTTGACCGGAAGAAGATCCAGGAGCTGGCCACCGGCCGGTTCATCGACCAGGCCGAGAACGTGATCCTGCTCGGCCCGCCCGGTACCGGAAAGACCCATCTGGCGGTGGCTCTGGCCCTCAAGGCGGTGCACCGGGGCGTGCGGGCCTACTTCGCCTCCGCCACCAGCCTCCTGGCCGCCCTGACCCGGGCCTACGCCGAGAACCGCCTCGAGGACAAGCTCAAGTTCTACAGCGTGCCCAGGCTCCTGATCATCGACGAGATCGGCTACGTGCCCATTGACCGGCACGCCGCCCACCTCTTCTTCCAGCTCATCTCGCGCCGCTACGAGCGGGGCGCGATGATATTGACCAGCAACCGCGGCTTCGGCCAGTGGGGCGAGGTCTTCGGCGACCCCATCATCGCCACCGCGATCCTCGACCGCCTGCTGCACCACAGCATGACCATCAACATCAAGGGCGAGTCCTATCGGCTGAAGGAGAAGCAGAAGGCGGGGATACTCAAGCAGCCGGTGGTCTCCGTCTGATCCAGCCAGAGGGGGGTGCGTCAAGATTCGAGCATCGCAGGTGGGTCAAATTCCGAGCATCGTTGACAGGAGAGCGCCACCTCGGCCTCAGTCGCGCCCACCACCTGCTCCTCATCGGCGACGGCGCCGACTGGATCGAGGCCCTCGCCGGCCATCAACGCTGGAAAGCCACCTACCAGCTCGACTGGTGGCATCTGCGCCGCGCCATCACACTGGCTTTCCCCGGCCAACCCCGGATGATCCGCCGGCTCCTCCACTACCTCCATACGGGTCGCGGAGCTCGCCTCCCAGCCCTCATCCGCGCCGCCAAGGTCGCCGGAGGCGGCGATCCTCAGCGCCTCAACGATCTACTCGGCTACGTCCAGTCCAACATGCATGGCTTCTACGGAGCCGATCACCTTCGACCCTGCCTCTCCCCTCAAGCTCGCCTCGTCGCCGTCCATGGCTCCGGAGCGGTGGAGAAGCACATCGAACTGGTCATCGGCCGCAGGTTCAAAGGCCGCGGTATGCGCTGGACGCGCGCAGGCGCCAATCGCTTGCTCAAGCTCCGCCTGCGCCAACTCCAGCCACACGCGTAGGAGGCACCACACCAAAAGGAATCAGGGCGTGGCCCAGGAAATCCCCTCTGCGCCACGCCCCAACAGGGAGGCTGAGACCGAAGACCAAGGCCGAGCCTACCGCCTCTCACCTCGGCAAGTTTGGGACACTACTTGGGGTCAGAGCCCACTACGATACCTTGCGCTCGAGCCGCTCTGCGATCCAGATCTTGATGACCGACTGCCGGGTGACACCCAGGCGCTTCGCCTCGCGATCGAGTGACTCGACCATCCAGGCGGGGAAGTCCACGTTGACGCGCCGAACGTCCTGCAGGGGCCGACGAGCGCTCGACAGGTCGAGGTCCTCGGTGATGCCCTCACCCGCGTCGAACTTCTTGTCGAATTCGCTAGCCTTCATACAGCGCCACCTCCTCGACGCGGCCGGAGTCATTCACAAAGAGAGCTGAGATGCCGGTGCGCCGCTTCGCCAGCTCCGGCAGACGGTCCCAGAGTCTGCGGAACTGTGGGAGGTCGGGCAATGCGATGCTGTACTTGGCCTTGGAATCGCTCATCCGCTGGAGGAGTTCCCCGAGGACTCCGAGGAAGTAGTTCACTCGCATCGGATCCAGGGAACCTCGGCCCTTCGCCTCGATGATCCAGCGACGACCCGATTGAAGAGCATGGATGTCAATGCCCTGGCCCCGTCCCCAGGTGACCGTGACCTTCCAGCCGATGCCCTCAAGCCAAGCCTGTAGCTTGCGCTTCACGTCGTCCTCGGAGAGCGAGCCCATGGCCCCGACGGACGGGCTGCCTTCAACCGGTGGTAATGGCTCCTGCGAGACCTCAGCAGGATAGTTCCCGAGCTTGCCGTCGTGACGGAGACGCCGCACGACAAGGTGCTCGGCCGCAAGCGATCGCGCTATCTGGTTAACTCCCTGCTGGGCCGCGCCAGATCCGAGAAGCCGGTCGGTGATCTCCCGATCGGTCAGACCGGGCGCGGGGCGAACCAGGGCCAAGATGTTCCCTTTCAACGTCGCCACCGGTGCTCCTCACAAATGATCGACCGTCAGCGCTCACCCTCGCCGGACCGCCTCGCGGTCCGGCGTAGTGGTGCAGCGCCTTGTCCGGCTTGCTCTTTCCCTAGTTGCATCAGTGTGAATAGATCATTCCCAGCAGCGGCCTCAATAAGCGGGTTTGCGTCTACCATCTCTCGCACGATGTCTTTCAGGCGAAAGACGGTGACTCCTGCTTCTCGAAACAGATCGACTTCCTCGGGATGCCTCATCTCGTTGGCGACCAGTTCCCTTGACCATTCGCCGGGGAAGAGTCGTTTCCGCAGCTCAGCCTTCTTGGGGTGGTCGAACTTCTTCGCAACCCACTCAGCAACACCTTCCTTCAGTTCATCGAATGTCCGTTCTTTGGCGTTGTCTGGTCCGATGCCTCGTGCCTTCTGAATCCTCTTTGGGACCTTGCTGATGTAGGCAATGGGGTTTGTGGACACCTGTACCTCTATGTGTCGGCACTCGTGGTGTCCATCTAGGTGAGGCTTGAACGCAAGGATGTCGATCTCGTGGACGCCAAGCTTGATCCCTCGGATCGTGAAGTAACCTTGGCGGTTCAACCACTCTTCCACCACTTCTTCACCGAGCAAGGCCATATAGTCTCCTTCTCATGAGCCAAACACCGGCGATTAGCTGCCAAGCGCTACTCAACGAGGATTTCCTCACCCCACGAGCCAGTCGCGCTTTGTCAGCTGCATCGCCTAGTCAAGCCCCCGTCCCCAGAACGGCTCGTGCGCCTACGCGTCTTCCACCACTTCGGGCTCGCTGTGCCAGCGAACGCGCGCGCCTCGGCGCCCATGCGAGGCCACTTGCGACTCAGGGTGCGCGCCAACGCCAACGTGAGTCCTTCTTGCACGTCGTCGATATCGAGGCCGTACACGCCAGTGGAACATCCAATACACAACACCACGAGGCAATCGTTGACGCTCGTGATCTGCACCTCGGCCGCTCGTCGTCCGATATGCCTTGGAGTACTAACCCGGGCTGCGATGTCGATGGCTTTGCCGCGTCGCGGCAAGCTGACATAGATGCCGCGCTGCTTGTCGCGTTCGAGCTGGCCGTCCTCAATGCGCCGGAGGAGCCGTGCGGCCACCGCAAGATCCGCGATACAGGCGAACTTATTCTGTTTGGCGCGGTGGTCGTAAGCACGATAGAGCCATAGCTGCTTCTCGGCTGGCGTCCACGGTCCGTTGACATCAGAGTTCCAGACTAGGTCTTCGATGATGCAGTACTTTCCGACCTCCTCTGCGGCAAGGACGGAAAGTGCCAAGGAAGAGCCGTAGGAGCCACGCTTGAACAGATGAATGGAGTCGCCATGGAGGTCTAGCGCATTCTCGAAGGCGAGAGTCGCCATGCGCGGGAGATTTCCTCTTCGATACACGCCCACATCTCCTGTAGGGGCCTAACTCGAAATAGGCGCACAGAGCTCAATCCCCTTCGACACGCAGCGCCTCAATCACGTAGCCTACTAGCGCGTTATCAACGATCTTGGTTTGGCTAGAATGCCAGCCGGTGCCGACGGTAGTATGGAGCATCTCCTCGTGCCTAGCAGCGATTCTGTGAAAGCGAGTGAGAATCTCCGCGAAGGCATCCTCCTCGGAGATGCTGAGCATGTTGCGATTGTAGAAGAAGTTGTACGTGTACGTTCTGTCAATCGGCGGAACCAGTTCCGGAAGAATGTGGTGAAGGACCTTCGAATTGGCGACAATCCTTGCCTCGGCAACGCTCACAGTGAGAGCGCTTAGGGTAAACCAGATCTCCCGAAGTACGGGCCGGAACTCCGTGTCCGAGAGGCTGGCTAGCCGGAGAGACTGAAGCTTTTCTATCGAAGCGGCCTGGGCTCGAACGCTAGCCTTGATCTCGGGCAGTTCGCGGAGCTTCGTGGACCCTCTACCCACACGGTGCATTCCCCACGACGCAAGTGTGGCGTAGAGCCAATCGAAGAACTCGTCGGAGGAGATCGCGTCGGCCGCAGAGGGGTGGCTGCGAAGGCAGTCAAGGGTACGGAGATGGAAGTAGAGGCTAGGCCCGGAGAATTTCGCGGCCGCGTCAAAGGAGCGGAGCCAATGGGGCATGTCGGCGGAAAGCCGCTCGACTCGTTGTTCCATGCGACGGATCACCTTGGCTGAGCTTCCCATTGGAGCCCCCCACGTTCACGGCAAACAATGAGGACAGAAGCATGTGGGCCTAACGCCCAATCTCGAGTGCCCCGCATCACCCCCCACCCCCGAGCACCTCGATCATCTCGGCAATCACTTGGAGATGACCTTCCTCGCCTGTCAGCACGATGGACTGGAAGTCAGGGTTGTCGGGCTTCAACGTGATTGTTGTGTGGCGCCATAAACCGCCGTCACGGACCTTCTCGCTCTCATAACGCTTGACCGTGTACCGCTCGCCGGTCTCCGGGTCGCTTGTGTTGCGAAGCTGCACGAGCACGGTCTTGCCTTGCCGTGTGCCCTTAACGGGAGCGGCGAAAAGGCAGAAAGCGCCGTCCGGAATCGCGGGCTCCATAGACTTGCCAACGACTTGGGCGACGAACATGCCGGGCCGCAATCGGCGCTTCGTGTCGATGGAGGCCCACTCCCACTCCCCGTCATCGACATGCCGCGGGTCGCTAAACGCGCCGGCGGCAATCCTGAGCGGGACAACGGGCACGCAAGTGACATAGTGGTCCTCGGGGCGCGGCTTCTCAAGTCTGAGCCGGAACGGCGTCGGCATGGACGTTGCCGGGCTTTCAGCAGCCAGCCGCGCTCGGGTCCTGAATTCGGAAAGCCGCGTGCAATCCACCAGTTGGGGGAGGTTCGCGAGCGTGAACACTTTGCCTCTGGTCGCCAGCAAGAGCTTCTTCATGTCCTCGCGCCGAACACCGAACCCGCGCCCCGCGATGCAGGCAACCACCTCGAATCTCGCCTGACCCACGGGCTGTCCAGCCATCGCCAATGATCCCAGATGCTGGACGCGGGTTACCTTGTCACGCGCTGTGCCATCATCTTCGGTGACCTTGGCTTCAATCACGATCTGTGGATTGAACTCGTCGGGGATGATGAAATCCGGTGCCTGGTCGAAGCCCGCAACGCGTTCTGCCCGCTTGCTCTTGCGGTAGCTAATACCGTGGCTGTGAAGGGTTTCTTCAATGGCCGTCTCAAGGACATCGCCGACTAGCTCGCTCACCGAATCCCTATGCCCGGCGAAGGGCCTCCCGAGGAACCGTTCGTAGAGCAGCATGGCATACGGGACGCCAAGATCGGCGAGCGGCTGCAAGCTCCGCAAACCGCTCTCCGTGTCAGCCTTGTTGAGCCTGTGCAGGATATCTTCCCGCCCGTGCGGCGCCCCATCAGTCAGTATTTGGCACGCGGTGGTCACCAGCGCCCGGACGCGCTCGCCAGTGAGACTGCCGTCGGCCCTAAGCGGTGTGTCTGGGGCCATGCGAACTCTTCGATCGATGGCGCGGATGGCGCTTTGAGAAACCTGCACACCCGTGCGCTGGAGCGTGACATACGCCCATTCGGGAGGGGTGAATCCCAGCATGCTTCGCAGAACGATCAGGGCGATCGGCACTTTCTGCACCGCCGCAAGGACCGGCTCGGGCGAAAGGTTGCGAAAGCTTCCCGTGGCGCGCTTTAGCGCTTCATATCCGCGCTCGAAGACCGGGTACTCGACAAAGCCGGGGCCCTTGGGCAGGGTCAGGAATTCGGATTGCAGGCAGGAGAAGATTTCATCGATGTAGGCGTCGAGATCCCGCTGGACTTCTTCGAAGGGCACCTCAAAAGGAAACGGCATCGCGGGTCCTCTCTTCTGACTCGGCCGCTGCAAAGAGCGGTCCCACGGGGGCAAATACCCGCTTATCGGATGCAAGATGTTCAAGAAGGTGCTCGGGATCGGCGAGCTTGGTTACACCCCGCTCAAAGCGATCCAGCTTCTCCTTGGTTGGCACGTTGCGGTCCCAACGCTCCCTCAAGTTCCAAACCGCCATGCGCGTCAAGTGGCCAAAGATGATGCAGCGCGTGTCTCCTTGGGTTGGTTTCCGGCCCGCTTGCGCGAGCTGCGCAAGGTCGCGGGCAACAATAGTCGCAAGCTGTTCGGCGGACTGAAAGAGCCACTCCCGGGGGGCCTGCCCCCTGTCACGGCAGACGAAGACCGTATCGACAATGGAAGAGGCGGTGCCGTGTATGTGGATGGAGCCTCCCATCTCGGCGGGGCAGGGCAAGGATGCCGAACAGGTCAGACCTGCATCAAGTATGGCAACGCCGACGGCGAAGTATGCCTCGAGTTTGTTGTGGTGATAGGTGAAGGCAAGTGGCGCGCCCGGCTTTAGCGCTTCAGCCATCAGGGAATAGGCTCTGGCCAGGCCTTCCGTGAAGTGCTCGAGGCCGCGCAACTGTGTGACATTGCCAGTCAGTTCTTCGGCATTGCGCGTAGAGGCGCGATCAAAGCCTTCGGACTCGCTGCCGACAAGGCGGCGCAGCCACACGTAACAAAAGTCCATCAGCTCACCGTACTGCACGTTCCCGAAATACGGCGGATCCGTGAAGACAGCATCTAGGCTGTCCGGCTTCAGCTCTACGGCTGTCGCATCGGCGCAATGAAGGGCGACTTTGCGCCGCCGTACACCATTGCGTCCTTCGCCGATCCACTCGCCCTCGATCGGGACCTGCACGTTCCGGGAGCCGCGCCGCTGCACCTCGAATGGCGCTTCGCAATAGCGCTTGGCTTTGGTGTATTTGCCGATGATGTTCGTCCACCCACCGGACCCCACATTCGTGCCGTGGCCATTGGTGATGCCCAGGAGATTAGACTCGCACTGTACCAGACCCACGGGGAAGCCGTGCACTGAAAAGATGTCGAGTGATTTCAGCGCCCAGGTGTCATAGCGGCAAAGCATGTTCTGGTAGCGCAGAAGGTCGGATAGATTGGTGGCGAGTGCATGGCGCACTCGCTCGTTCCCCACCTTGTGAATCAGACGGCAGCTCAGTTCCAGGCCAAGGAGCTGTCGCTCATTGAACATCTGCCCGTAATGGCTGTAGCCCCAGCGGTGTAGGCGGTCAGTCTCGTCACCGGGCATAATCTGCTGATCCGGGATGAAGCGCGCACGAGTCCGCCCCCAGCGCTCCGCGGCACCAGCAACACGGGTGAGGTCCTTTGCGTCCGGCTTCTTGAAAAAGCGGCCCTTGTGCGCGGCCTTGCGCCGCGGGTTGAAGTACTCGATGGCAAAGAGGCGGTGGCGCAAGGGACCTTCTGCGGCCCGAGGATAGCGGTTCTCATGGCCGCACTGGCGACAGATACAGTGGTTGCGGCCCGCGGGACCCTCAGTGTGCAATCCTGCATCGCAGGTCCGACATGCGCCAGGGTTCTTCCGATCCTTGACTTCATTCAGCTCGCCGCAGTCCGGGCAGACCAGCACGTTATACGGGTGGCGGGAGTCTTCTGACAGGAGATAGCCGGGGAAGAGGTCAATCGGCTTGGCGCAGGAATCGCAGTCAATGACCTTGACCCAGAGGAAGTACTTCACCGGCACATTGGTGTCGCCATACAGCGGGCAATCTGTGAGATAGAGATCCCCAATCTCGGCGCGGAGCCTACTGAGCAAGCGGCCAGCTTCCTTCTCATAGTGGTCAATGTCGAGATGCTCGATCTCTTCACGCACGATCCACGCCGCCATCGGGTTTATGTCGAAGCCCGTGATATCGCAGCCGACACGGTTGGCTTCGATCAGGGGCGTTCCGCCACCCATAAAGGGATCGGCCACCTTGCGGCCTGGGAAGTCATTCGCGGTGAAGTAAGTGTCGGCAAGTGGAGCATCGCCGAATTCAGCAAGGGCCAGCGCGCGAAAAAGCGTTCCCGGCCGTCGCGCAAACCACTTGTGCACGGCGATGATGGGCCGGTAGTTCTGCTGAATCTGCTTCTCCCGGAGCGCCATGCCGGCGATCAGGGGGATGTCAAACCGCTCTTCGATGCTCACGTTTCCACAAGACCTTCCATGGACCATTAAGTTCGTTTGGGCGCCTAACGCCCAGCGGCGCGCAGCGCCGTCAGCTGCATGCTATCGTTGGGCGCCTCCTCCGTAGGCAGGTCACCACGTGAGCGCAGCCGATGCCTGCCATGTCGGTAATCGCATCCATTTCGGAGTAATGAGCACCTCTCTACCGCTTCGCCGTTCGGCTGCCGCATAACGGAGGCCGAATGGTCGGATCGTTGCCCATCCCCGGTACATTTGACGGATCTGGGGACAGTCATCGTAGGTTAACACCCACGCCGCGTCCCGCATCGACTTCAGCCGAGCCGCAAGGGCGGCGTGGTATTCGGCATTCAAGGCGTTTAGATAGAGGGTCTTCCCCTTGGCGAAGTACGGTGGGTCAATGAAGAAGAAGGTGCACTCTGAATCGAGGCGCTCGATGAAGTCTATCCCGTCCCGACAGGACACATGGATTCGGTCGCGGTATTCGGCAATCCTCTCGCATCGCCGCCGAAGTTCGGACTTGTTAAATCTGGCATCGAGCTTCCACTTGCCCTTCTGACTCACCCCCCCAATAGGGCCGCCGTTCATGATGATCCCTGACCGATTGCATCGGTTTAGGTAAAACGCTGCAAATCCCCGGCGGAGCCGAGACACCCGACCCGGATTCCTGTACACATCTCGCTGGCGGCGCCACTCAGCCATGCTCACACGCGTCTTCGCTACCATATCTGCGAGCGGCTGTGGCCGGTTCACGGCGGTCCACCAGAAGTCGTGAATGGCTCGGTCCGCGTCGTTGACATAGATCTCGTGCGTCTCCTCAAGGTACAGTAAGCTGAGTGACGCGCCAGCCCCGCCAGCGAAGGGCTCAGCGGTCGCTCGATCTCCAAGTCCGTTCAACTTTCGGACTTGGCGCAGTAGCCCTGCCATCGCTGACTTGCCGCCGGGATACCGAAGAGGGCTACTCGTGTTCATCCCGCAGTATCCTCCGTATCCTTCTCCAACATCAGACGGAACAGTGGTTCCGTGCGGAGCCAAAACTGAAAGATATCCCGTTCGCTGGGCAGATCAGATGAGTGTACGAACCCGTGCAGATCACTAATCGTGAATGGCGCAGCTGGATCGTAGCGAACCGCCTTCTCTACCTTCTTGGATTCCGCGGCAGTCAACCGCTCCTTGGCAATCCGTATGATCTCAGGCACGAGTTGCTTCATCGTCGGCACGCCGAACGGAAGTCTCCTGCCCTCTTTCCTTTCTAGGTTCGAGATAATCCTAGGAAGCTCACTGATACGTTCGAGATAGTTGACGACGGCGAGCTCAAGAAACACGCGGAGCAAGACGGAACCTGCGTTGGGATAGTCCTTCCGCTTGAGCCTAATCAACTCGCGGCGAATGTCGGTGAGTCGCGCATTGCCGAACCTGACCCTAAAGTCACGCGGCAAAACCGTGGTGCTCTCTGGCTTCGTTCTCCTTGGGGTAGACGGTGACTCCGGCTTGTGGCTGGGTGACGCCACGGAGCCACCGTGAATGACGTCGGAGGGCAGGAACGAGCCTCGCTTTGCTGCCGGTCGGTCCTTCGAATCCCATCCTTCGAAATACGCGCGGATATTGTCGTTGGTGTTTAACGTTCGTGACGACTGCTTGCCGAGGGCAACATCGGTCACCAACTTGGCAAAGCCGCGAACGAATTCGCTCTTCGTTGTCGTCCCGCGCAGTCCGTGATCTGGGTCGGGTTCAACCTTGAGGTAGTCGCGTCCCACTGAGGAGTCGAAGACGCGTTCCAGCGTCGTGAAGAGCTTGGCCCTCGGATTGTCCAGCTTGGCCTTTACTTCCTCGGGAAGATCGAGTGACCGTGCCATGTCCGCTATGGCTCTTGTTTGACGGGCCTGCTGGATGTCCGCAACAGTGAACCCAAGATCGTCCCGGAGTTCGTCGTTGCTGTAGCCTTCCGCAAGCTTTTCGAGGATAAAACTCGCACGATTTTCAGCTTGCCAGGCGAGCACGGGTGTGCCGATATGGCGGCCCGCAATTTGGCGGTCAGTGGCGCGGCGACTTGGGGCGGTGGTCACCGGAATCCGTGCAAGGGCAAGCGGATCAGCAATACGCCGAGAGAGTCGCTCGACCTGACGCTGCAACGAGCCTTCAAGTAGGCCTGGCTCACGTAGCGCCTTCAGCGCCGCGAGTCGACGATTGCCCTCCACGACGACATGACGCCCATTCTCAATGACCGCAAGAAGTGGTTCGTTCGGAAAGTAGCCACGGGACGCAATGCTCTCAGCTACCTCAATCGCCTTGTCGTGTTCGAAGAAATACTGAATGATCTCGCGTGGCGCTCGAGCCGATGTCTCACGACCAAGACGTGGGTTCTTCGCATCCAGATGGAGGCTGGCGACGGACAGCCGCTTGGTGGGCCAGATGTCGGTTGCCATCGTTTGTCTTCCTCCCCAGAGCTACTCGTTTCGGACCGCCATTGGGGCGTCTGTCTTCGTGCGTCTAACAAGAACTAGGCGGAACTACCTAACCCTCCCAAGAAGAACATAGCGATCGCTGCAGCCTAGCACTCATCATGGTGAACCTACTGATGCACCCCATTCCCTCCAGTTTCCTTATGAGCCGCGAACCGCAGCGGCCTTCTATGAAGGCTGCACAGCTAACGCGACGGACCGTCGGGGTCTGACGTACGGCTAAGCGCTTGATAACCGCGAGTGTTCGCCAACTTGGTCACGATCTGACCAACCAGCGCCTGCCGGGCTGTGCGCCGTTGAACTCTGACGCCGAGCTGCTGTGCCAACGCACGAAGATCGGCGAGACCGTACATGTCCTCTGATGCAAGCCGTTCACGCACCTGGTCAATTGTGAAACTGGCGAGCTCAGTGATGATCGTCTGCACGCGGACTGGGTCCAGCGGAGGACGCGCGGCCTGGGCCGGCCGCGGCTTTGGCTTCTCGAGCCCGATAGCACGAGCCAACACGGGATTCGCTTCAGCCTGTGAAAGGAAAGAATCAAGGCGCTCTAGAGCCGCCGTCAGCGACCGGGTGTCCTCAATTGTGGGAACGAGAGCAAGATGCGCCTGGATCTCTTTCAGGAACTCAACGAGAACTTCCAGTGACTCGGTCGCCCGCTGCTTTTCTTCGGCAGTTGGCAGACCGGCTACCAAGTGCTTCAGCACGCCAAGCATCTTTGCCGAGCGCGCCGCCTTGGATGGACCGAGGTGCGTCATACTGGGAACCTCTTGAGGAACTCCTTTGTGATCGACTGGTACTCGTCTTTGCCTGCTGCCATCTTGGCATTGGGGCTCGGATGAGCCCACACGGGCACACTTGCCTCGGCCGCCTCGCTATAGCCAATCAACTCAGTAGTGTGCTGTTCGAAGCACACGGGACCTAGGATCGTCGGGACTTCCCGCATCTTCTCCTGATGGACGCTGGTAATGCGCGCACCGCCGATGCGAACCTTCACGAAGATCACTCCTCCCAGCTTCGCAACTGCCGGATGAGCCCCGGCCTCACCCGCGAACGTGCGTGCCGACTCAAGCATCTTGCCGATCTTATCGACTTTCTGCCTCAGAATGCTGAGCCCTATGGTCGACAGGTGGTCTGGAATGGCCGTCACGACGTAGTAGTCGCTGACGACCAGCGCGTTCTGCGTCATCAAATATAGATTCGGCGGGCAGTCGATGAGAATGTAGTCGTACTCGTGGTCGACCTCCTTAATGGCGGTCCTCAGGAAGGTTCGATCTCGCAAAAAGGCCTTGGCATTGCGCCTAAGGGACTCCACGTTCGGGAACACGCCTCCCACTGCTGCGCCGCCAAGGTCTTCCCCGATCAGATCGATGTCGCACGGAACCACGTCAAGGCCGTCAATGCGCGCACGACCATCCAGGACTTCGATTGGAGAGCGCCAAATGAACCTCTTCGTGTCAACGGCTTTCTTCTCCTGGTAGCGCTTGTACATGTCTTTGATCGTGCCAGCCCGCTTCTTGAATTGCTCCCACTTTTCGTAGGGCGCACAAAGGAACGTCAGGTTAGTCTGAGGATCGATATCGATGAACAACACTCGCTTCCGGTGGTGGCCAGCCAAAGAGCACCCGATGTGATACGTGGAGGTAGTCTTGCCGACCCCCCCTTTGTAGTTAATGAAAGACACCACGGTAGCCATCCTGCCAGACCTCCCACCGTTCGCGACTGATCGTGCAGCCTGACGCAATACCCGTCACCCGCGGCCGCAGCGCGGCCGTCGGGTGCATGAGCGGGTTAGCTGGCGGACCGATACAAAGCCGTCCACAGGATAACCGCCCAGGCAGCCAGGAAAAGGACCATGATGATGCCGTACACGACCCGTTGACTGCCTGATGCCCAACGAAGCGTCGAGTGTTGTCTGAGGTGAAGGACGGCCTCGATCTCCTTACAACGCGCGTACTTGTGTCGTTTCACCGCGTTGAGCTGCAGAGCAAAAGCCCAGACGCCGATAGTCAACACGATACCCAAGAGACTCAGGACGATTAGGACCGGGCGAAGCGAGTCCTCCTTCGAAGCCGCCAGGATGAAGCCCATCAGTATCAGACTACCTCCCCAGATCACGCTGGTTACGGACCACACGAGGCTATCGTGATGCTGGGCCGAGTCCTGGGCTGCTTGATACTCGACACGAAGGTCATCTGTCGAGGGTCCGCTGCCGCCGGCCTGCTGCTTCGCTGGCTGGGCCGGGTCAATGTGATGCGTCACGGGTCGTGGTTCATCCTCCCTCCTGTCCCTGTCCAGCTAGCGCCCGCGATAACCCGCGGCAGCGCAGCGGCGCGTAGCCGCCGTCGGGTTCATCGCGTAGATCTCGGGCTTCGTGGACACACATCGAGCCCTCATGCTGTCGCGGCGGAACTCTTCAAGCAACTGCCTCTCCACTCGACCACAATTGCGGCCTCAATGATGCGCTTCACCGACGGGGGAACGATAGGAGGGGTGCGGCTTCCCAGCGATCTGGCGATGTGGCGCGCCACGAGGGGCCTCCCATCATCTCTTAGGCCAAGTTGATTTCTGGCTTCAGCCTCCAAGGCCGCGTAGTCAGCGACTTCCCCCTCGAGTTGCTTCTCCCACTTCTCGGGAAAACATGCGGCCTGGTCAGCGACTAACAGGTCGGCTGGCGGCGTGGTTGGCTGCCCCACCAGTGACAACAGCTCCCTAGACTTGCGACGTGTCTCTGGATCGGCAGAGCTTGCGTCGTAATCGAACACCAGGTAGACGGGGATGCCGAGCTCGTTGAAGATGCGATAGAGGCGGTCCATCTGCCCCTTACCACCACAGTCAACGACGCTGACATTCAGGTTGTCCAACCTAAGCCCGAACGTTTCGGCATAGATCGGGAGCGAGTACTGCTCCGTCGGACCTTCGACAAGAATCACCCTGCGAGCGAAGAACCCCTCACTGCGATTCGGGTGATATGCATTGGCGTAAAGCTCGCGGATCGCATGTGCCGTCGGGGTGGTGCTGGGGTGCCGTGCCTTGAGATCGTCGATGAGTTTCTGCATGGGCAGTTGCCACACGCGAGTCCGGATCGTCGACTTGCCATCAGCGTTCTCCCGCACCGCTTCGCATCGAATGATCTCATCGAAGGCCGCTATGTCGACGAGTAGGCCGGAGTGCGTTGAAAAGAACACCTGGTCTCCCTTGCGTGAAATGTCCAAGAAAACACGCCGAAGGGTTCGTTGAGCCTGCGGATGCATGTAGATCTCCGGTTCTTCGACAGCAAGAAGAAGGGGCTTCTTCTTGCTCGCCGCGCTGCCGGTCACCAGTTCTGAGTACCCCCGAAGGATTGCGAAGATGATGGCGCGTTGTAGGCCGTGCCCTTTGTTCTCAGCAAGGTTTCGGAACCCGTCGTCCGCGTAAAGCTTTGGAGAGGTGAGAACGACTTCCAGGGTCGGAGCTTGGAACTCGATCTCAAGATCACATTCCATGTACTCCTTCAGCAGACTGTTGAGTCGGTCCTCCGTCTTGACAATGCTCCCAAGGCGGTCTGGACCGCCCCCACGGTTCAGCCGGCGTTGCAGGTTCTTGACCACGCCCTCCAGTTCACCACGCTGGTCGGCCGTCACGCCTTCGATGATCGCGGAAAGCAGCCGTCCAAAGGGATTGCTCTTGGTGGCCTTGGTCTCGTCGGTCAGATCCCGGACAGCCGGAACCAGGACGAAATGCGGCAGAGACCCCTTCAAGACGTTCGCATACCCCTGAGGATTCTGGATCCAAACGTCCTCGAAGTCGGCTGGCGTCAAGTGTGCTACGGCAAACTCCTTCGCCTTCTCCTTCCATGCTCCCACCTTGGGCTTGGAGGGTCCCACGAAGTCGGCAAAGCTGACCCCGTTCACGATGAGTGAAGCCTTCTCTGTCCACCAGTCGTCGATCGCCTTCTGGGATATCTCGCCTTCGCGTAGCCACGCCAGCTTTGGTTGCGGTTTCGAGTAGTGCTGTCCAATCGATACAGATCGCTCCCCAGTGCCCTCTGGCTCAGCCGTGAGGACCGCGGTGCGTGCAACATGAAAAGAACCGTCAGAGCGCAGATAGTGAGCAAGACGCTCTCGCTCCTCTTCCGAGAGCTCCTGAAAGATCGCCTCAACTCGGATTTCTCTCTTGGTATCGCCGTTCCAGAAGGTCTCGTCGTCTATCTTGGGGGCGCTCGGGTTGAAGAAGAAGTCGAGAGAATGGAGGATCGCAGACTTCCCAGCGTTGTTTGCCCCAACGAGTGCATGGAGTGAGCCGGTACTTAGGGCGACGTCTTCACACGAGCGGAAGTTTCTAATTCGTAGCCAAGTAAGTTTCATCGTGATCTCTCGTCGGAACCGTGGATCGATTCTTGAAACTCGGCGACCCTGATCTAGAGTCGCTCACGTCCTCCCGAGATCTGACAAGAACTAGGCGGAACTGCCTGACACCGCCAACATAGCGTCCGCTGCAGCTCAACACCTATCAGGGTCAACTAACTAGCGCTCCCAATTCCCTCCAGTTTCCTTATGTGCCGCGAATCGCAACGGCCGGCCGGCCGGTGTGATAGGCAGATCTGCCCAATCCGACCCGTGCCGGAACGCCGACGGCCCCCTGAGGCGCGCCGGTCCCCCTTGGTCCCCATTATCGGGTTCCTGGGGCACCGCCGCAATCTTGGATAGGCCCTCCCCGCCCAGACTACCTCGTCCGCACTCGCATCCCGTCCCGAAGACCCTCCGGGGGAGCCGCGACCACCCGATCGCCGACCTCCACGCCGCTGAGCACCTGCACCTGCTTCGAGGTGCGCACACCGATCTCGACCGGCCGGAACCGGGCGATCCCTCCGATAACCACGAACACCCCGGTGCGTTCGAGGCGGGTTACAATTGCCGCCGCCGGCACCAGGAGCGCATCGGCCGCAACGACGCCCGTCCCCTCAATGTCCACCTGCACCCCAGGCCGCAGCAGCCGGTCAGGGTCGGTCAGGGCGACCTTCGCGCGGATGGACCAAGCCTGCCCGACACCGAACCTGGGATCGGCCACCCGCGACAGCTCCGTGATCTTCGCCGGGAAGACGCGGCCGGGATAGGCATCGGAGCGCACCTCCAGATCCTGCCCCTGCCTGACCTTGGCGACGTCGCCGGCCGCCAGGTCCACGGTCACCCAGACCTCGCGCAGGTCGGCGAGCGTGAGCAGCGCGGTCCCGGGTGTGACCAGTTCTCCAACCTCGACGTTCTTGCGGACGACCGTGCCTGCGATCGGCGCCGCGATAGTCGTTGAGGCCAGTTGCGCCCGCGCGGCGCGCAGCGCCGCCTCGGCCTGCCTCACGGCAGCGCGGGTGGTGGCGAGATCGGCCGCGCGGATGCGCTCCTCTGCGGCCGCGGCCCGGGCCGCGGCG
>Ga0208244_101150_pt1 | contig 16434 bp, 10 predicted proteins | sample SubbioCR12Aug_5A_FD_184828 | JGI IMG/M metagenome (GOLD analysis project Ga0208244, IMG submission 184828) | Serpentinite rock and fluid subsurface biosphere microbial communities from McLaughlin Reserve, California, USA - CR12Aug_5A (SPAdes) | ecosystem: Environmental > Terrestrial > Deep... | reverse complement strand
CCCTGCCGATGCAGTGGCGTTACAATCTGGATTACTCGTGCGGGATGCTGACGGACTTCGCGGCGCACCAGCTCGACATCATGCAGTGGGCGCTGGGAAAGGACGGCGAGGAGCCGGTGGCGATCGAGAACATCACGGGGCGGCTGCCGCCCGCGTCGGAGCTGTACAACACGCTGGCGGAGCCGTTCAGCTTCGAGGTCGTGTACGCCGACGGCGTGCGGGCGCATGTCTCGTCCGAATACAAATACGGGTGCCGCTTCATCGGCGAGGGCGGCAGGGAGGTCTACGTGACCAACGGCAAGCTGGAGACGACGCCCGCCGAGCTGGTGCGCGAGAAGATCCGCGAGGGCGAGGTGGTGCTGAAGCGCAGCGGGCAGCACGAGAAGGACTTCATCGAGAGCGTCTACAGCGGGGCGCCGAACCTCTCGCCGGTGGAGGCGGGGTTCACGGCGCTGCTGCCCGCGCTGCTGGCGCACATCGGGATGCGGCTGGAGCGGGCGAACCTCAAGTGGGACGCGGCGCGCGGGCGGTTCGCTGGGGGCGACGCGGAGGCGGACCGGCTGCTTGAGCCGCGCCTGCGCGGGCCGTGGGCAATAAGTGATTTTCGCAAATGTTAAGTGGTTGGTATTAATGAGGTAATTCTGGCTCTGTATTCTGACGGTGAGATGCCGTATACCCTTTTGAATTGTCGTGAGAAATGATAAATGCACCCGTAGTGGACGTATAAAGCAATCTCACTAACAGATAATGGTGTCTCGATGAGAAGTTTTGCCGCGCGCTCCATGCGTGCCTTGAGTTGAAACTGTTTTGGCGAGAGCCCTGTCGCCTCGCGGAAGATCACGCGCAACTGCGGAGCGCTCAGCCCGGCTTGCCGCGAAGCCTCGGCCACGGAGAGCAGGTGGTCTTTGTCCGACACCAGGCTCTGCCGCATGCGGTCTACCACGGCGAAGTGACGCGCCGGCGCGGTGTCGCTGTGCCACAAGGCCTGTGCGCGGGCGAAAATGGCGTGCGCCTGCGCCGACAACGCGTGCTCGACACCGAACGCCTCGGCGTGCGAGGTGTCGAGCAGATCCTGAAAGAGCCGCGATAGCAACGGCGTGGCCTCGAAATGCTTGACCGGCTGGTCCGGCGTGATGCCGGACCGGCGCAGGAGCGGCAGCACACCCTCGGCATCGACCTCCACCCATTGGTTGTCCCATCCGGTCTCTTTGTCAGCCCGGTAAGCGTGCCACACGTCTGGGAACACAAAAAGCAACGCGTTGCCGGATATGGACAGCTCGCCGCTGGGTTCCGACCGGAATCTACCCGCGCCGCTAATCACGTTGACCAACGTCAGCGTGCGCAGCACGCGCCCGGTCTCCCATGAATATCGGTGGTCTACCGGATGCTGGCCGTCTGGGAAACGGCTGTAATGTGGGGCGTAATGGTTGTAGCCCAGCGAGCGCACCCGGAACGGCCATCCCCGCGTCACGGGTGTGTCCTGATAGTATCGCGAGTAGAAATCAGGCTTCGTCATAAAGGGAAGGATAAGGGATGAAGGATGAAATGGGAAGATTGAAAGGCAATCGAAAATGGTAAAACAATAAGCGTTCTGGGTATTTATCGGATTGCATCGATGGCGTAACATTATGCACAGTTCTAATGGTGCATTTTCTTGTTCAAGGAGGAGTGTCATGCGATTCAAGGTTGTTTTGGGTGTGTCGCTGGCGATGTGCTTGTTCGGGGCTCTGAACATCATGGCCGAGCTTCCGAACGCGGTGGGGCTGCGCGAGATCGCGACTGCCGGAACGAATAATCAGACGCTGACCGTCACCGGCACGCACCTGATCGAGGGCACGGTACGCAAGACCGGCACAGGCGCGTGGACGGTTCCGGCGACCACGGTCTTCAGCGGCAGCCGCGCGGCTTGGGACGTGCTCGCGGGTAGCGTCGCCCTGACCGGCATCGGCGCTGGCAACGAGATGGAACTGGCGGCCGCGCCTGCCGCCGTGCTGAATCAGGCCGCGCTCTGGATGGCTGCGGACACGAACGTGATCTACGCGGAGAACGGCGGCGTGAACGAGGTCTCGGCCTGGCTGGATGTGCGCGAGCCGGACACGGAAGCGCCCTACATCTACACGCGCGCGGTCAGCAAGACGAACTTTACGAACGCGGTGCCGGAACTGAAAACCTCCGGCGCGGGTCCGGACAACGCGCTGCCCTACCTCTGGTTCGGCGGCTATCACAGCGGGCGCTGGATGGACTGGACCGATCCAGCCGGGGCGAGCAAACACCTGAACACGATCCATCATGCGTTTGTGGTGCACGGTGCGCACGATTCCTACGGTTATTTTCTGGGCATCACGGTCGGGGACACGACCCTCTATCCGCTGGATTTCCGCAAGGGAAATCCTGAGACGCCGACCGGCGCAGATGGCACGATCTGGGAGAACGCCGCACTCGGCTACACCGCCACGGCGCTGCGCACCGGCCGCACTTTCCTGAATCGCGCGCTGGTGGACGGCGCGGCCACGCCCGTGCCGCGCGATTATCAGCTCATTTGCGCCGAGGTGGGGTGCCGGCCCGCCAACGCCGGGAATTTTTTCAACTGCCGCAACCTGTTCCCTGCTTCCGGTGCGCGTGTCGGCGGCGACCGGCTGTGCGAGGCGGTAATCTTCACCAACCGGCTGAGCGAGACGGATCGGATCAGGGTTGAGCACTACCTTTGGCAGAAGTGGTTCGGGCGCATGCCGCAGATGCCGGGCGGATTGAACATCGCCGCGGGCGCGACCGGCGCAGTCGAGGTAGCATCGGCCGGAACGTTGGACTGCCAAGCGCGCGGCGACGGGCGGCTGGTCAAACAGGGCGGCGGCACGCTACGGTTGACGGTTGATAAAGATACGCCGCTCGCTGGGTTCACCGGCGGATTCGGTTTCGACGACGGACTTGTCGATATGCAAGTCCCGGTGGCGGTCGATGTCGCGTCCGGCGTCTGTTATAGCAACCACAATTTCACCCTTCGCCGGAGCGCGGCGGCAGCGGGAACCGTCGTCAAGAGCGGAAACAGCGAAATGGCCGTCACCGCATTGCCGGACGGCGCGACCGTCGAGGTCCGGCAGGGAGTGTTGAACCTCTCACAGCCGCTAGCCACAGGTTTCCCTTCGGCAATGCGCGGTGTCATTCCCAATCCGACCTTCGAGGGACTGGCGACTTCGCAAAAGACCTTTTTCAACGGCGAGACCTTCGGCGGCTGGACTGCCACGGTGGTGGATGCCAATTCCGTGCGCATCATCACCGACGGGCAGTGGTACGCTTCCGGCTCTCCGCTGATGCCACATCCCACTCCAGACGGCACCTGCTTCCTGCTCCTGAAAGGGGTCGGCCACATTCAGACCACCTTCACATTGCCGACCGCAGGCGTGTACGCGCTCTCCTTCATCGCTTCGGGGCGCAAGGCTTCAGACGGGCACTCGTTCGAGATCATCATCAACGGAACCACGCGCGTGGCGACCGTGCCGACTTACTCCGCGGACTGGCAACAGTACCGCTACCGCTTGCCCTGGTTGCCTACAGGCGAGCACACCCTGCTGCTGAAGACGGTCAGCACGGGCGACATCGCGTCGGGGCTGGACGACTTCCGGCTGGATCTGGTGGATACCGTGGAATATGTGAACGTCATCTCCAACGCCTGTTTTGAATGCGTTGAAACCGGCAACCACGCGAAAACGTTCTCTTTCACGAACGGCACGGGAAAAGGATGGGCGTTTTCGGACGGCGGCAACGGCGGCTACGTTCATGTCAAGTCGCAGGGCTCGTTGTTCCGCGTCTATGACGCGACACCGCCGCGAACCATCGAAGGTTCGCCCGCCTGCAACCTGCAGGAGTTCGGCCGCCGGAACCTGTATATCTATGGCGACGGCATCGCCGCGACGACCGTCACCTTCCCAGAGGCGGGCGACTACACCCTGTCGTTGCGCGTCTGCCGCACACGCTTCACCCATTTGGAATGGAGCAGCGCGTCCGAGATGACCGTGATGATCGACGGCTGCGTGACGCAGATGGTCACAACTGCACGCGATGTGTACGAAACAAAAACCATCGGGCCATTCACCGTACCCGCGAACACGCCGCTGACCTTGCGCCTGAGCGGCACGCACGGGACGTGTCTCATTCTGGTTGATGACATTCTGGTCGCCAAGGTCGACTCGCCCGACCTGATCCGCAACGGCGGTTTCGAGACCGCCTCCGATTGGGCGTTCGTGAACGATCCGGACGCTTTGGCAACCAACAAGGTGCTGGCCGAACGTTTCAGTTATGCGTCATTCACGACTCATTACGGCACCAATGTGTTCGAGGGCGCTTACCGGCTGAAATTGTGCGATACCGGCGCGGCTTTGCAGACAATCACCGTCAGCGAGTCGGGCGTGTACCAGTTCGTCTGCCACGCCAACAGCCGGGACATCGGGTCATACGGCGAAAATCCGGTCGCGATCAAACTGATTGTCGGCGCGGTCACCAACACGATCGGCCTGTTCACCCCATATGACCGCACCTTCCGGCGCCACGCCTTCCTGTTCAATGCGCCCGAGGCTGGCGCGTACACGCTCCTGCTGGAGGGGCAGACACCGTGGGCGGGAAAGATCGGGGAGGCATTCGTCAACGACCGAACCACCTTGATTGACAACGTCTCGGTGCGTAAGGTCGAGGTTGACGAGGCTTGCCCGCGCGTGCCCGGGAAGACCGTGCTGGAAGTGGCGGAGGGTGCCAAGCTGCTCCTGAATTATGTAGGCACACGGAAGGTGGACACCGTGCGCTATGCCGGGCAGACCCTGACAGGGGCGATCAGCAACGCGACCCATCCGGCGTTCGTGATCGGCGCGGGGAGTCTGTACGCGCCGGCAAAGGGGACGCTGCTCAGGGTTTTCTAAAATACCTACGTTAAACCAAAGGGGGACGGAATGAGACAATCAAGAATCGCATCATTGCTTTGTATGGGCAGTCTGGCGGGGGCCATGGCCGTGTGCGCGGCGACGCCGCGCAGTCCGCTGATTCCGATGGGGGCGATCACGGGCAAGCCGGATGAGCAGGCGGTGCGGAAGACGCTCGAAACCTACAAGGCGGTCGGCATCGACCAGTTCCTGATTTATCCGCGCAGCGGGTTGGAACTGGAATACATGAGCGAGGAGTGGCTGCAGGTCTGCGAGTGGTTCTGCAAATACGCCGAAAGGCTGAACATGGCGATCTGGCTGTACGACGAGTACAACTGGCCGAGCGGATCGTGCAAAGGCCGCGTGCCTGCCGAAAATCCGGATTTCGAGTGCAAGGAGTTCGCGGTCTACAAGCAGGAGGACGGCTCATACCGCTGGAAGGTCCATTCCTCGCCGGGCTGGGTCGACAACTACAACTTCAAAGCTATGGAGCGCTTTATCGAGCTGACGCACAAACGCTACGAAGAGCGCTTGAAAAAATACATGGGCTCCACCATTGTCGGCATTTTCACCGACGAGCCCGCACACGGCGTGCCGATCCGTTTCGACGGCACGCCAGCCGCGCGGTTCCGGTATTTCGATGGTGCCGAGGATGAATACAAAGCCGCGACCGGACGCGGTCTGCGGGAGGATGTCGAAGCGTATCTGGCGGACAACGCCAAGGACGAGGTGTGGGCTGTTTACTGCGGGCTCTTGGGGCGGCGTTTCCGTAAGGCTTTTTTCGACCCGATCCGCGCATGGTGCGACTGCATGGGCATCCTTTCCACCGGACACATGATTGCAGAGCAGGACACCTCCGGCTCCGCCCGCTACAATGGCGATCCGCTGCATGCCCTGAAAGGATTGACCTTGCCTGGCATGGATGAGATCGGTACGCGGTATGATCCGGGAAGCATCGAGTGGGTCACCTATGCCGTGGCGCAGCATGCCGCGGCGCGGCGCGGCAACGGCGGACTGGTGGAGCTGTTCGCACTCGGTCCGGCGGACATGAGACACGCGACGCACCGTCAGATGTTCTGGCTCAGCGCCATGCATAAGATGGACCGGTATGTGCTGGCGGTCGCGCCGCTGGACGCGCGCGGGAATTTCGAGAAACACGGCTATTTCAATCCGTTCACCCGCATGCAGCCGTGGTTCCCGGCGTTCCGGATCTTGTCGGAAGACGCTGGGCTGGCCGCGTCATTCGCCACCAAGGCGACGCATTGCGATGTGGCTGTGCGGTACCCTCAATCCGAGGCCGCCAAGCTCAGCGCCAAGAACCAGCCGCATCCGCTTTTAAACGGAACCTTGCGCCGCCTGTCACAAGAGCAGATCACGTATGATCTTTATGAAGAAGATGAGGCCTGCGACAAACCCTTCGTGATTTCCTTCCAGAGCAAAAACATCCGCGAAGAGCGTTCCGGTCGTGCGTTTGAGAAGCTGGACGAGCTGGTGGCTTTCATGCGTGCGCAACGTCCGCCACAGGTGTGGGTGGAGACGGCTGACGGCAAAATGGCCGACATGGTGCTTTTGCGCCATTATCAGGACAACAGCGTGGTGGCGCTGGCGCTCGGCAAGCAGGCGCAGCCGGGGTTGCGCATGATGCGGCGCGGCACCGCCGAACCCATCATCTTTGATCTGCCCGCGCAGGGTGTTTTCGTCTGGGACGGCGGCAAGCCCGCCCGCGAGGAAGACCGCAGGCTGGCTGACCCGGCGTTCCTTGCGAATGACGGAGTCCGCACCGCGCCCGTTCTGGCGTCTGGGCCGGATGCGTTCCGTTTGACACTCAGTAATCTCAACACGCACCGGCTCGTGTTCAATTCCAATGGCGTGGCGCGTCTGCACGTCGAACACCCGATCCCGGATGCCCGCATCGTTATTCGAGACTTTCCTGAGTCGCACACGCTGACACGTAACGGAGACCCCGTGAATGCGGATCAAGCATGCGATACGCTGCGGCAGGGATTGGACAGCCTGTATCGGCAGACCGCCCCCATCTGTCTTGAAAAGGGAGAACATGTTTTTTCCACAACGGCAGCCGGCAAGGACAACAATTACTTTCTGCCTGTAGCGTTCGTCACCGGCACCTTCGCGGTCAAAGAAGGTCAGACCGTGGCCATTCCGCAAAAGGTGGCACCTGCGCCCGTGTGGCGCTACGGACTATCGGGGTACGCCGGGAGCTTGACCTTCCGGACAGAGGTGGACGTACCGCGGCATGCGGGCGAATTGCGGGTCAGGCTCGAGACCGGCGGGCTGTACACGTCGGTCGCGTTGGGTGGACAATTGATCGGCGAACGCGCTTGGGCACCGTTCGAATGGATTGTGCCAGAGGGGTTGCGTGGCGGCAGGCATGAATTGTCCGTAACAGTCTGGACTTCGGTGGCGCCGCTTTTCGGTGATTGGAAAGATCCAAACGGCGTCTGGGCCAAGAAGTTTTGGGTGCCGCCGGCTGACCCGCGTCCGGGCATCGGGCTGCTCGCCATGCCGGAGTGGGTGTTCGTGGAGCGCAAGGAATTTTAGAACCACAGAAAGCACTGAGGACACAGAGGGTCATTAGGAGTTAGCCGCCTGTCGCGGGTCGCCTGTCAACGTCTTGAGTTCTGGGTCTTGGGTCCTGAGTCCTCTGACTTCGCGGAGATTCGCGGGACGCATGCAACCACAAATGGACACAGATAAACAATCTTTACTGAACATCTCGCCGTTCCGCTGGATGATTCTGGCGCTGCTCTTCATGCAGACCTTCTTCAGCTATCTCGACAACCAGGTGTTGTCGGTGCTGGCACCGGTGTTGCGTGAAGAGTTCGGCATGAACAACACCTCATACTCGAATATTCTGAACGCTTTCTTTCTCGCCTACACGCTGGCGTATATCTTCGGCGGACGCTTGATGGATAAGATCGGCGCGCGTGCCGGCATGGCGCTGGCGGGATTGTGCGGCAGCACGGCCAGCCTGATGCATACGCTGGTCGGCTCGGTCTTCGGTTTAGGGTTCTGTCGCTTTTTGCGCGCCTCGGGCGAGGGGCCGGTGTCGCCCGGTTGCGCCAAGACCGTCTCCGAATGGTTCCCGGTCAAAGAGCGGGGGCTCGCCACCTCGGTCTGGCTCTCCGGTGCTACCATCGGTGCCACCATCGCGCCCGTGGTCGTTGTCTGGATGTACAAGCTTCTCGGTTGGCGGGCGACTTTTCTCGCCACGGGCATCGCCGGCTATCTGTGGGTGGCGCTCTGGCTGAGCCTCAAAAGAAAGTGGCCGGCGGAGATCCTTGCCCGGCGTAAGACGGAGCATCATCCGATCCGCCTGCTTTTCCGCCAGCGCGCGATGTGGGGAGTGATGATGCTGCGCTTCTTCCTCGATCCGGTCTGGTTTTTCTACATCTTCTGGCTGCCGAACTATCTGGTGGATGACAAGGGGCTGACGGTCACGTCGGCCGGATTGCTGGCGTGGATTCCTTTTCTGGCGGCGGATGTCGGCACGCTGGCTGGCGGCAGTCTGGCGAGTTGGCTGCAGCATCGCGGCTGGTCGGTGAACCGTGCGCATAAAGCGGTCATGACGGTCAGCGCGGTGATGATGATGTGCAGCGTGGCGGTGCCGCTGCTCGCCGTGACCTGGCACTACGTGGCAGCCATGTGCGTGTCGATCATCGGTATGCAGATGTTTGGTTCAAACAACCACGTGGTGCCGACACAGATCTTCCCTTCGCGCATGGTCGGCACGGTGGCGGGTGTGGTCGGCGGCTGCGCGGGGATCAGCAGTATGATTTTCACGCGATTTATCGGCGTGAGCGTGGATCTGACAGGAAAATACCTGATTCCTTTTCTGGTGGCAGGGGTCTTTTATCCGGTGATGCTGCTGATCGCGCTGGCGGTGGTCGGACGGATCGAGCGGCTGGACATCGCCGACGGGGAGGTCGCCCGTGCCTGACCGCCTGAAACTTTCCGTGGGTTACCAGTTGCCCGACACCTGCCGCATCGCTGATCTGGTCGCGGAATACGCCGAGGATATCAACGAAATCTATTTTCCCTGGCTCGGCGCTGCCAGCGGGCGCGGCGTGAGCATTGCGGATGAAGGCGAGCAGCGCGAGATGGAAGCTGAACTGGCGGAGACGCGCACGACAGGCGTGCGACTGAACATGCTTTGGAACGGCAATTGTTACGGCGGAGAGTCCATCTCCAGCGCCTTGGAACGGCAGGCCGTCGACGCGGTGCGTGCGATGTCGGAGCGCATCGGACTGGATGCCGTGACAACGGCCTCGCCCTTCATCGCGGAGCGGGTCAAGCTTGTGTTTCCGGAGTTGGATGTCCGCGCATCGGTGAATATGGGCATCGGTTCGGTCACGGCTATGAAATGCCTTGGCGACGCGTTTGACAGTTACTATGTGCATCGCGGGCTCAACCGTTTCCCGAGGCGGCTGCAGAATTTGCATGACTGGTGCGCGGCGCACAACAAGCGGCTCTACCTGTTGGCCAACAGCGGCTGCATCGACAATTGTCCGGCGCACGTGTTCCACGACAATCTGGTGGCGCACGAGACCGAGGCCGCCTGTCACCCTTCGCCTTGGAACGGCTTTTCAGGGGTCTGCTGGGGCTATTACGCCGACGCTGGCAACAAGGTCTCGTTGCTGGCTGACAGCACCTGGGTCAGGCCCGAAGAGATTGACCGCTACGCGGGTCTGGTGGACGGCATCAAGTTAGCCACACGCGTACACCGTGATCCTGCCCGCGTGATCGACGCGTACGCGCACCGCTCGTTTGACGGCAACATCCTGAGCTTGTGCGAGCCGGACTTTTCGGCGCTCGGGTATTTAGACAACAGACGGTTTTCAGATGATTGGTCAACTCGTTTCGAGGATCTGACTGAAGCCGAACGGATAGACTTATGTGAAAAGGAACTTAGGAATGTCAGCATTGGACGCTAAAACAGTCAAAGAGGTGGCGATGCGTTTCGGGGCGGATGCGGTGGGCATCGCGTCGCTGGACCGCTTCGACGGCGCGCCGCCGGAGATGGATCCGCGCTATATCGCGCCGAGCGCCAAAAGCCTGATCGGCATGATCTTCCGAATCCCGCGCGGTTATCTGCGCGGCTGCGAAGAGGGCACGCACTTTTTCCAGTATCCCTCGATGGGCTACGGCGCGATCAACGAGAACATCGCGCCGACCACCCTGTACGAGACTGCCCGGTTTATTGAGGATCACGGTTACGAGGGGGTGGTCTACCGCAACACCGGCGGACGTAGCGCACTTTCAGATATGACGGGTGTGGCCGCTCGCGAAGAGTCGCCGGAGCTGCACCGCGTCGCGCAGAAGGGTGGGACAAACTCCTCGCCCAACGTGCGCAGTCTGCTGGCGCGGCCCAGCGCCGAGGGGCTGCCCGCGCCGGATGTCTTCATCCATTTTCGCATCGCCGCCTTCCTGTGCGGGTTGGGCGAGATCGGCTACAGCAAAATGTTGCTGACGCCGCAATTCGGTCCGCTCAACCGTCAGGCATTCATTCTGACCGACGCGGAATTGGATCCCGATCCGATTTATGACGGCCCGCAGCTCTGCAACAACTGCATGGCCTGCGCGGCGGCCTGTCCCGGACAGTGCATCAGCCGCGAAGAGCAGATCAAAATCGAGTTGGCCGGGCACGACGTGTCGTGGGGCAAGCTGGACGAGTGGAAGTGCTTCGCCTACTACATCGGGACCAACAAGGCCACTAACCCCTTTTTGCCGCGCGACGCGTTCCGAGACATTCAGGATGGCGCGGCGCTGATGCGCGGCGATCCCGCCGCCAAGGTCACTGCCGAGAGCTACACGCCGGTCAACGATGCCGTCAACCGTCACTATCCCGCTGAGCCTGGCGGCTATAACCCGCCAAAATGCGGCGGATGCCTGCGCGCCTGCCTGCAATCGATGGAATCCCGCAGGGTGATAACCCGTCATTTTAACGAACGTTTCCGTACGCGGAAACCATGGAAACTGGAGAATGGAGCATGCTGACAGCAGAGGAAATCAAAAAGGCCGCCCGCGCGTTCGGGGCTGATCTTGTGGGGATCGGGAGCGTGGATCGTTTCGAGGGTACGCCGCCAGAGCGTGATCCGCGGTTCATCGCGCCGCGGGCCCAGAGCATCATCGGACTGGGCTTCCGCGTGCTGCGCGGCTCGCTGCGCGGGAATGAGGAAGGCACCCACTACTACCAGTTTCCAGAGATGGGGATTGTGCATATCGACGAGATCTACGCGCCCGGCGTGCTGCGGCGCGTGGCGTGTCTGCTCGAGGATCACGGTTACGAGGGTGTGGTGCAGCGCAGCGTGCCGGATCGGCGGCGCGGCGATGATCCGGGAACCAATCCCGAGCATCTGCCCGTATTCAAAATCGCTTATGCGGAGTCGGTCGCGCCCGGGCGTCCCGTGCCGGACGTGCTGATGGATTTCAATCAGGCTGCGGAAATCTGCGGGTTGGGCACGCCTGGACTGGGTGGATTCATCCTCACTCCCGAGTTCGGCCCGTTGCAGCGCTTCGCCTTTGTGCTGACCGACGCAGCGCTGGAGCCTGATCCGGTTTGCGAGACATCGCTCTGCGACAACTGCTCCGAGTGTATCGGTGCATGTCCGCTAAATGCGATTGACGCGCAGGGAGAACTCGATGAGTGGCAGTGTACTGCTGGTCGCATGGGGGCGCACCTGCAAACCAATCCCTTTCTTTCCGAGGCGGCGATCAAGGACGCCCAGCAGCTTGAAAAATATTTGTCGGGCGGGGCGCGTTTCGACGCTGAGGCCATAGAAGTCGTCCGGAAGGTGCTGGAGGCCGCCTATCCGCAAGTGCGTTTCGGCTACACCCCCTCGCTCTGCGGCGTGGCCTGCCAGCGCGCCTGCTTGGCACATCTAGAGGCGCAAGGCGTTTTAAAAAATATTTTCATCTCTCGATTTAGGGACAGGATGACATGACGATTGATCGCGGCGGCTGAGCGCGGAAGCGGCGGCCTTGTCGAGGAAGACGAGGACGTCGGGGTGGCTCTGGAGCGCGGAGGCGGGGAGATCCGTGGTGGCGGGGCCTTCGAGCGCGGCGCGGACGGCCTGCGCCTTCTTCTCGCCGAAGCCGAGCAGGAGGCATTGGCGCGCTTCGAGGATGGTTCCGATGCCCATCGAGATGGCCGAGCGGGGCACCGCGTCGGGCGAATGGAAGAAGCGGGCGTTGTCGCGGACGGTCTGCGGGGTAAGGCTCACGACGCGGGTGCGCGAGTCGAAGGCGGAGCCGGGCTCGTTGAAACCGATGTGGCCGTTGCTGCCGATGCCGAGAATCTGGATGTCGATGCCGCCCGCGGCGCGGATTTCCGCCTCGTAGGCGTGGCAGTAGTGCGCGGCGGGGGAGGCGAGGCCGTCGGGGATGTGGGTGTTCTGCGGGGCGATGTTGAGGCCGGAGAACAGGTTCGCGTCCATGAAGGTGCGGTAGGACTGGGGGTGGCTGGCGGGCAGGCCGCAGTACTCGTCGAGGTTGAAGGTCGTGACGCGGCTGTAGTCGGTGCCTGCGCGGCAGGCGCGGATCATCTCGCGGTAGAGGGCGAGGGGGGTGCCGCCGGTGGCGAGGCCGAGCACGGTGGCGGGCTGGTTGCGGACAGCCGCATCAATGAGAAGGGCGGCCTGCCTGCTGGCTTCCTCGGCTGTGTCGAAAACGCATAGCTTCATGGTACTGTTCTTCCTTTGGATTCCTCTTTCCCATAAAACTAACCCAAAGGGCCGCGGGTGTCAAACGTGGATTGTTTTCAAGCGAATCGCGCCGGCGCGTTATTGCGGCGCGGACGTCGCAAGGGGATTGACGTTCCGACGTGTTTTTCTTTAGACTTAGACGGCAAAAGGGGATTCAACGTAACGGTTCAACAGAGCGAGGAGAGACGATGAAAAAGATGGCGTTTGCGGCGGTGTTGCTGGCGGTTGCGGTGTGCGGGTGTGTGTCCGTTTGCGGGGCGGCACCGAAACGGACGGTGGTGGTGTGGTCGGAGGGGACCGCGCCGAAGGAGCTTTTCCCGAACGACATCAACGGTGCGATCGCGGAGGGGCTGCGGGCGTGCGGCGAGATGAAGGGCTGGGATGTGGTGGTCGCGAACCTGAGCGACCCGGATCAGGGGATCTCGGACGAGCTGCTGGCCAAGACCGACGTGCTGGTGTGGTGGGGGCACAAGAAGCATGGCGACGTGAAGGACGAGCTGGTCAACAAGATCGAGAAGCGCGTCAAGGAGGAGGGCATGGGGTTCATCGCGCTGCACTCGGCGCATTTCGCCAAGCCCAACAAGCGGCTGATGGGGACGGCGTGCTCGTTCTCGGCCTACAAGTGCGACACGACCGAGACGGTGGTGCAGGTGGCGATGGCGGATCATCCGATCGCGAAAGGGGTGGCGAAGGAGTTCAGCGTGGCGAACGACGAGCGCTACAGCGACCCGTATGTGGTGCCGCCGACGGACGCGGTGCCGTTCGTGGGGATTCAGGTGCACAAGAACGGCACGCGTGAGCCGGCCAAGCTGGGGTACTGCTGGAACGTGGGCAAGGGGCGCTTCTTCTACTTCCAGTTGGGGCACGAGACCAACCCGATCTACTTCCATCCGGAGATCCGCAAGATCATGTCGAACGCGGTGCGCTGGGCGGCGGAGAAACAGTAACGCGTGCCGGCCTGCCTGCGGCGGGCCGGACGAAACGAGCGAGGGAGGACGAGATGAGAAAAAGCGTGGTGTTTTTCGGGGCGGGATTGGCGTTGCTGGCGGGATGCAGGCTGTGTGCGCCGAAGGTGTATGAGGCGGACGTGGTGGTCTACGGCGGGACTTCCGCCGGGGTGACGGCGGCGGTGCAGGCGGCGCGGATGGGCAAGACGGTGGTTCTTGTCGGGCCTGACCGGCATCTCGGCGGGTTGAGCGCGGGCGGGCTGGGGTATACCGACGCCGGGAACACGAAGGCGGTCGGCGGGATGGCCCGCGAGTTCTACGAGCGCATCTACCGCGAATACGGCGCGGAGGAGGCGTGGCGGTGGCAGAAGATGTCGGAATTCCGCAACGAGGGGCAGGGCAGCCGCTCGCGCGTGGACAGCGAGAAGGCGATGTGGACGTTTGAGCCGCACGTGGCGGAGCGGGTCTTCGACGCGTGGGTGGCGGAGTACAGCGTGCCGGTCTACCGGGACGAGTGGCTGAACCGCGAGACGGGTGTGGTGACGCGCGACGGGCGCATCGTCTCCATCACGATGCTGAGCGGCAAGACGTTCAAGGGCAAGGTCTTCATCGACGCGACGTACGAGGGGGATCTGATGGCGGCGGCGGGTGTGTCGTATCACGTGGGGCGCGAGGCGAACAGCGTGTACGGCGAGCAGTGGAACGGCATCCAGCTTGAGGCGTACAACCACCACAAGCACTACTTCATGACGCCGATCTCGCCTTACAAGATCCCGGGCGACCCGTCGAGCGGGGTGCTGCCGTACGTCTCGACCGAACCGCCGGGGAAGACGGGCGAGGGCGACCACCGCGTGCAGGCGTACTGCTTCCGCACGTGCCTGACGCGCCACGCGCCGAACCGGGTGCCGTTCCCTAAGCCTGCGGGGTATGACGCGGCGAACTACGAGCTGCTGCTGCGCGACCTGCTGACGGGGCGCAAGGACTTCTTCGAGAAGTTCGACATGATCCCTAACCTGAAGACCGACACCAACAACCACGGGGCGTTCAGCTCGGACTTCATCGGGATGAACTACGATTATCCCGAGGCTTCGTACGCGAAGCGCCGCGCGATCATCAAGGCGCACGAGGACTACCAGAAGGGGTACTACTACTTCGTCGCGAACGACCCGCGTGTGCCCGCGTTCATCCGTGAGGAGATGGCGCAGTGGGGGCTGGCGGCGGACGAGTTCAAGGACAACGGCAACTGGCCGCACCAGATTTACGTGCGCGAGGCGCGGCGGATGATCGGCCAGCACGTGATGACGGAGCACGACACGCTCAACAAGACGACGGTGAGCGATCCGGTGGGCATGGGCTCGTACACGCTCGACTCGCACAACTGCCAGCGTTACATCACGGCGGACGGGTTTGTGCAGAACGAGGGCGACATCGGCGTCCACACGAAGGGGCCTTACCGCATCTCGTACGGATCGATCGTCCCGAAGAAGGCGGAGTGCCTGAACCTGCTGGTGCCGGTGTGCGTGTCGAGTTCGCACATCGCGTTCGGGTCGATCCGCATGGAGCCGGTCTTCATGATCCTCGGGCAGAGCGCGGCCACGGCGGCGGCGCAGGCGATCGACGAGGGCAAGGCGGTTCAGGAGATTGACTACGCGCGTCTGCGCGAGCGGCTGGTGGCCGACAAGCAGCGGCTGTGACGGAGTTTCGCGGCGTGTCCGGCTGGCCCGGGCACGCCGTTTGCCTATCGGGTGTGAGTCATGTGTTTCGCACGTGCATTGAAGCTGTTCATCGGAGCGTGCGCCTGCGCGGCGTGGGGGGGCGCGTCGCCGTTCGACATCCCGTACCGCAAGACGGTGCTCGACAACGGGCTCACCGTTATCGTCCACGAGGACGCCAAGGCACCGATCGTGGCGGTGAACGTCTGGTACAAGGTCGGCTCGCGCGACGAGCGGCCGGGGCGGACCGGCTTCGCGCACCTGTTCGAGCACCTGATGTTCAACGGCAGCGAGCACTTCAACGACGACTGGTTCAAGGCCATGGAGCGCGTGGGCGCGACGGGCATGAACGGCACGACCAGCCGCGACCGCACCAACTACTTTCAGGAGGTGCCGCGCGACGCGCTCGACTTCGCGCTGTGGATGGAGTCGGACCGGATGGGGCACCTGCTCGGGGCGGTCGATCAGGCGCGGCTGGAAGAGCAACGCGGGGTGGTGCTGAACGAGAAGCGGCAGGGCGACAACCGCCCGTACGCCGTGGCGTGGCGGCTGATCACGCAGAACACGTGGCCGGCGGGGCACCCGTATTCGTGGCAGGTGATCGGCTCGGAGGAGGACATCCGGGCGGCGACGCTGGAGGACGTGCGGGAGTGGTTCGCGGCGTATTACGGGGCGGCCAACGCGGTGGTGGTGATCGCGGGGGACGTGAAGGCGGATGAGGCGTTCGAGAAAGTCCGGCGCGCTTTCGGGGAGATTCCGCCGGGGCCGCCGGTCGTGCGCGAGACGGCGCATGTGGCGAAACGTGCCGGCACGCGGCGGATGACGGCGCAGGATCGGGTGCCGCAGGCGCGGCTTTACAAGGTCTGGAACATCCCGCCGTACGGGACGACGGACGGCAACCTGCTGGAGCTGGCGGCGGGGGTGCTGTCGCGCGGCAAGGCGTCGCGGCTGTATCGGAGGCTGGTGCACGAGGGGCAGCTCGCGACCGACGTGTCGGCATGGGCGGATCTGGGGGGCATCGCGGGGCAGTTCGCGGTGGTGGCGACGGCGCGTCCCGGGGTGTCGCTGGCGGAGGTGGAGCGGGCGGTGGATGAGGAGCTGGCGGCGTTTCTGTCGAAGGGACCGGAGGAGGCGGAACTGCGGCGAG
>Ga0208244_101148_pt1 | contig 16455 bp, 14 predicted proteins | sample SubbioCR12Aug_5A_FD_184828 | JGI IMG/M metagenome (GOLD analysis project Ga0208244, IMG submission 184828) | Serpentinite rock and fluid subsurface biosphere microbial communities from McLaughlin Reserve, California, USA - CR12Aug_5A (SPAdes) | ecosystem: Environmental > Terrestrial > Deep... | reverse complement strand
GCCAGCCGGTTCCCGCGGTGGACGCCCTGCCCGCCGCAGAAGCCATCCCCGCCGAAGAACAGGCCTCGCGCGAGGCTGTCGAGCAGGGAATCAGCGGCCAAAAATTGACGCCCTTCCTGCTCGGGCGCGTCAAGGAATTGACCGGCGGCAAATCGATGCGGGCCAATTTATCGTTACTTAAAAATAATGCGGTTTTGGCGGGGAAAATTGCGGTGGAGATGGGGAAAACGAGACAAAATCTTGCCTGATTAAAATCGTAAGGGCGCAGCACACCTGCCCAGTGCCGCAGGCGCAGGGTTGCTGCGCCCCTACCGTTATCAACAGGTTATTTCTTCGCCTTTTTGGCCTTCTCAGGCATCTCGCGCCCTTGCAGCAGCCCCCATCGGCTGGCGCCCAGGTACAGGATTTCGAGAATCAGGTCTTCGTACGAAATGCCCTCGGCGGCGGCCTCCAGGCAGATGTCGCTGTAGCCGGGAGTCAGCCCCGGCAGCGGATTAATCTCAATCAGCACCGGCTCGCCTTCGTGGTTCAGGCGGATGTCGGTACGCGACACGTCGATGGCCTTGATGGCCATGTGGGCCTTGACAGTCAGCGACTGGATTTTGCGAGTCAGTTCGGGCGAAATATCAGCCGGGCAAAAATATCCCGGTGCGCCCTCTTCGCCCACCGATTTCGATTTGGATGCCTGGCTGTAAATGCCGGGCGTGATAGAGTGGGCGCTGTCCAATTCTAGGATTGGGAAAACGTGATAACCGTGTTTGCTGGTGTACCATTCAGGGTGGCGCGAGTAGCGCACGGAATCCCAACGGCCAACCAAACCGCAGGTAAACTCGCGTCCCGAAAGAAATGTTTCCACCAGGGCCGGTTGGCGGTAAACCTGAACGATATACTGAACACGTTCGCGCAGTTCGGCCTCGTTGTGGACAATCGCCTTTAAATCGACGCCCATGCCTGTGCCTTCGCGGGCCGGTTTGACGAATAACGGGAAGCGCAATTCGGGCCGCAGCGATTCGTCGCCGATGATGAACTCCTGGAACGGCGCCACAGGAAGGCGGCGGTCGCGCCACAGGCGTTTGGTCAGGGTTTTGTCGAGCGCAATCGCATTGGCCATCACCCGCGAGTGGGTGTAGGGAATGCGCAGCATCTCCAACAGGGCCGGGGTTTGGGCTTCGCGGGCGTCTCCGCCCAGGCCTTCAGCAATGTTGAAGCAAATATCGGGTTGGATTTCTTTGAGCGCGTAGGGGAGATTTCGGTCTGCCGCGACGAAAACGGTCGAATGTCCGTCCGTCTCTATCGCGGCCTGAATTGCCTGAACTGTCTCGATGTGGTCGTAATCTGCCAGCGCGTCGGCGGCGACACCTTCGGGCTGGACGGCGGTGTCATCTTTGACATTTGCCAGCACGGCAACCCGCCAGGGACGTTCCGGGCGGATACTACTGGGAGGCTTTTCTGGCTCTTGTGCGGGAGTGGGTGTGGTCATGTTTTCTCCTTTTTGGTGAATAACCAGGTCGGAAGTATATCTGAATGTCTGTAGAATACAATAGTTAAATCCTTTGGGTCTCTGATATTTGCCGTGAAGAAGGCCGCATTTGGGGTGTGAGCGTGCGTACGCACGCTCACACCCCAAATGCGGGGACTTATCAATGGAATTCCTAAAGAGTCGAAATCCTTGACATTCCTGTTTTCCGATGATAAATTAGGGCCTGTTGTTACTTTTTCTACTTTTCAAAGAAAGGAGCGCGTTTTATGTTTAGGAACTTCGCATCGGTTGTTGTTCAAGTCCAAGCATGGACGCGCCTGCCGTTTTAACGGGAATACTTCCTGAATAGAACCGGCCACGGGTGCGTACATGCCCCGTGGCTTTTTGATTCTTCGATTCAGTCAGAGTCGAAGGAAAGCCGCGTGTTTTGCCGCACCTGCAAAACGCCGGGCTTGAACAAGATTGCCAGCCACGGGATTTTCTCGCGGCTGGCTTTTTTATTTGTATCTATCAGGAAGTGTACCCTTGAACCCTTTTCTTACCCCTGACGACCCCAATGCAGGCGTCGTTGTCAAAAAAATTACTAACGCTTACACCCTGCGCGCAGGCGGACAAACTTTCGACTGCATCCTTTCAACGCGCCTGAAACGCGAATCGGATACCGACCCGGTGGCGGTCGGCGACCTTGTCCGCTGGAACGAGGCCGGGCAAATTACCGAGGTGCTTCCGCGCCGGAATCAACTCTCGCGCCGTTCTGCCGTCCCGATGCCGGGCGCGCATGCCCACGAACAGGTCATCGCCTCCAACCTTGACCGGGTTGTGCCGGTTTTTGCCGCCGCCAACCCCAGACCGGCCTGGCACCTGCTTGACCGCTACCTGGTCTCCGCCGAGAGCGCGGACATCCCGGCCCTGGTCGTCATCACCAAGATGGATTTGGTCGAGGGCCGGCCCGAAGCGGGTGAAATCCGGTCTGTCGCAGGCGAGTACCAGGCCTGCGGGTATGACGTCATCCTGACCAGCGCGGAAACAGGCGCGGGACTGGATGAACTGCGCGCGGTGCTATCCGGCGGATTGTCGGTCTTCGCCGGCAAATCTGGCGTGGGCAAGACATCCCTGCTGAACGCCATCGAGCCGGGGCTTGGTCTGCGCGTGCAGGCCACCAACCGGGCGACCGGCAAGGGTCGCCACACCACCACCCACCTGGAAATCTTTGAAATGGGAACAGGCGGGGCGGTGCTGGATACGCCTGGCATCCGCGAGTTTGGCCTGTGGGATGTCGACCAGGCCGACCTGGCGCTGTTTTTCCCCGAAATGCGGCCCTGGGTCGGCAAGTGTAAATTTGGCCTGGGCTGCGGGCACGACCAGGAGCCGGGCTGTGAGATTCGGCTGGCGGTTGGGCGCGGCGAAATCAGCCCGTACCGTTACCAGAGTTATTTGAAACTGAAGGACGAAACATGAGAACCAGCTTTATTACCCGACGCACTTACACCCGCTCGAGCGGGTTGAAAAACACCTTTGGCGATTTTACCTGTATGCACTGTTGTAATTTCGTCTCGGCGGATGCTGCGCTTTCAGGCGTGCATAACCGCAACCACTGCCCGTACTGCCTGGCTTCGCGCCACCTCGACCTGTTCGAAGCGGGAGACCGGCTTTCGGCCTGCAAGGGCGCGATGCTGCCGGTTGCGCTGACCTGGAAGCGCAGCCTGAAGAAATACGCCCGTCCCGGCGACGGCGAACTGATGCTGGTGCATCGCTGCCGGGACTGTGATCGGCTGTCGATCAACCGCATCGCCGCGGACGACGATAATGCGCTGCTTATGTCGCTGCTGCGCGCCTCCGCGCATCTTGACCGGCAGGTTTTGGATGCCTGCGCCGCGGGTGGAATCGATGTCCTGGGCGCGGCGGACGCCCAACGGGTGACGAGAGTTTTGTTCGGGCAGAATTGAGAAGGATGTATAAAGAAAATCTGACTTTACTGGACAGAACGCCATGCCTGGGCTAAACTTGACCCGTTATTCTTGTGACGAAGGAGCACTTATGGATTTCCAGAACGATGATTCCCTGACCCGGCGCATGGCTATGCTAAAACAACGCGCCCAAGCGATGCGAGATCATGATTTTTACTTCTACAACCAGCCTGTGGAGGAGCTTCGCGGTGGGGCGCGGGTGCTGGTCAATGGTCGCGATATGAGCATGTACGCTTCATACAGTTACCTGGGGCTAATCGGCCACCCGCGGATTAACGAAGCGGCCAAACGCGCCGTAGACAAATTTGGCACCGGCACGCATGGCGTCCGTACCCTGGCCGGGTCGCTGACCCTGCATCGTGAGTTGGAAGAAACCATCGCCGATTTCAAACACGCCGAAGACGCCATTACCTACACATCCGGCTACGCTACCAACCTGACCGCCATCTCGACCCTGATGGGGCGCGGCGACTACGTCCTTTCGGACAAACTCAACCACGCTTCGATTGTCGATGGCTGCATGATGTCGGGCGCGGAGTTCCGCCGTTTCCGCCATAATGACATGGACGACCTCGAGAAGCGCTTGCAGCAAATTCCCGATGGCGTGACCAAAATGGTGGTGGCCGATTCGGTCTTCTCGATGGACGGCGACATCATCGACCTGCCGCGCATGGTGGCCCTGTGCCGCAAATACGGCGCCTACCTGATGATGGACGAGGCCCACTCGGTGGGTGTGCTCGGCAAGACCGGGCGCGGCATCGAAGAACACTTCGACATGATTGGCTCGATTGACATCAAGATGGGCACACTCAGCAAAACCATCCCATCGGTCGGCGGATACATTGCCGGTAAAAAAGAACTCATCGACTACCTGCGTCACGGTTCACGGGCCTACATCTTTTCTGCCGCCCTGCCGCCAGCCCAGGCCGCGGCTGCCATGGAGTCCTTCAAGGTCATCCTCGATGAACCCTGGCGCATGGAAAAACTTTGGAAGAACACCCGTCAGTTCATCGACGGGTTGAAGGACATGGGCTTTGACACCATGCTGACAGAGACGGCGATTGTGCCGGTCTTGTGCGGCACCGATGAACGCGCCTTTGCCCTGACCCAGGCCTGCCAGCGCCAGGATGTCTTTGTCCTGCCTGTTGTTTCCCCGGCTGTGCCTGAAGGTTCAGCTCGTTTGCGCGCCACTGTCACTGCCGCGCACGAGACCGATGAAATCCAGTATGCGATGGATGTCATCAAGAAGGCTGGCAAAGAAATCGGGATTATCTAGTGTAGGGGCGGCCCACCGGGTCGCCCTTTTTTGTTTTAAAGCGGGGTTTTCTAATATTTTGACTTAATTTTTACAACATTTTTCTAATATATTCGTCGTAAAATCAAACCATAGACCTTTATCGGAGGAAAAGACGATGAAATGGCAATGGAAACTTGGAACTTTTGCGGGCATTGACGTTTTTGTCCATGCCACGTTTTTGTTGATTGTTGGCTGGTTTGGGCTGAGTTACTGGCTGCAATCGGGCACGCTTGCGGCTGTCTTGGAGGGGATTGCCTTCATCCTGCTCCTGTTCCTGTTCGTCACCCTGCACGAGTACGGGCACGCCCTGACCGCCCGCCGCTACGGCGTCCGCACCCGCGACATTACCCTCTACCCGATTGGCGGGGTGGCGCGGCTGGAGCGTATGCCTGAAAAGCCCATCCAGGAATTGTGGGTGGCGCTGGCTGGCCCGGCGGTCAACGTGGTTATCGCGATTGGCCTGTTCGCCTTCCTGCTGCTGACGAATACTTTTGTCCCGTTTAACCAACTGACCCTGACGACCGGCTCATTTGTCGAGCGGTTGCTGCTCGTCAATATCTGGCTGGTGGCGTTCAACCTGCTGCCGGCTTTTCCCATGGATGGCGGGCGCGTGCTGCGCGCCGTCCTGGCAATGAATATGGATTACGTTAAAGCCACCCAGGTTGCTGCCAATATCGGACAGGGCATGGCCTTCCTGTTCGGCTTTATCGGCCTGTTCACCAATCCCTTCCTGCTCTTTATCGCCTTCTTCGTCTGGATGGGCGCCTCGCAGGAGGCCAGCATGGTGCAGATGAAGAACGCCCTGGGCGGGATCCCGGTTGCCCGCGCGATGCTGACCGATTACCAGACCCTTACCCCGCGCGACCCGCTCTCGCGCATGTCCGACCTGATTTTGGCCGGGTCGCAGCACGATTTTCCGGTCGTTGAAGATGGCCGCGTGCTGGGGGTCGTCACCCGCGACGATTTTCTCGCGGCGCTGACAAAACAGGGGCAGAACATACCTGTTTCCAGCGTGATGCGCTCCGACCTGCCCGAAGTCGATTCGTATGAGATGGTCGAAAGCGCCCTGATGCGTATTCGTGAAAGCGGTGTGCCGGTTTTGCCTGTCACCCATGCCGGGCAACTCGTCGGGCTGATTAATGCCGAAAACATCACTGAATTCCTGATGATTCGCTCGGCGCTCAAATCGGCTTCGGTGGTCATCGTAAGCCCGTAATAGCGTTTTAGCCACAGAGTCGCAGAGACACGGAGAAGTTTTGAAATCTCCGTGTCTCTATGTTTAAAATCCTTGGGTTAATCTTCCGCAATAACCTGTGGCTCGATGGGTTTGTGCGGCTCGACCTTGAGCAGTTTGAACCCGGCCTGCACCGAAGGGCCAATCAGCAGGGCGAAAACCAGCGTCCCAAGCCCGGCCGGCCCGCCCAGCAGCCAGCCGATGGCGACCACAGTCACCTCGATGACCCCGCGCGCCAGCCTGATGCTAACCCCGGTGGTGCGCCGAATGGCCAGCATCAGGCTGTCGCGTGGGCCGGCGCCTGCATCCACGCCAATGTAGATGGCGCTGGCCAGACCCATCGCCCCAATTGCGCCCAGCAGCATGGGGATTTGCAAGGGCAGGTTGTCGCGCACAGAGGGAATCAGCCATAGGGCCAGGTCTATCCAGGGGCCGATGCTCAGGATGTTGGCCAGCGTGCCCCAGCCGATTTTTTCGCGCATGATCAGCGCGCCCGAAAGCACCAGGAAGCCCATCAGCACCGTGACCGTTCCGGGCGTGATGCCGATGATTTGCGAAAGCGCAACCTCAAGCACGGCCCAGGCGCTTGTGCCCAGGTTGGCGCGGATCATGGCGGCTATTGAAAAGCCCATCAGGGCGAAACCGACCTGAATTACAAAAAACTCCCGCCAAAATGTTTTCCAGCGGATGGGTTTGAACATAAAACTCCTTCACTGATTGATATGGGATCTTGAGCGTGCCTGTTAATCGGCTAAATTACTTCTCCCAATGCGCCGAGGACGCTCATCAGGGTGGGATAGTCGTCGCGCAGGAGCGTGATCAACTCCTGGGTGGCTTTTTCCTTCCATTTTGGATTTTGCGCCGCTCCGGCCTGCTGAAGGTGCGCAGCCAAAATTTCGCCGATCGGGGCATCTTTGGCCCTGAGAATATGCCGGAAGTAACCAAATTTTCCCGTAGAAGTAAAGCGCGCCAGTTCCTTATCGTCGCACAGGTAGATGACATCCAGGCTGAGGGGCGGGCGCGGCGGCAGCAGGTGGAAGATTTTACCGTCCTGCTCGTAGCCAACCGAGAGCACGCTCATCTCGACCGGAACGATGCGCCGCTCGCGGTTGTCTTTCATCACCTCGGCGCTGACATTTTCAGCGGTCACCAACTGGCGCACCAGCCCGTCATCGTCGATGTGGATGTCATAAATCAGGCCGTAGACCTGGTAGCCGTTTCCCAGCGGGGCGCGGACGAGAGCGCCAAAGGCCGGGGCCTCGAACTGCGAGACCGAGCACCCGGCGATGAAGCCGGTTGTCCCGGCGCGCAGTAAACGTCCGATTTCGATTTGTGATGGCATATTTTTCTCCTGCCCCCACCCGGCCTCCCCCAAATTCCGACTGAACTTCGTCGGAATTTGGGGGAGGTGGCGCGTAGCGCCGGAGGGGGTTAATAATGTGTTCTTCCTGCCAAATCTTTGGCCGATTGTTTAAACGACCCATCGTCGGTTTCTTCACCGGCGCGGCGGATTTCCATCAGCAGCATTTGCTCGACCTGGTGCTTTTCCTCGTGTTTGACGACCGCCGTTTCATGGGCGCGGTGCAACAGGTATGGATACGGTTTTGCGCCCATTACCCGGCATTGCTCGACCAGCACGGCGTGCAGCGCGTCCAGTTTTTCCTGATCGGCGGCCACCCATTGGGGGATTTCGACCCGTACTGGCCAGGGATGGCCGGGTGTGCCGACGTTGAGATAGAAAAAATGCAGGGCCAGCAGGCCGCGATAATCTTTTTCAGATTTGGATTGCAGTTGGAAGACAGCCGAGCGTTCACCCGGTTCGAGCAGGGGGTTGCCCTTTTCGCCGAACAGCCAGCGGTCGGTCACGCCCCGAAACGGGTGTTGGCTGCGCAACTTTCCATGTTGCGACATGTCGCCGAGTTTCATCAGTTCGAGCAGGCGCACAACCAGGTCGGCGGCGGGTTTGTCGACGTACCCGGCGGTGGTCACGCCGTTGGATTGCAGGCGCGAGAGGACGGTTTTGTAGGTTTCGAGGCTGCGGCCAAAACTGACATCTTCGCCATCTTTGCCGCCCCACAGTTCGATTGGCCCGTCGGTGAAGGTGATGACCGGGGCCGGGTATTGCGCCGAGAGCTCGTCCAGTTTGCGGCGCTCGTCGAGGTCGCGCATCAGGGCCACCATGCCGTCGGTCAGGGGGTTGCCTTCGGGGGTGTAGAGTTCGTCATCGTAGAGTAACTGGCTGTCGGTAAAAGTCTGCGGGGTGTCGCCGGAGCCGAGTTGCAGGACAATCGCTCCAACGTTGACCAGGCCGTATTGGATTTGTCCGTGCCGGTCGGGGTTGATCTGCGAACCGTCAGCGGCGATGAGAGTCGCATTTAACGGCAAGGCAGGTGTCGGGTGGTGCGTATCCAACGGCTCGTTTAGCGGAACCGCGCAGCGGACAGCCGGGTCAACCGCTTTGGCGGATTCGACTTTCTCGCGCAGGACATCCACATCTGCCGCATACAGCCGGAAGAGTTCGCGGGCTTCGCGGCGCAGGCTTTCGAGCCGTTCGCGCCGCTGGCGGGCATTTGCGCCGATTTCGTGAATTTTTGCGTAGATTTGCTGAAAGTCGAGGGCCATTTGGGGTTTCACTTTAGAACATTTGTTAGATTTTACCCGATTTCAGGCATTTGGGGAACTTTTTTTCAGGCGCGGCGTCATAGGGAAGAGTTTCAACATTCAAAAGGAGCATAAAAAATGCGTACCAAATTTCTACTCTTCTCTGTCTTAATGGTTTTGGTTTTGTCGCTGAGCGCTTGCGCCGGGGTTGCTCCCCAGGCGCGCAGCCTGACCGTAACCGGGGCGGGCCAGGTTGCCCTGCAACCTGACATCGCCTATATCTACATCGGTGTGAACACCGAAAATGCGAGCGCGGCTGACGCGGTGGCGAAGAACAATGCCGACACCCAGCGTTTGATTGACGCGCTCAAGGCCCAGGGCGTTGCGGCGGAGGACATCCGCACCAGCAACTTCTCGATTTGGACCAACCGGCCTTACGGCATGGACGGCCAGCCCGGCGCGACAACCTACGTGGTCGATAACACCGTCTATGTGACCGTGCGCGACCTGGAAAACCTGGGCAACTTGCTCGATGTGGCCGTGCGTTCTGGCGCAAACACCATTCACAGCATCCAGTTCGATTTGGCCGACAAGAGCAAGGCGATGAGTGAAGCCCGTGCTGCCGCCATTGAGGCTGCCCGCAAGCAGGCTGAAGAACTGGCTGCGGCTGCTGGTGTGAGCCTTGGCCAGGTTCAGACGATTTCGTTCTACGACAGCATGCCTTTCCCGGCTTTTGAAGGCAAGGGTGTGGGCGGCGGCGGTGGAATGGCCGCAGATATGTCCGTGCCGATTACCCCCGGCCAGATGCAGTTAACCGTGAACGTCACGGTTTCCTACGAAATCAAATAACCCTGACAACTTCCTCCCTGAATGGCCTCCCTCGCGCAAGCGGGGGAGGCCTATTTTTATTGAAGCGCTGGCAAGCCGGGAACGGTATAATCAGGCCAACTTCTTAAAGGAGAAATTGTCATGTTAAAAGTCGGCTATATTGGCCTCGGCCTGATGGGTAAATCGATTGCCCGCAACATTCTCAAGGCTGGCTTTCCGCTGGTGGTTCACAATCGCAGCCGCGCGGCGGTGGCCGAACTGGTTGCTGAAGGCGCAAGCGAAGCCTTCAGCCCGGCAGAAGTGGCGGGAAAAGTGGATGTGGTTTTTACCAACCTGCCCGATTCGCCGGATGTCGAAAGCGTTGCCCTCGGCCCCGGCGGGATTCTCGAAGCGGCCCACCCTAGGCTGGTCTACGTGGACAATAGCACGGTCAAACCCGCCACCGCCCGCCACATCGCGGAGGCGTTGGCCCAAAAAGGAACGCTCGCCTTGGACGCTCCCGTCTCCGGCGGCGATATTGGCGCGAAGAACGGCACCCTGACCATCATGGTCGGCGGCGAGGCAGGCGCGCTGGAAAAGGCCATGCCGGTCTTCCTGGCGATGGGCAAGACCGTCACCCACGTCGGCGGGCCGGGAGCCGGCCAGGTTGCCAAGGCTGCCAACCAGATCATGGTCGCCGCGCAAATGGTGGCGATGGGCGAATTGCTGGTCTTTGCCAAAAAAGCCGGGGTCGACCCGCAGAAGGTGGTCGAGGCCATCAAAGGCGGCGCGGCCCAATGCTGGACCCTCGACGTCAAACCGCCGCGCCTGTTTGCTGGCAACCGTAATCCCGGTTTCAAGGCTTATATGCAGGCCAAAGACTTGAACATCGTCATGGAAACCGCCCGTGAGTACGGCGTCCCGCTGCCGGGCACAGCCGAAAACGCCCAACTCTTTAATGCCATGCTGCAAATGGGCATGGGCGAGTTGGACAATTCGGCGATTGTTGGGGTGATTGAGACCTTGGCGGGGATAAAGCTGGAAACGAATGCAGAATGATGAATGAAGAATGCAGAATTCTTCACGCTATCTCTTTTGCAAGACCGCCAAGATGCGCGTTGCAAATAAGAGCGGCAGGTGGTCGAGGACAGAATCCACCTTTTGCATGAACGGATACCACTTGTCCGGGTACATCTGCGGCTTCGAATAGCCCCCGGTTGCCACATACGAAAGCGCTGAAAAGCGCTTCACTGTTACCAGGTTCCAGCCATCCATCAACGGCTGGAACTTTTTATTCCCAAAAACCCGTCCGGCGTTGCCCTGGGCGGCGTAATAATCGCTCTCGGTCACAGACCAGCCCGCCGCGGCCGACCAGGCAATCTCATCGTGCAGGGCGACCGGCTCGTGGTGCAGCAGGCCGAAGGTCAAGAGTCCCAACAGGCTGAACGCATACGGGTCGAAGACCAATACCCGTCCGCCGGGACGCAGCACCCGCCAAAACTCTGCCAATGCCGTGCCAGGGTAGCGCAGGTGATGGAAAACGTCGAAAAGCACCAGGTCGCTGATACGCGCATCTGCAAACGGCAGGGCATAGGCATTTTGGACGACATCCAGCCAGGGGTTGGGGAACAGATCCGTCCGCAGGCAGTCGGGGATGACTTCCTTGATGTTGCCAATCCCCGACCCCAATTCGACCACCAGCGGCGCATCCAGCCCCGAAAGGTGGGCCGCAATCTGTGTGTGAAAACCGCGATAAATCTGGCGCAGGAGCGGTTTTTTCTCCCAAAAGGCAGTGTTTAACAAAATTTCGTCTTGATGGCGTTCGATAGTTGTCATGCGCCAATTGTAACGGATTGGTATAATTTCGGCATGACTTCCCCCTCCCAAAGTACTTTCTGGCGTATCGTCCTGGCCTTCACAGCCATTTTGGCTGTATTTGCCATTACAGACACCTTTGCGCTGGCTCAGAAACTGCAAGTCAACCCGTTTTTCAGCAAAACCATTTTGGGGATGCTGGCCTTTTTCGCGCTGACGATTTTCATCACCCTGGCCGGATTCGCGCTGACCTTTACCGGCCACCGTCAAAAGATATTCTCCACGCTCGAAGTCTCCACCCGGCTGGGCGGCTGGTTCCGTTTGGCTGCATTTCCGGCCTTTTTTGTGATTTTGGCGGCCTTCCCTGTCTTGTATGCCCTGCCAGAATTTCGGCAACTCTTTGGCGGCGGCAGCATCCGTTTTTTTGTTTTCTGGCTGTTTGCCCTGGCCGGGATGAACCGGCTGAAGCTGATTCGCCCGGCCTTCAGTTTCCCTGCCGCGCTGGCGGCGACGCTTATCCTGCAATCCGCGCTCAACCTGCTGGCCTCGTACCTGCCCGCCATCACCGATTACCCGTTTGCGATGGGTTGGTCTGAGACGAGCCGTTTCTACTTCCCATCCTTGTTTCTCTCCGAAAAAATTTACGGGCAGGGTTATCCCTGGCCGATTCTGCACCCCAGCCTGCACCTGCTGCTGACTCCGCCTTACTGGTTCGACGCGCCGCTCTGGTTTCATCGCGCCTGGCAGGTGGGTATCCGATTTCTGATGGTTGGGCTGGTCGCCCCGGCCCTGCTCTCGCGCTTCAAAGTTGAAAATCGCACCCTGAAATTTTTTCTATTGGCCTGGGTATTCGTTTACCTCTTCAACCTGCCCCTATACCTGCACCTGCCGCTGATGATTTTCCCGCTCCTGTGGCTTTTCCGTGCCGAGGATGACCGCCGCACATGGATACTGCTCCTCCTGGCCTCGGTTTGGGCCGGGTTGAGCCGCCTGAACTGGTACCCGATGCCGGGCTTGATTCTCTCTGCGCTGTGGTTGTTGGAGGACGGAGGACGGAGGACGGTAGACGGTGGACGGGCCTTGCTCAACCGTTTTTGGCGGCCGGCCGCTTGGACGGTTTCCGGCTCACTGGCGGCGTATGCCGTTTCGCAGGTTTACATTGTTCTCTCAGGTGTCGAGAAAAGCAACTTTTTCACCAGCCTGAGTTCTGACATGCTCTGGTATCGCCTGTGGCCGAATGAAACCTACGGGATGGGTATTTTGCCGGGTATCATCCTGTTTTCGTCGTCATTGTGGGCTTTGATTGCCGCAACGGCCTCCAAAGTCTGGAAACTTGGGCGCGAACATCAGGAGATGTTCGACTCCTTTGCGATTTTTGCCATGTTGTTGGCGCTTTTCATCGGCGGGGTGGTTGTCAGTATGAAAATTGGCGGCGGGGCCGACCTGCACAACATGGATGCCTACGCACTAATGCTGCTCATCGTCGCGGCTTACGCATTTTTCCGGTCGGCGAAGCCGGTTCCGTGGCAGGTGGCGGGGCTGCTCGTGGTGGTGATGGCCTGGTTTGCGCACCAACCCAACAGCGGAATCCTGCGCTACGACAGGGTTTCGAGCCAGGCCGCTTTAACGGCCATCCAGCAACGGGTCGATGCGACCGAGGGTGAAATCCTGTTCATTAACCAGCGTCACTTAATCGCCATGCAGATACTCGAAGGTGTGACTCTCATCCCCGAATACGAGCGCGAAGATTTGATGGAAATGGCGATGGCGAACAATCTTGCCTATTTGGAGCGTTTCGAACAGGATATTGCCAGCCAACGTTTTGCGGCGATTGTGGTCGACCTGTTGCGCTTTAATTACCTGGGCAGCAATTATGCCATGGGCGAGGAGAACAACGCCTGGGTGCGGCGGGTGGTGCGGCCTGTGCTGTGCTGGTATCGGGAAGACGAAACCTTCCCCGCTGACCGGGTCGTCATTTACGTCCCGCGCGAGGAAGGTCGCCAGTGTCCGTGATGTTTTTTAGGGATTAATCTGATTCAAACGGCACGCCGAGCGATGCGGGTGGTTTTGCCCGCAGGGCGCGCAGGATGCGCTCGACAATGTGGCGGCTGCTATCTGGCAGGGACGCCAGCATGCGCGCCACCCATTCGGTATCGCCGATGTTGACCAGCAGCAGGGTTAGAATCATGAGGGGGAAAGGCGCAACCTGCAAAACCTGCGAGGGGATGCCCGGCAGGACGGGTTGCAGTGCCAGCCCAAGCCACTGTAAAACTGCAAACAGGTATGCGCCAAAGGCGGCCCGCAGGGGATTCCAGCCGCCGAAAATGGTGATGGCCAGCGCAATCCAGCCGATTCCGTCGAGGCCTGAGATGGTTCCCTTCCATCCGGCTTTAACGGAGAGCGAGTACATCGGCCCGGCCAGGCCAATCAGCGCGCCGCCGATGATGACATAGATATAGCGCAGGCGGTTGACGTTTGCGCCGCGCACAAACGCCGCCGCAGGCCGCTCGCCGATGCCTTGCAGCATCAGCCCCGGGTGGGTGCGGAAGATGTACCCCCAGGCCAGGAAAATCAGGATAAAGGACAGGTAGGTCATGATGTCGTGGCGGAAGAGCAGCGTCCCCACGATGGGCAGTTCACTCAGGAAGGGGATGGGCGCAAGGCCGAGGCGCGGGCCGACATCGCCCATGTAGGGGTTGCCCAGGAAGTAGGACAGGTCTCGGCAGGTAATTGCCAGCACAAACCCGACTGCCACCTGTGAAACCTTAAGGGTGATGGATGAAAAAGCCACAACCGCCGCGACCAGCGCGCCGACGATTGCGCCAGCCAGGAAACCGAACACCAGGCTGTTGGTTTCGACCGAGACGACAAAACCAGCCATCGCCGAGAGCAGGATGGTTCCGTTCATCGAAAGGTTGATAACCCCGGCGCGTTCCGAAATGGTTTCGCCCATGACTGCAAAAATGATTGGGGCGGCGTTGACGAGTACCCCGGCCAGGCCAAAGAGCAGGATGTCGGTACTCATGAGGAGGCCGCCTTTCGGTTGAAATATTTCTGGCGCACGCCTTCGGCCAGCAACACGAACAGCACCAGCACGCCCTGCAAAACGCCCGCCAGCGCCGAGTCGAGTTTGAGCACAATCGGCAATTGGATGCTGCCGATGTTAAGCGCGGCGAAGAAAAGCGCAACTGGCGCGGCCCAGAAGGGGTGGAAGTTGACCAACATGCCAATCATCAATCCCATATACCCGTAGCCGCTTGAAATGGAGGGGATAAGCCGGTGGTAAACGCCGGTGACCTGCATTGCGCCAGCCAGTCCGCCGAGTGCGCCGCACAGCACGAAGGCCAGCATCATATATTGCCAGGTGGGGATTCCGAGCAGGTAGGAGGCTTTCGGGTTTTTGCCGACGGCTTTCAGGCGCAGGCCAAAATAAGTGCCGCGCAGCAGGAAGTAAACCACGACCACAGCCAGGATGCCCAGGCCGAGCGCCCAGGGGCTCAGCCGGAAACCAGGGAAGGTCGCCAGCCTGAAGGCCGCGTCGAAAGGTTCGGTGCCGCTCATCGAGGCCACGCCGGGGCGTTTCCATGGGCCGAAAATTAGCCAGAGCGAGATGGCGGTGGCGACAAAGTTCAAACCCAGGCCGCCAAAAATCTCATTGACGCCGCCGAAGGTTTTCAGCGCACCGGCCAATGCGGCCCACAGCGCCCCGCCCAGCATCCCGGCCAGGACAGCCAGGACGATGACCAGCGGTGGCGGAACCGGACTGTCTTGCAACAGGCGGATAGTGCCGGTGGTGAAGATTGCGCCGAGCATAATCTGGCCTTCGATGCCGATGTTCCACAGCCCGGCGCTGAAGGTAATCAGCAGTCCGGTCGAGACCAGTACCAGCGGAATCCAGGCGCCCAGCACATCGGCAATTTTGCCTATCGAGCCAATCGAGCCGCTGATGATGTAGCCGAGGGCTTCAAAGGGTTGCGCGCCGCTGGCCAGCAGGATGATAATGATAAAGACCAGCGCCAGCGCCAGGGCGCCCAGACGCAGGTAAATACTCGTCCAGCGTGGGTTAGGCATGGGCGGCCTCCGTCTTGTTCGAGAATGTTTCCCAGCCTTTGCCGCCAATCAGTTGTCCGAGTTGCTCCACGCTGGTTTGGGCGGCATCTAACGGCGGGGAGACTTTGCCCGCAAAAAAGACCAGGATGCGGTCACTATATTGCAGGATTTCGTCGAGGTCGGAGGAGATGAACAGGATGGATGTGCCCTGGTTGCAGCGTTCCTTGAGTTTGCTCCAGATGTACATGACCGATTCGATATCCAGCCCGCGGGTGGGGTGTTCGACGAGAATCAGGTCGAGTGGTTCGCGCAGCAGGGCCAGAAGGGCGCGCTGTTGGTTGCCGCCCGAGAGCGATTCGACCGGGCTGCCGGGGCGTCCTTTAATATTGAAGGATTCAATTTGGGCTTCGGCTATTTTTAAGGCACTGGCCTGGTCGATGACCATCCCCGGCTGTTCGCCAGACAGGATGAAGTGTTCGCTGATGGTCATGCCCGGAACAAGTCCTTCTTCCAGACGGGCGGCGGGCAGGTAGGCCGTGCCGTGTTTTTTGAATTCGTGGTGGGTGCGGGTGGTTAGTTCCTGGCCTTTCAAGTACAGGTGTCCGCCGGTGGGGCGCACCAGCCCCGCACAGGCTTGCAGGAAAAGGGTCTGGCCTGAACCTTCCATGCCGGCCAGGCCGATGACTTCACGCCGGTGCACATCGAGCGAGACATCGCGGATTTGCAGACGGTAATCTTCCATGCACAGGTTTTCGAGGCGCAAGGCGCTTTCTCCTGGCTCGAAGCAGGTGCGCCCGCCAAAGGTGATGATTTTGCCGAACATCATTTCGACCAGTTTTTCGGTATCGAAGGGAGGTTCCATCTCGCCGACCAGTTTGCCCTGTTGCAGGACGGCCACGCGATGGCAGAGCGATTCGACGTCTTCCAGTTTGTGTGAGACAAAAATGATGGTTTTTCCCTGGCCTGCCAGGATTTTGAGGGTTGCGAAGAGTTTTTCTTTTTGTGTGGCAGAAATGCCGGTGGTTGGCTCATCGAGGATGAGCACGCGCGCGCCCAGCCAGAGCAGGCGCAGGATTTCGAGTTGTTGGCGTTCGCCGACGGTCAGCGTTTCGGTGTAAGCGTCGGGGTTAAGATTGAAACCAAATTGTTCAGCCAGCCGTTTGAAGTCCCGTTTGGCTGTTGACCGGTCGGGGAACAGCCCGCC